>ULWJ01012028.1_pt1 | contig 15410 bp, 15 predicted proteins | sample 1960221 | NCBI WGS metagenome assembly ULWJ01 (sample SAMEA4835809, study PRJEB28245) | human gut metagenome | biome: gut microbiome; material: fecal sample | place: Denmark | collected 2008 | reverse complement strand
GAAGCTGCGGCAGGCGGAATGGGCAGTCCAGTGTGTGGGCAGAAGGGAATCCACTTTGCTGGAAACTGCAAAACAGATTGTGGCTGTACAGCGGGAATTTTTCCTTTCTCCAAACGGAGCCTTGAAGCCTCTGCGTATGGTGGATGTGGCGGAAAAAATGCAAGTGCATGAGTCTACCATCAGCCGCGCTGTGAAGGATAAATATCTCCAATGCGACAAAGGGGTATTTGCCTTAGGTGACTTCTTTTCCAAAGCCGTTGTCACTGATGGCACACAGAGCGTATCTGCCAGCAGCGTGCAGAAACAGCTGGCTGACATCATTGACGGTGAGGATAAGACCAACCCCCTCAGTGACCGGGAACTGACGGAAAAACTGGTGGCACAGGGTGTGCAGATTTCCCGCAGAACCGTAGCCAAGTATCGGGAAGCCATGGGAATCCCTGGTGCATCAGGCAGAAAACAGTATTAAAATAGAAAACAGCCGGAAATTTTGGAAGAAAACAGAAATTTCCGGTTTCTTTTTGGTTTGAGATAGAAAGAAGGTGGAAACATGGACGAGATTTTTCAGATACAACTGGATAAAACATCGGAGGTGCCTATCTATCGCCAGCTTGCCGATGCCATTGGCACTTTGGCGTCAGATGGGCTTTTGCCTGCGGACAGCAAACTGCCGCCCATTCGGAAAATGGCATCCCATTTCGGTGTCAATACGGTGACAGTGGTGACAGCTTATAAATATCTGGAACAGAAGCAGATGGTGTATTCTCGGGTAGGAAGTGGTACTTATATCTCCCCTTTGCCTGTGGAAAAAGTGCCGGAACCTGTGGCAAGGCGAAATCTGCAATTGTTTGAAAAGACACCGGCCTTGGAACATGCCATCAATTTTACACTGACATCTCTGCCCAATGAGTTGTTCCCGGTAGATGCCTTCAAAAAAGCCTTTGATACGGTGCTGGAGCGGGAGAAAGGCGGCGCCTTCCGTTATACGGATAGTATGGGGTATCTGCCCCTGAGAGAGGAGCTTTGCCGTTATTTGGCGTCCTTTGGTATCCATACGGCGGCGGAGCATTTGCAGATTATTTCCGGTGCTCAGCAGGGTATCGACATTATGTCTAAAGCTATCCTGCGGTATGGGGATGTGGTCTTTGTGGAAAGTCCCACCTTTTATGGTGCGGCAGGGGCATTCCTGTCCAGAGGGGCAAAACTTGTGGGTATCCCCATGGAAGCGGACGGTATGGAAATGGAAGCTCTGGAAAATTATTTGAAGCTGTACCATCCCTGTTTTATCTATATGATGGCCTATTTCCAGACACCTACGGGGATTTCTTATTCCATGGAGAAAAAGCGCCGTCTGCTGGAACTGGCGGAAAAATACGATACTTACATCATCGAGGAAGACGACTTCTACGACTTCCATTACAGCAGGGAAATGCCTTTGCCCTTGAAAGCCTTGGACTATAAGAATCGCGTCATTTACATCAAAAGTTTTTCCAAGATTCTCATGCCCGGTCTGCGTATGGGGCTCATGGTATTGCCGAAAAAAGTGCGTCATGCGGTTATGGAAGCTAAGTATACCACAGATATTTCCACCTCCGGTTTTATCCAGAAATCCTTGGAGGAATATCTCCGGGTCAATGGCTGGGAAGCCCATGGGAAACAGGTGCGTCAGTACGGCAGCGGCAAATACCGGAAAGCCGTTTCCATGGCGAAGAAGTATCTCCTGCCTAAGGGGGCATCTTTTGCCTTGCCGGAAGGGGGCGTGAGTCTTTGGGTGCGCCTGCCGGAAGATGTAGATGCAGAGTTGTTCTGCAATCGGGCGTTGGAGAAAAATGTGCTGGTTTCTCCAGGCAGTCAGTTCTTCATCGAAGGAGGAACGGTCAGCCATGTGCGGCTCAGTTTTGCGGGACTTACCGACGATAAAATCGAAGTGGGTATGAAGCGCATGGGAGAAGTGCTGGGAGAAATGAGAACATAAAAAGCTGATACAGAAAGCAAATTCCCCTTAAGAAAATATATCAAATAAGATCTTGAAAATAAAGCAAGCTGAAATCCTCTATATCATAAAGATTTCAGCTTGCTTTGTTTTCTTATGAAGATGCCACTCATATCAGCTTTTTATTATTTTTCTTTGTTGTTGGAACGGAAATAAACGGACAGTTCCTGTCGATAAATGAGCGCAAGCTCCACAATCATAGACCCAATGACAAGCACAATCAGCGGAATGGGCAGATACCGATATTCCTCTGGCATGAATGTGCCTGCAAGTGCATCTGTGTAAGCGTGCAGATAGGAAAAGCCCCAAATCAGCGTCAGTATCAATAGGTTCAAAGTGACAGCGAGAACGCCAGCAATACTTTTCATAATAAATCCCCCTTTTTGAAAAACAATGCCCTTTTTTCGATGATACCATAAGGCGTGTGGGCTGCATATGGTCATTTTTACTGGAAAAGGGCGGTTTTTCTTGACAAAGTGACAGGGCATGTCTATAATCTAATTGTATTTTTATATGGAAACAAGCCAAGAAAAGAAGGAGTACGCAAGGGGTGGACGTTCCAGAGAGGAAATCACTGGTGGAAGATTTCCCGCAGCACATTGCCGAAGCAGTCTTTTCGGGTAAGAACCACAGCTCTTTGGCGGAAAGAGAAGTATGTCAAAGCGTATGTCTGCGTTAAAGGCTTTGAGTGACGTCCCTTTGGGCGTAACAAGGGTGGTACCACGGTGAATTCGTCCCTGACTTTTGTCAGGGGCTTTTTTATTTTCCGGGTATCCTGTTAACAGATTGAAAATATTTAAGGAGGTAAGATATGAAATATTTAGGTGTAAACGAAATTCGTGAAGAATTTCTGAAATTCTTTGAAAGCAAAGACCATCTGCGTCTGCCCAGCTTCCCTCTGGTGCCCCGCAACGACAACAGCTTGCTGCTGATCAACTCCGGTATGGCACCCATGAAAGCATACTTCACAGGTCAGGAAATCCCTCCCAGCAAAAGAGTGACAACCTGCCAGAAATGTATCCGTACAGGTGATATCGACAACGTAGGGAAAACCGCTCGTCACGGCACATTCTTTGAAATGCTGGGTGACTTTTCCTTCGGTGATTACTTCAAAAACGAAATTGTGCCCTGGTCTTGGGAATTCGTAACAAAAGTACTGGAAATCCCCGAAGACAGACTGTATGTAACCATTTACGAAGAAGACGATGAAACAGGCAAAATCTGGCATGATGTAGTAGGCCTGCCTTGGGACAGAATCGTAAAACTGGGCAAAGAAGACAACTTCTGGGAACACGGCACAGGCCCCTGCGGTCCTTGTACAGAAATCTACTATGACCGTGGCCCCGAATACGGCTGTGACAGCCCTACTTGCGGCGTAGGCTGTGACTGTGACAGATACATGGAATTCTGGAATCTGGTATTGACACAGTTCAACGCTGAAGAAGACGGCACATACACAGAACTGGCTATGAAAAACGTAGATACCGGTATGGGTCTGGAACGTATGGCAACCATCATGCAGGGTGTAGACTCCATTTTCGACGTAGATACCGTAAAATCCATCCGTGACGCTGTTTGCGCAAAAGCAAACGTAGAATACGGCAAAGATCATAAAACAGACGTTTCCGTTCGTGTTATCACAGACCACATCCGTTCCGTAACAATGATGACTGCTGACGGTGTACTGCCTTCCAACGAAGGTCGTGGCTATGTACTGCGTCGTCTGCTGCGTCGTGCGGCTCGTCATGGGAAACTCTTGGGCATCGAAGGCGAATTCCTGGCAGAACTGTCCAAATCCGTAATCGCTTGCAGCGGTGAAGCTTATCCCGAATTGGTGGAAAAACAGGATTACATCTTCAAAATCCTGTCCATCGAAGAAAACAGCTTCTATAAGACCATCGACAAAGGTATGGAAATCCTGAAAGCAGACATGGAAGAAATGAAAGCTGCCGGCGAAAAAGTGATGTCCGGTGAAAAATCCTTCCGTCTGTACGACACATACGGTTTCCCTGTTGACCTGACAAAAGAAATCTTGGCAGAAGAAGGCATGGAAATCGATGAAGACGCTTTCACAGCAGAAATGAAAGCACAGAAAGAACGTGCACGTTCCGCAAGAGCAAAATCCAACTACATGGGCGCAGCAGAAACTGTTTACAATGAACTGCCCGTAGAACTGGAAACAGCTTTTGCTGGCTATGATGTATATGATGTAGCGAACGCAAAAATCGTTGCACTGGTTGCAAATGAAGCCGTTGCAGAAACTGCACAGGCTGGCGACACAGTAGCGGTATTCCTGGATAGAACACCTTTCTACGCAGAAAGCGGCGGTCAGGTAGGCGACCAGGGTGTTATCAAAACAGAAACAGGCGTTGTGAAAGTAACCAACTGCGTAAAAGTTGTTGGCGGCAAGATCGCACACATGGGTGAAGTGACAGAAGGTCTGGTGCAGGTAGGCGAAATGGCTTGCGCAAGCATCGATGTGGAACTGCGTATGGCTTCTTCCAGAAACCACAGCGCAACCCACCTGCTGCACAAAGCACTGCGTACCGTTCTGGGTACTCACGTAGAACAGGCTGGTTCCTATGTAAGCGCGGACAGACTGCGTTTTGACTTCACACACTTCGCAGCAATGACTGCTGATGAAATCAAAGAAGTAGAAAGACTGGTAAATGACGCTATCTTCGCAAGCTATGATGTACACACAGACGAAATGTCCATCGACGAAGCTAGAAACAGAGGCGCAATGGCACTGTTCGGCGAAAAATACGGCGAAGTGGTACGTGTGGTAGATATGGGCGGTTACAGCATCGAACTTTGCGGCGGCGCGCACCTGAAAAATACCGCACAGGTTGGTTCCTTCAAGATTCTGTCTGAAAACGGCGTAGCAGCTGGTGTGAGAAGAATCGAAGCGGTAACAGGTAAAGAAGCGCTGAAACATTATCAGGCACAGGAAGACGAAATCAAAGAAATCTGTCGTCTGGTGAAATCCACACCTGACAAACTGCTCTCTCGTCTGGAACAGCTGTTGGCAGAACAGAAAGAAACAGCAAAAGAACTGGAAAAACTGAAAGCCAAAATGGCGGGCGGCGCAGCAGACGAAATGCTCAGCGGCAAAGTAGAAATCGGCGGCGTTGCAGTGCTGGCGGCTGAAGTGAAAGATATGGACGGCAATGCGCTGCGTACCTTGGGTGACCAGCTGAAACAGAAACTGGGCAGCGGTGTAGTGGTACTGGCAAGCGGCAAAGACGGCAAAGTAAACCTGATGGCTATGGCAACTGACGATGTTGTGAAAAAAGGCGTACATGCCGGCAACATCATCAAAGCAGCAGCGTCTGTATGCGGCGGTGGCGGCGGCGGTCGTCCCAACATGGCACAGGCAGGCGGTAAAGACGCTTCCAAGATCGCAGATGCTCTGGAAAAAGCAAAAGCGGTTGTGGCAGAACAGCTGGGCTGATTGACTGAAGGCGTTACCCCATAAACAAAATCAAGCTGAAAATCTCTGGAAACGGAGGTTTTCAGCTTTTTTTGTATACCCTTTGAGGGGTTTTTGTATACGGCTGCCCATGGTAAAATAACAGCCTAATAAGAAGCGAAAATATAGCAAAAGGGGGCGAACCATGGGTCGCAGTGGAAGCAGATTATGGAAATACGCAGCAGCGGTGGGTGTTATGGGCCTGCTGCTGATGATGGCTGCCATTTTGGTTGCCAATCGCTGGGAGAATATGTTTGGCATCGCGGTACTTTTGGGATTGGTGTGTACCTGGATTGCGCTGCTGATGTTTGCGGTGGCATGGGTACAGGAGCTGTGGTATAGCTTTCGCAGGAAGGATTACCTGACGATGGTGATATGGCTTGCCCTTGGACTTTTGATCTTGATTCTTTCCGGCAGACGTATCTTTTTTTAAGCAAGAAAAACCCCCTCTGTTTCGAACAGAGGGGGTTTGTTACACTCTATGCAATATGATTTTATTTACCGATCAAAAGATAGGCATCAGTCTTTGCAGGGGATAAATTTCCCGATGATACCACCAACGATAGCGGGTACGATCCAAGCAAAGCCCATGGGAGCCAGAGGCAGGAATTTTACGAAGCCAGTAGGCAGACCGAAACCAGCCAGGATTTCCAGTGCACTTACGATGATAGCGAAGTATGTAGCAACACGGTAGATGTTTTTGTTCTTGATGGATTTGTGGAAGAACGCCAGGATGATCAGTACCAGTACGCCAGGGTATACCAGGTTCAGCAGAGGAGCGGAGAACTGGATGATTGTAGATACACCTGCGTTGGAGATCAGCCAGCTGAATACTACTACGATGATTACAACTTTTTTGTAGGAAACTTTACCGCCTGTCAGTTCTTCGAAGAAAGCGCCTGTGGAGGAGCTCAGACCGATTGCTGTTGTCAGGCAGGCAAACAGTACGATAACGCCCAGCAGGATAACGCCAGTGTTGCCGAACAGTGCTTTTGTGATAGCAACCAGCAGTGCTGTCTGGTTCAGACCCTGCATGTCAGCCAGGTTACATGTTGTTGCGCCCAGATATGTCAGACCGCCGTAGATAACGAACAGACCGATGGAAGCAACGCAGCTGGAGCTCAGGACTGCTTTAGACAGGGAGTGACCTTCTGTGTAGCCTTTGCCCTGTGCACTGGATGTGATGATCATGATGAAGATCATGGAAGCCAGTACGTCCAGTGTCTGGTAACCGTTCAGAGTACCGTTCTGTACGGGGTTTGTTGTTTCAGGTAGATCAATGGGGCCCAGAGGGGAGATGATACCTTTGATGATCATAACCAGCAGTGTGATAACCAGTACGGGTGTCAGGAAAGCGCCGATGATATCAACTACTTTGGAAGGACGAATTGTCAGAGCCAATACGATTGCGAAGAAGATCGCGGAGAAAATCCATGTGCTGAAGTTAGGAGCCAGAGGCTGCACACCGATTTCAAATGTGGTCGCTGCTGTACGAGGGATTGCAAGCAGGGGCCCAATACACAATACGGCGATACAGTTGATAATGGTGGAAGGAACCTTACCCATTACGTCTGTGATACCGTTGATTTCAAACTGTCCTTTACGAACCAGTGCCAGGATGGCAACCAGTGCCAGACCTACGTCAAAAATGAAGAAGAACAGGAAACCAATGAACCAGGATGTACCGGACTGCTGACCCAGCAGGGGCGGGAAAATCAAGTTGCCGGCGCCGAAGAACATGGCAAAGAGCGCACCACCAATGACTAGGATGTCACTAAATTTTTGCTTTTTTTCCATAGAATACAACCTCCTTATATTTTTCTCTCAGAAAAAAATGAATAATGACATGACGCTTAGTTTTTGTACATATTGCATGTGAGAAAACCATAAGCTTAAGATATATTATGCAGAAAAAAACCAAAAAACACAAACAAACTAGGAATACTTTGGTGAAACTTTTTGTGTTAAAAGTTTCTTTATAATATTGTTTTATATCTATTTAAGTGTCAAAAAATGAAAAATAGAAATAAAATGAAGCAAAATTCATGGAAATTTGTATTTTGAAGAAATAGACGGCATGTACATGAAGTGTTGAGAAAAACATGTTTTTTTTGAGAAACATTAGGCAAAAACACAAAAGTATTCATATTTTCAAAGGATAATATTTACAAAAGGTGAGCATCTTTGATAAAAAAATTCAAAAAACAGGCAGGGAATTATGAATAAATATTTTCTGTATAAAAACTTAACATTCTACTTAGAATAAACATCTTTATGAAAAAAGGTGAAAAAAATATGGTTTTTCCCATGCCTTCAGAGGTGTTTTTTTCCGCCTTTCTCGTGATCTTTGTTCTGATGCAAATACAAAATAAGTCTGTTAATGACAGGTAATTTATGGTATAATGTGAACGAAAAAACAAATCTCTGTTTTTTCTTCTTGGGGCAGAATTTCTTTCGGAAGATTGGAATTTCAACGGTTCAAAGGGAATTTTGCCAAGGGAGGGAAGCGGCGGATGCTGCATCTTGTCTGAGAACTGCGGACAAAAATCTGCCGCAGCAGATCAACTGCCGCATACTGTTGTATGGCTACTGACAAGAAAAAAACAGGGATAATGGGAAGACGAAAAAGCAGGTGATGGGGATTTATGAAGGAAATCAGCGTACATGTGGGCAAACGGATCCGTTTGTATCGTAAAATGAAAAATATGACCATTGAAGTCTTTGCGGGACTTATAAATAAAAGCAAGGCCACCGTATCGAAGTATGAGAACGGGGACATTGCCATAGATATTGAAACATTGTTCATCATTGCCAATGCACTGGATATTTCCGTCAATCAGCTTATTGATTATGATAAAGAGGTAGAGGAAACCGAAACACGGGTGGATCTTTCCGGCAGACGCCATGGGAAAACCCGGATGTATCTTTATTTCTATGACGGCCGCCGCAGCCGTATCGTCCGCAATGTCATCGACATTCGGGGAACCGGAGAAAACGGCATGTTCAGCGCCGATCTGTATGCGGATGTGGACGATTATTCCAACTGTTATAAATGTAAGTATCTCTATCACGGCACCATGCGCCGCTATGATACCTTCAGCAATTTCCAGTTTGAAAACCAGAATAATAAGATGGAACGGGTATTTCTCTACGCCATCAATTCTTTCAGCCCCGCAGGGCGCATGATCGGCATGTTTTCCGGCCTTTCCATACAGCCTATGCTGCCGGCGTCCTTCAAATTCGTCCTTTCACCGGACATTATGGAAGAAAATGAAGAACTGAAAGAAATCCTCCGCTTTTCAAAGGAAGATATCCGCACCATGAAAAAAATGAACATGTTCATTGTGAACCAGCATTTGTGATATATAAATAGGAAATGTCGGACAAAGATGTAAGACAAAGCCCCCTGAACCGAAAGGTACAGGGGGTTCTTTTTTAGATGCGATCGGTGAGGGAAAGCATCATCAGCAGGCCTGCCATGCGTACGGTCTGAGGAGATGGCGCACAGCTTTCTTCGCCGGAACGGTCACGGACAGCCAATGGACTGCCTTCCGCCAGAGAATATGCCACGTTTTGCTGAATCTGTCCCATGGTGTGAAAGAGCATCAGCCTGCGGCAGATTTCATCCAGACGGCTTTTTCCGGCATCGTCGGTGAATGCCCGCAGTGCCCGCAGCAGCGTCACTTCCCGAGGAGGATGTTCCACGGCGTCTGCTTGCTGCATGGCGGCAGCTGCCTGTATTTTTTGCAGATAATCCTGTTCCACCCTTGTCTGCATGGCTTGCAGAAAGGTATGCAGTTCGTTTCTGGCGTTGTCTGTGTTTTGCAGGACTTTTGCCAGATGGAATACATTGTTTTCTTCCATAAAAAGATCGCTCCTTTCATTCAGGCAGACAGGAAGGCTCCAAAAGCCCGCCGTTTTTCTCGGCGGCGGCACACAGGCGTTGTTTCACCTGACTGGGTGTGAGGTTTGGAAATCGCTCCAGCAGACAGGCTGCCATGCCGCTGACCATAGGCGTTGCCATAGATGCGCCGCTCATGGCGATGTAGCTGTGGTCGACAATGCTGCTTTTGGAACGGTTCTGAAGGGAAAAGTTATAATTCGGTGAAAGAACGGAGATGATGTTTTCCCCATGTGCCCACAGATCAGGCTGACCTACGGATGTGGTCTGTTTTGAGGGAAACCATTCTCTGTCCTCCCATGTACCCACAGAAAGAATGCTGGGACTGAGGGATGGCGGCGGCAGAAAGTGAGCGCCGCCATCGGGATTGGCAGCGGCGGATGCCACCACAATGCCTTTGTGCCAAAGGGATTCCACTGCTTCCTGCAGAGGACGATGAACCCTTCTGTCATTGGTGCCTATGGATAAATTGACTACTTTTATATTATATTTTGCGGCGTTGTCCAATATCCATCGCATGGCACGAATGGCACGCAAAGAAGTCCCTTGTCCCATAGCGTCCAAAATCTTCAAAGAAATGATGTGCGCCTGGGGGGCAATGCCGCGATAACGTCCGCCGGAAAGGGTACCGTTGCCGCAGGCAATGCCTGTGACATGGGTGACAGGCGCAAAAAAGGGATAAGGGACAGGGGATGCCGCATATCCATAGGCAAAAGGGGGGGGAAGAACGATGGAACGGGCAGCCATTTATTGCAGATTGTCGGTAGAGGACGCACAGCGGCAGGAAGGGAAAGACAGTGAAAGCATCGCCAATCAGAAAGAATTGCTTCTAGCTTATGCGGCAAAGAAAGGATGGCAGGTGACAGGCATCTATGTGGATGAGGATTATTCGGGGCTGCGGGAAGATCGGCCTGGTTTTCAGAAGCTCATTGCCCATGGCAGAGAAGGACGGTTTTCTGTGATTTTGTGCAAGACCCAATCCCGCTTTACACGAAATTTGGTAACAGCGGAGCGGTATCTTTATGAGTTGTTTCCCTTGTGGGGCATACGGTTTGTGTCTGTGGTGGATGGAGTAGATACGGCAAGACGGGAGAATAAACGGGCAAGCCAGATCAACAGCCTCATCAATGAATGGTACTGCGAGGAATTATCCGATAATATCCGGGCAGTTCTTCGTAGGAAACGGGAAATGGGGCAATATTTGGGGAATTATGCCCCTTATGGCTATGAGAAAAGTCCTTTTGACCATCATGTATTGGTGCCTTGCTCTCAAAGAGCGCAGGTGGTAGCAGGTATCTTTCGGCTGTATCTCATGGGATTTTCCTGTGGTGGTGTGGCGGCAGTGCTGAATGGCTGCGGTATATTGTCCCCGGCCATGGCATTGGCCCAGGAGGGGAAGGACTGCGGCAGAAAGGCGAAAGGCATTTGGACAGCATCTACCGTATGCAAGATATTGAAAAATCCCGTATATTTGGGAAATATGGTGCAGGGAAAAACAGAAAAGATCAGTTATAAACAGAAAAAAAGCCGCCCTTGCCCCAAAGAGCGTTGGACGATGGTCTGCCATACCCATGCGCCGCTGGTTTCGGAGGAGCTATTTGAGGCAGTCCAAAAGAAAATGGCGAAAAACAGAAAGACATAAAAAAACAGCGGAGAAACCTAAGAAGATTTCTCCGCTGTTTTTTTGAAAATCAAACCATCTGGTTGACTTTAAAGATCAGTTGGAATGCTCTGCGGGAATTGGCGATATGGGTTTCGATGGCTTTGCGAAGTCCTTCTGGATCGGCAGCAAGGGCTGCGTCCAGAATCGCCTGATGTTCTTCCACACATTCGCAGTCCCGATAATGGGGCTGATTGAAGTATGTGCCGGCAGAGAATGTGAAGGGCTGCAAATCTTTGAGGACTTCCACAGCTTTCTGATTGCCGGAAGCAGTCAGATACAGCACATGGAATTCCAGATCCAGCTGGAAATAGCCTTCTGCGTCCACAGTGGAATCATTGCAGGAAATAAACTGTTTCTGTTTTTCCATGTTTTCCAGAAGTTGCTGGCGCAGGGTACTGTTGTAATTGAGGGTGGTGATGATATCTTTGATGAAGAATGTGTCCATCATCAGACGGATGTCAAAGGTATCGTTCAGTTCATGGGGCGTCAGTGTGCGTACACTCATGCCCTTGTTGGGGGTGTTGACCACCAGTTTTTCTTCTGCCAGACGCTGCAACGCCTGTTTGACAGGTGTGTCGCTGACACCGTATTTTCTTGCCAGTTCTTTGATGTTGATTTTTTCTCCGGAGACCAATTGTTTATTGGTGATGTCTTTTTTAATGTCCGCATAAATCTGATCGGCTAGTGTGATTTTTTCGCTCATATCTACTTGCTCCCCCTCCGCTTGCAGTGTTCACAAAACTGTTGATAATGCATCTATCTCTATTGTAAGACGGGTTGTGTAAAAATTCAATAGAGAAATTATGTGAATCCGTTTTATATGATAGATAAATACGCCTTGTAAGCAGTGAAAAAGAAGGATGTTTTTCGCAAAATGGGATTTTGAAAAAGGGAAAAATGAATAAAATAGGATGTATACATTTGTAAAAAGCGCATAATGATTCAAAATATTTGTTCTATATGCATAATAAAGGTGTTTTTATGTGGCGGATAAATGTTTTTAAATTGGAGGAAATACCAATTGAAAATTAGAATTGGATTAAATATAATCTAATATAAAGTTTAATCTAATCAAAAAGAAGTTTTATTTTTCAAAACGAAGTTGGTTTTAAATAAGAAAAAAGAACTTCTTTTAAAAAAGGTGTGCTTTTGTGAGGATTCTAAAGAAAAAGAGGGAGGAGTAAGTATGAAAAAAAGACTCGGTGTTCTGGCGCTGGCAACTGCCATGCTGCTGGGGATGACCGGCTGCGGCGGACAGAAGGAGGAAACCGCAGAACCCGCAACACCCACAGGGGTTGTGGAAAAGAAGGTAGAGCCTGTTACCTTTGAATCAGGCGTGGAACTGCAGGAAGACTGCAAACATCTGATTTATGCACTGGGGAATGCCCCTGCTACTATTGACGCGGCGAAATTCTTCAAAATGCGTCTGGAGCAGGAAACCAATGGTGCTATGACCGTAGATATTTATACAGATAACGTATTGGGCGGTGAACGTGAACTGCTGGAAAGCTGTCAGTTTGGTGACTATGACATCGTACTGGCAACAAACGCAACAGTAGCTGCTTTCTGTAACGATATTTACTGTCTGGATATTCCCTGGATTTTCGAAAATAAACAGCAGGTATATGAAGTGCTGGACGGCGAACTGGGTGACTACCTGGGTGAACAGCTGAACGAAGTTGGTTTCCAGCTGCTTCAGTGGCAGGAAAACTCTTTCCGTACACTGTCTACTACAGATAAACCCATCGAATCCATGGATGACCTGAAAGGTCTGAAGATTCGTATCATGGAAAACGAACTGCAGCTTGCACAGTGGAAAGCGTATGGCGCGAACCCTACACCCATGGCCTTCACAGAACTGTTCACCGCTTTGCAGCAGGGTACAGTAGACGGCCAGGACAACGGCGCTGAACTGACATGGCAGTCTAAATTCCAGGAAGTACAGAAATACTATGTTTATACAAAACATATTTATTCCCCTTATGTTATCCTCATGAGTGGAGAAACATTCAACGGTCTGACACCGGAAGAACAGGAAATCATCATGAAAATCTCCGATGAAGCTGTTGCTTATGAACGTGAAAGATGTTCCGAATACGAAGCAGTTGCTTTGGAAAACATCAAAAGCTACCCCGGCATGAATTACGCGGAACTGAGCCCTGAAGTGGTGGAAGAAATGAAAGCTGCTTGTGCCGGCATCAAAGATTTGGCTTATGAAAAGGTAGAACATCCTGAAGTTATCGATCTGCTTTACAGCGAAGCCGAAAAAGCGAAAGAAAAATATCCCGCAGAACAGACAACAGACGCACCGGCACAGACAGAAGCTGATGCGGCACCTGCGGCGTAAAGATACAGGGGAGGGAAAAAGGTATGAAGTTTTTGAATGAACATCTGGAAGCATGCTTCATCGTGCCTTTGATGTTTTTGATGAGTATTATCATTTTTGTTCAGGTTGTCATGCGTTATGTATTCCATAGCTCTCTGACATGGTCTGAAGAAATGGCAAGATATCTGTTTGTATGGCTGGTTTATTTCTCTGTGGCTTACACAGCGAAAAAAGAAGCCCATATCCGCATCGACGCTGCCATCAATATCTATCCTAAAAAAGCGCGTCCTTATGTGGAAATCCTCAGTGAAATCATCGTATTGGCTTTTGCCATCTTCATTGCGGTAACATCTGTAACCGTTTTCCAGAAAATCTCTGCCAGCGGTCAGATTTCTCCCGCGCTGCATGTGCCCATGCAGTTCGTATACGCAGCACCTCTGGTTGGCTTCTTCTTGACAGCTATCCGCCAGATTCAGTGCATCATTAGAAGAATCAAAGCATTGCATAATCATGAGGAGGTGCAGGAAGCATGACAACTGGAGCTATTGCAGCAGTGGTATTTATCACATTGATCGTCAGCCTTGTTTTGACTGTTCCCATCGGTTTCTCCCTGGGGATCGCTTCCTTGGCTTATATCTTCGCTACGGATCAGCTGACACTGGGCTTTGTAGCGCGTAACATGGTAACTGGTACAGACTCTTTCCCCATCATGGCGATTCCATTCTTCGTATTCGCAGGTGAACTGATGGGCGGCGGCGGTATTTCCAAACGTCTGCTGGACGTTGCCAACGTATTCTTCGGCAGAATCCGCGGCGGTCTTGCCATCGTAACCGTTGTTGTATGTATGTTCTTCGCAGCTATTTCCGGTTCCGGCCCTGCAACCGTAGCAGCTGTCGGCGGTATGGTTGTTCCTACTATGCTGGAAAAAGGCTATGATAAAAAATTCGTACTGGCACTGATCGCTGCCGCTGGTTCCATCGGCGTTATCATCCCGCCCAGTATCCCTATGGTTGTTTACTCCGTAACCGTAAACAGCTCCGTAAGCTCCCTGTTCCTAGCGGGCTTCATCCCTGGTATCCTTATCGGTCTGGTACTGATCGCTTACAGCTACTTCTACGCAAGAAGCGCTGGTTATAAAGGCGACACAGAACCTTTCAGCATCGGCCATGCGCTCCGTGAAGTATGGAGAGGTAAATGGGCGCTGCTGTCTCCCGTTATCATCCTGGGCGGTATCTACGGCGGTATCTTCACACCAACAGAAGCAGCTGCTGTATCCGTAGTTTACAGCTTGATTATCGGTCTGTTCGTACATAGAGAACTGAACTTTAGAGATATGCTGGAAGTAACAAAGAGATCTTGTGAAACAACAGCAACCATCCTGGTGGTTATCGGCTGTGCAACAGGTTTCTCCAAAGTCCTGACACTGGGCCGTATCCCTACAACCGTTGCAACACTGCTGACAACTATGACAGACAGCAAAGTGCTGATCCTGCTTTTGATCAACCTGCTGCTGCTGTTGGTAGGCTGCTTCATGGAAACAGTATGTGCTATCATGATCCTGGCTCCTATCCTGTTCCCTGTTGTAACAGCTCTGGGCGTTGACCCCGTTCACTTCGGTATCATCATGGTAACCAACTTGGCTATCGGCTTCATCACACCTCCTCTGGGTGTAAACCTGTTCGTTGCTTCCCGTGTTGGGAAAACGACGCTGGATGTGGTCATCAAGGGGATCATCCCCTTCCTGGTGCTGATGATCGCAACACTGATGCTGATCACTTATGTACCTGCAATTTCTATGTTCCTGCCTAATCTGTTAGGTTAAAGAAGGAAGGCGAAAAAAATTATGCAGTGGTGTAAAAATGCTTGCAGCCACTTGGTAGATGCTTGCATCATCGTACTGGTAGCATTTCTCATGTTCCAGTAATTAATCGGATAATCTCTAACTCCTACATATAAAAGCATTATAAGAAAATGGAAGAGGCAGCGCCTATGTGAAAAACATAGGCGTTGTTTCTTTGTACGCCGAATAGGTGTGACAAAACCCCCAGTTCAACT
>ULWJ01039758.1_pt1 | contig 15496 bp, 8 predicted proteins | sample 1960221 | NCBI WGS metagenome assembly ULWJ01 (sample SAMEA4835809, study PRJEB28245) | human gut metagenome | biome: gut microbiome; material: fecal sample | place: Denmark | collected 2008 | reverse complement strand
CGTCGCGGCGATTATCTGGGAAAGACCATTCAGGTGATCCCTCATATCACAGATGAAATCAAGCGTAACGTAAAGCTGTTGGGCAACAAATACAAGTTCGATTTTGTTATTACTGAAATCGGCGGTACGGTAGGTGATATCGAGTCTCTTCCGTATTTGGAAAGTATCCGCCAGCTGAAATGGGAACTGGGTAAAGACGCGTTGTGCGTACACCTTACTTATGTGCCCTACCTCGCCGCTGCCGGTGAATTGAAAACAAAACCCACCCAGCATTCCGTAAAAGAATTGCAAAGCGCCGGAATTCAGCCCGACGTGCTTGTACTCCGTACGGAACACGAATTGAGCACCAATTTACGCAAGAAGGTAGCCCTTTTCTGTAACGTGGACGAAAATGCCGTTGTACAGAGCATTGATGCGCCGACCATCTATGAAGTGCCTATCTTGATGCAAGCTCAGGGATTGGATGAAACCATCTTGAAAAAAATGGGACTTCCTGTGGGCGACACTCCGGGACTGGGCCCCTGGCGCGCTTTCCTCGAACGTCGTCATAAGGCAGAAACAACAGAACCGGTACACATTGCGCTGGTGGGTAAATACGACTTGCAGGATGCTTACAAATCCATCCGCGAAGCCCTTTCACAAGCCGGAACATATAATGACCGCAAGGTATCCGTAGATTTTGTAAACAGCGAAAAGCTGACAGACGAAAACGTAGCGGAAGCATTAAAAGGCATGTCGGGTGTTCTCATCGGACCGGGCTTCGGTGAACGCGGCATCGCAGGTAAATTTGTAGCGATCAAATATGCGCGTACGCACGATATTCCGACATTCGGTATTTGCTTGGGCATGCAGTGCATCGCCATCGAATTCGCCCGCAATGTTTTGGGATACGCAGACGCCAATTCACGCGAAATGGATGAAAAGACTCCTCACAACGTTATCGACATCATGGAGGAACAAAAATCCATTACCAATATGGGAGGTACCATGCGCTTGGGCGCCTATGAGTGCGTATTGCAAGAAGGCAGCAAAGCATACGAAGCCTACGGAACAGAGCACATACAGGAGCGTCATCGCCACCGTTACGAGTTTAATTCCGCCTATAAAACGGAATATGAGGCGGCAGGCATGAAATGCGTAGGTATCAATCCGGAATCCGATTTAGTGGAAATCGTGGAAATTCCTGCATTGAAGTGGTTTGTGGGAACCCAGTTCCACCCGGAATACAGCAGTACAGTATTACACCCGCACCCGTTGTTCGTAGCCTTTGTGAAAGCTGCGATTGAAAATGAAAAGAAGTAATCATTACTAATTAATAATAGATAATTCATATTTGACTAAATGGATAAAAATACCATCACAGGCCTTGTCCTAATAGCCGTTTTGTTAGTCGGATTCAGTTTCCTAAGCCGTCCGAGCAAGGAGCAGCTGGCCGCACAGCAACGTTATTATGACTCCATAGCCCAAGTACAACAACGCGAAGCTGACCTGAAAGCAAAGGCGGAAGCCGCCCTGGCTAATGACAAAGAAGCTCAAACGGCAGATTCCACCGCCCTATTCTTTAATGCGCTTCAAGGAACCGACTCACAGGTTACAATACAAAACAACCTGGCGGAACTGACGGTAGCCACTAAAGGCGGACGTATTTCATCAGCTACGTTGAAAGAGTATATGGGACAGGACAAGAAGACTCCTGTTACTTTATTCAGCGGCGACGACGCTTCCATGAACTTCCTTTTCTACAACAAAAAGGAAACGATACAGACGGAAGATTACTACTTTACAGTGGTAAACCGTACGGACAGTACCGTAACCATGCGTTTGTCGGCAGATAGCGCCAGCTATATCGACTTTAATTATGCCATGCATAATGACACTTATCTGGTAGACTTTACGATTGACGCAACAGGCATGGCAAACAAACTGGCAAGTACCGACTATGTGGATATCGAGTGGTCGCAACGTGCACGCCAGATAGAAAAGGGGTATACTTACGAAAACCGTTTGTCGGAACTGACTTATAAAATTACCGGAGACGGAACCGACTATCTATCCGCCGGTAAGAATGATGAAAAAGAAGTCGCAGAACGTTTGGACTGGATTGCTTTCAAGAATCAGTTCTTCTCTTCTGTATTCCTGGCCGATGCAGACTTTGAAAAGACCAAGTTAAACTCAAAAATGGAAGCGCAGGGCAGCGGATATATCAAGGATTATTCCGCTGAAATGAGTACGGCTTTCGATCCGACGGGCAAAACTCCTACTCAACTGTTCTTCTACTTCGGTCCGAACCACTACAAAACACTGACTGCGCTCGATAAGGGACGTGAGGATAAGTGGGAACTCAACCGCTTGGTATACTTGGGCTGGCCGTTAATCCGCTGGATAAACAAATGGTTCACCATCAACATCTTCGACTGGTTATCCAGCTGGGGATTGAGCATGGGTATCGTTTTGTTGCTGATGACACTGATTGTAAAAGCAGTGGTATTCCCCGCAACCTGGAAAACGTATATTTCTTCTGCTAAAATGCGCGTCCTGAAACCTAAAATCGACGAAATCGGCAAGAAATATCCCAAGCAGGAAGATGCCATGAAGAAACAGCAGGAAGTAATGGGATTGTATAGCCAGTACGGTGTCAGCCCGATGGGCGGATGTTTGCCTATGCTGATTCAGTTCCCCATCTTAATGGCCTTGTTTATGTTCGTACCGAGTGCTATCGAGCTTCGCCAGCAAAGTTTCTTGTGGGCCGATGACTTGTCTACATACGACGCATTCATAAACTTCCCGTTCCATATTCCGTTCCTGGGCAGTCACCTCAGTTTATTCTGTTTGTTGATGACCGTAACAAATATTCTGAACACCAGGTTTATGATGCAGCAGCAGGATACCGGCGCCAATCCGCAAATGGCGGCTATGAAATGGATGTCATACCTGATGCCTGTTATGTTCCTGTTCATATTGAACGATTATCCTTCGGGACTGAACTATTACTACTTCATTTCTACGCTTATCAGCGTAGTGACTACGCTTATCATGCGCAAGATGACTAATGAGGAAGCTCTTCTTGCACAACTGGAAGCGAAGAAGAAAGACCCGAAGAAAATGAAGAAAACCGGCTTTGCCGCCCGTCTTGAAGCCATGCAAAAGCAGCAAGAACAGATGATGAAAGAAAAACAGAACAGGAAATAAAACTTCCGTTCAAGATATTTTTTCAGAAGGGAGCCGGACAATTCGCATTGCCCGGCTTTCTTTTCCTTTTTCAAGTACATCAAAAAGGATTATCAAGTATATCAAATGATTTTTTCAAGTATATCAAAAAAACTTATTTATCGAATATGCAAACTAAGTACACCTACAAAGAAATTTGGCTTATAGCCTACCCTATCCTAATCAGTTTGCTCATGGAGCAGATGATCGGTATGACAGACACCGCCTTCCTGGGACGTGTAGGCGAAATAGAATTAGGAGCATCTGCCATTGCGGGTATCTTCTATATAGTAATGTTCATGGTGGCCTTCGGTTTCAGTATCGGAGCGCAAATTCTGATTGCACGGCGTAACGGTGAGCAGCAATATAAAGAAATAGGCAACTTGTTCTATCAAGGCATCTATTTTCAATTAGGAATGGCAGCGGTTATGTTTGTCGTTTGTTATAGCTTTGCTCCGGTGATATTGAAGCGGCTTGTCTCTTCCGAGCATATTTATGATGCGGCAATGAGTTATCTCAATTGGCGTGTCTTCGGTTTCTTCTTCTCCTTTACGGCGGTAATGTTCCGTGCGTTTTTCCTGGGAACGACACAAACCAAGACACTGACATTGAACTCAATCGTCATGGTATTGAGCAACGTCGTCTTCAACTATATCCTGATATTCGGCAAGTTCGGCTTCCCCGTCCTCGGCATTGCCGGAGCGGCCATCGGCTCGTCATTGGCGGAATTGGTTTCATTGATATTCTTCATCATCTATACCCGCAACCGCATTGATATCCGCAAATATGGGCTGGACAAGATACCGGGCATCCGTTGGAACATACTCAAGCGTATGCTCAATGTTTCTTTTTGGACAATGGTACAGAATTTCCTGTCACTCTCTACTTGGTTCCTGCTGTTCCTCTACGTAGAACATTTGGGAGAACGTTCGCTGGCCATCACAAATATCATCCGTAACGTATCGGGAATCATGTTTATGGTGATGATGGCATTCGCGTCGACCTGCGGCTCATTGGTCAGCAACCTTATCGGAGCGGGAAACATCAGCTGCGTACCCGGAACAATACGGCAACATATACGTATCGCGTACGCTTTCGTATTGCCGTTTGCCGTATTCTTCGCCCTGTTCCCCAAATTGATATTGGGCGTATATACGGATATGCCGGAATTGCAAGAGGCGGCTATCCCCTCGCTGTGGGTGCTTTGCTCCGCTTACTTGTTTCTCGTACCGGCCAATGTATATTTTCAGTCCGTATCGGGAACGGGTAACACACGTACCGCCTTGGCCTTGGAGCTGATAACGCTGGTAATTTACACCTGCTATATCACATACATTGTGGCCTATCTGAAGTTAGACGTGGCATTTGCATGGACATCGGAAATAGTTTATTCCGTAGGTATTTTAGTGCTTTGTTACTTCTATATGAAGAAAGGAAAATGGAGTCTGAAGAAAATTTAAATTAATTCCCTATCTTCGCTACCAAAATAAATCTTCAAACATATATGAAACAATCAAACCTATTATTTATGTCGGCAGCAATGATGTTGGCATCCTGCGGCGGAACCAAAGAAGCAGGACAAAACGGAGCGCTTATCGAGAGATCGGATATAAAAATCGAAGGTCAGCGTATGACGCCTGAAGCGCTTTGGGCAATGGGACGTATCGGCAGCGTAGCCGTATCGCCCGACGAGAAACAGATTGCTTATTCGGTAGCTTATTACAGTGTGCCCGAGAATAAGAGCAATAATGAATTATTTGTTATGAATGCCGACGGCAGCAATAACAAGCAAATTACTCGTGACAATTGGCAGGAAAGCCAGCCTGCCTGGATTAAGGACGGCAAGAAAATCGCTTTCCTGTGCAATGAAAGCGGTAGCAGCCAAGTATGGGAAATGAATCCGGACGGTACGGAACGCAAACAACTCACTCAGTATGACGGAGATATCGAAGGATTTGCTTTCTCGCCCGATGGTAAGAAATTACTTTTCATCGCTCAAGTAAAGACCGTACAGAGCACCGCCGACAAGCATCCCGATTTGCCCAAGGCAACCGGCATCATCGTTACCGATTTGATGTACAAACATTGGGATGAATGGGTAACGACCGCTCCGCATCCTTTCGTTGCCGAATTCGACGGCAATGGCATCAGTAATGTGAAAGACATCCTTGAAGGACTTCCCTATGAAAGTCCGATGAAGCCCTTCGGCGGCATCGAGCAACTGGCGTGGAGCCCCGCATCGGATAAAGTGGCTTTCACCTGCCGTATGAAGACGGGACTGGCATATGCTATTTCTACCGACTCGGATATCTATGAATACGATGTACAGAAAGGCGGCTTCGTCAACCTTTGCAAACAGGATGCGAAAGCTTCCGACGGTCAAACCGAAATGGCGGGCTACGACACCAATCCGCAATATTCTCCGGACGGCAAATACATCGCATGGCAGAGTATGGAGCGCGACGGCTATGAGGCAGACCTCAACCGCCTGTGTGTAATGGACCGTGCTACCGGAGAGAAACGTTTCGTCAGCCAAGGATTCCAATCCAATGTAGACGCTTTCTTGTGGAATAAAGACTCGCAAAGCATCTTCTTCCTGGGTGTATGGCAGGGCAGAACTCAAATCTACAACACCGGTTTGGAAGATGACAAACATATATACCAACTGACCAACGGCATGTACGACTATGCTTCGATGGCCTTATGCGGTAACAGTATGATTGCCAAACGCCACTCCATGTCCATGGGCGATGAAATCTTCTCCATCGGTCAGTTGGACAGCAAACCTTTCCCTGTCTGCATGTTCGGTACCGATACGTACAACAATGCCGATAGCAATACTCCGGTAGAGGAGATTTATCCCGTAACGCAACTCACCTTCGAGAACAAACAAATCTACGACCAACTGGAAATGGGTAAAGTAGAGGGACGCTGGATGAAAACCACTGACGGCAAGCAGATGTTGACCTGGGTTATCTATCCGCCGCACTTCGACCCGAACAAGAAGTATCCTACCCTGCTCTTCTGCGAAGGCGGTCCTCAAAGTCCTGTCAGCCAGTTCTGGAGTTATCGTTGGAATTTCCAGATTATGGCGGCCAACGATTATATCATCGTAGCTCCCAACCGTCGCGGTCTTCCGGGCTTCGGCGTAGAATGGAATGAGGCTATCAGCGGCGATTACGGCGGTCAGTGCATGAAGGATTATTTCACCGCCATTGATGAAATGGCGAAAGAGCCGTTTGTCGATAAAGACCGTTTGGGTTGTGTAGGCGCCAGCTTCGGCGGTTTCTCCGTTTACTGGCTTGCAGGACATCACGACAAACGTTTCAAAGCATTTATCGCCCATGACGGCATCTTCAATATGGAAATGCAATACCTGGAAACCGAAGAAAAATGGTTTGCCAACTGGGATATGGGCGGCGCATACTGGGAAAAGAACAATGCCACAGCCCAACGTACGTTTGCCAACTCCCCTCACCTCTTTGTAGACAAATGGGACACTCCTATTCTCTGTATCCACGGTGAAAAGGATTTCCGTATTCTCGCCAACCAAGCTATGGCCGCTTTTGATGCAGCCGTCATGCGCGGCGTGCCTGCCGAATTGCTTATCTATCCCGATGAAAACCATTGGGTACTGAAACCGCAAAACGGTATTCTGTGGCAGCGTACATTCTTTGAATGGCTGGATAAATGGCTGAAACCGGCTAAACAATAAAGAAAGCAGATAAAAAAGGATATGAGAAAAGGAAGTTAACATCGTTGGTACGATGATGTTAACTTCCTTTCTTTATGATATTAACTTGCTATAAATATTCTATTAACTTCTTATTTACCAATGCATCAATAGGATATTATTCTATTAATCACACCAGAATGCTCAATATCGGGAAGGTTGCTCCCTGCATAGCGAAGCAGATACCAAAGACGGCTGCACTCACAATCCAAAGAATAACCAAAGTCCATTTCAAGCCGGAAGCCATCGGCTGCCACTTAAATATCTGGCTGAATATTGCCCAAACAAGACTTACCAATGGAATGCCCACCAGCAAAATACCCGCAATGTACATTACAATAGCCGATAACGGAGAAGTAGGCAATATCACATCAAAAGTGGGGAACATCGAGATAAGCGCAGCTCCGCCACCAATAGCCACCATCACGGCCGCAAAAAGCAACGCGACAAATACTACTCCGAACACAAACAATAGCGGGCTGCAAATAATGGCAAATATCACCAGGCAGATTTTGAAAAACCAACCGGCCACCATCACCAAAGCATCACCCAGCTTCTGCAAGAAAGTACGGGGTTTATCGGATTTCATGTAATCATTCACACCGTTGGCAACCTTTTCAAAACCATCGGTCACGGTCTTCCCTATATTTTCTACCGTAACGGCTTCACCGCGCATACTCAGTTTCTCGGCGGCTGTACGCGCCTCGGGAATAACCAACCAACAAACGATATAAACCGGAATCAATGTTCCTACTCCACAAATCAATACAACCAGCAACAACAGACGGAGCAGAGTCACATCCCATCCCAAATACGCAGCCATACCGCTGATAACACCTCCCAGTAACTTATCATCCGGATTACGGTAAAGACGGCGGTGTATCGTAGTACGGGTTGCATTGCCAACCGACGGCTCACTATCATTTTCCGCTTCCATATCTTCCGGTTTTCCCATACGGGCAATAACCTCTTCCACATCAGTAATGGTAATCACCTGCGAACCCGCAGTAAGTTTCTCCGCAAAGAGCTCGGAAATACGGCGCTCAATATCATCAATAATCTCGTCTGCACCGGCTTCCTTACGGAAATGTATCTTCAGATTACTTAAATAATTATCCAAAAGACGGTAGGCGTCTTCATCAATATGAAAAACAGTTCCGCCTAAGTTTACCGTTAATGTCTTTTTCATTGTTATATGTTTTTTATTTATTATTTTATTATCTAATATGTATAATTGCCAACCGCTAATTATTCGCTATATGATTGACCGTATCACTTAATTCCCGCCAAGATACTTCCAGTTCACCTAAAAACAGCTCCCCTTTCTCTGTCAGCTTATAGTATTTGCGTGGCGGCCCTTGCGTGGACTCTATCCATTCGTAACTCAATAAATCATCATTCTTCAAACGGGTAAGTAACGGATACAGCGTTCCTTCCACCACAATCAACCGGGCTTCTTTCAGTTTTTGTATAATATCCGAAGCGTAAGCCGGTTCTTTATGGAGCAATAGCATGATGCAATATTCAAGCATGCCCTTACGCATTTGCGACTTTACATTATTAACATCCATAATCTATTCATTATTAATTTGCTTTATTAATTACAACAAAGATGCCCTACCGACATTCTTTGTATGGCACAAATATATGTATTATATTAGTACTATGTATTGCAAAGTACTTTATATTTATATTAATTAACAATAATCCCGGATTTTACACCGCTAATACCTAAAGTTTATGCCTTTTATTCCTAAGGTTTGCAACACATATACCTTGACGCTAAGCTCTGATGCACCGGATTATAATTTCGGCCGATTAAGATACGCCGTTTCATAAAGCATGCTATATTTGTATCCGATTAACAATATAAACGCCACAAATATGTTTACTATCAGAAAAGCGACAAGCGCCGATTGTGAATTGATTCACAAACTTGCCTGGCAGATATTTCCCGAAACCTACAAGGAAATACTTTCAAAGGAACAAACCGAATATATGATGGAGTGGATGTACTCTTTGGAGAATATCCGTAAGCAAATGGAAGAAGAAGGACATGTGTACCTCATAGCCTACGAAGAGTGTGAAGCAGCAGGATATGTATCCGTACAACCGGAAGGCGACAACCTGTTTCATCTGCAAAAGATTTATGTACTCCCCTATTATCAAGGGGCGCACTGTGGAAGTCTCCTGTTTCGTGAAGCCATAAAATACATCAAGGAAGTGCATCCGGAACCATGTATGCTGGAATTAAACGTAAACCGTAATAATAAGGCAATACACTTTTATGAGCGTATGGGAATGAAGAAATTAAGAGAAGGAGATTTCCCGATAGGAAACGGATATTATATGAATGATTATATAATGGGAAAAGAAATTTAAATTTAAATGAAGAATGAGAAATGAAAAATTCTTCATTCTTCATTTCTCATTCTTCATTTAACTGGGTTTTCATTTATTTTGCCACTCTCTCCAGCCACTTAACCATTGAGAGCATTACAATCATAGAAGCGCCCGTCGCACCTACAAAGACTAACCAACAAGCCCAGATTGGAACGGTAGTATAAAGAATACCGCCAATGAAAAGCAACGAGTTACCTACTGCGGTCGCAGCCAACCAACAGCCCTGCATCAAACCTTGCAAATGAGGAGGAGCCACCTTCGAGACGAAAGACAATCCCAGCGGCGAGATAAACAATTCGGCAACCGTAAGGATGAAGTACAAACCGATCATAATCCACGGAGTTACACGGATGGCATTAATTTCAGCCGCACTCATTGTACTCAGCGCATCTTTGGCGGGCAGCGTGAACGAGAATACCATAAGGAAAATATAAGCCAATGCCGCGATACCCATACCGATGGCAATCTTCATCGGTGTGGAAGGTTCTTTCTCCTTCTTCTTCAGCGCGCCGAAGAACCACATGATAAACGGAGTAAGGAATACCACAAAGAACGGATTTACACACTGGAATATTTCAGCACCCTTGATACGGGTAAAGCCGAGGTCGATATCGATTACGCTCAAGTCTACATAGTCGCGCGCAAAGTAAGTCAGCGAATAACCATTTTGGTGGAACGACAACCAAAAGAAAATCACTACACCGAATACAGCGAACAAAGCGTAAATACGCTGTTTGATTTCGGCCGCACTCATCTTGATTTCTTCCTTGCTTACAGTAGCGTTCTGCTCTTTGGCAGCTACCACTTTCTTTGCAGGATCGGGGAAACGGTTCTTATTGGCCAAATAGATTACCAATGAAATCAACATGGCAACAATGGCAGCCATGAAAGCATATTGGAAACCACGGTTAAACACATCCAGGTAGTTATTGACAAATGTACCCATATCAGCCACGTGGCTGCCGTCGAGCGTAACCTTATCGGCCAACGATGCAAGATTCTCCATTGCCTGAGGAGCCATTTTATCACCTTCTTTAAGGAATTGGTGACAAAGTTCGGGTAAAGTGGCATCATAATCGAAGTTATTGACCTTCAACCACCAGTTACGTACACCGATAGCAATCCACGGAGCAAAGAAACCGCCGATATTGATAAACATATAGAAAATCTGGAAACCGGAGTCACGCAGGCTCGAGTATTTGGGATCATCGTACATCTGACCTACCAATGCCTGAAGATTACCTTTGAACAAACCGTTACCGAAAGCGATAACCAAAAGTCCAAGACAAGTCAATCCCAGGTAAAGTCCCATGCTGGGAACCGGCGTAGGAGTAGGAATGGCAATAATCAAATAGCCGACCGCCATCATCACCAAACCGGCAAGAATAGTACCTTTAAAGTTTTTAGTCTTGTCAGCTATGATACCGCCTGCCAATGCCAGAATATAGATGGATGCATAGAATGCGGAATAGATATATCCGGTAGTCGTTTCAGACAGCCCGAACTTGGCCGAGATAAACAGTGTAAGGATTGCCATCATGATATAGAAGCCGAAACGTTCTCCCATATTAGCCAAAGCGGCAGCAATCAAACCATTAGGGTGTTTGCTAAACATAAAAATAAGTTTTTGTAAATTAGTAATTAGTATTAGTTTATTTATATTTTTTGCAAATATATACTTTTCATCGAGATTTTCGGTAAGAAAACAGAATATCTCTTGTCCGAACCAAGCTTTTACGGTTCAAAAAGAGTGCAAACCTCGGCGCGTACTTCCTTTATCAAATCTTTCGGAGCCAGTTTAAGCTGTAGTCCGCGTTGCCCGGCACTGATATAAATATAGGAGAATTGCAGGCATGTCTCGTGAATATAAGTGGGAAAAGGCTTTTTCATACCGATAGGCGAGCAGCCGCCGCGAATATATCCTGTCAGCGGAAGCAGTTCCTTCATGGGGATAAGGTCGCACTTCTTGTTTCCGGAAACCTTGGCCGCCAATTTCAGGTCGACTTCATGCTCTCCGGGAATGACGCACACGAAATAACCGGTCTTGTCACCATGCAATATCAATGTTTTAAAGACTTGTTCTATATCCTCTCCCAGGCTGGCGGCAACGTGTATGGCACTCAAATCTTTTTCATCCACTTCGTACGGGATGAGTTCATAGGCAATCTTCGCCTTATCGAGCAGCCGTGCTGCATTCGTTTTATTAATTTTGGGTTCTTTCATCACAAGATAATCATTTTTCATCACAGGATAATTGTCTTTCGCCGTAGGATATTCAAAGATGAAGTTCTTCTTTCAGAAACTTCGGAGTATATCCTTTTGTACTCTCCGCCACTTCTTCGGGTGTGCCGCAAGAGAGAAGCTCTCCCCCGCCCTTACCGCCTTCGGGGCCCATATCAATAATATAGTCCGCCATTTTGATAACGTCGAGATTATGCTCGATAACAATAACCGTATTACCCTTATCGACTAATTTATTCAGTACATTCATCAAAACGCGAATATCTTCAAAATGCAGTCCGGTAGTGGGTTCGTCAAGAATATAGAGCGTCTTGCCCGTATCCCGCTTGGAAAGTTCGGTAGCCAATTTCACACGCTGGCTCTCACCACCGGAAAGCGTGGTGGAAGATTGCCCCAACTTGATATACCCCAAGCCGACCTCTTGAATTACTTTAATCTTATTCAATATCTGAGGCACGTTCTCGAAGAATTCCACCGCGCGGTTTATCGTCATATCCAGCACATCGGCAATGGACTTCCCTTTAAAGCGCACTTCCAACGTTTCGCGGTTGTAACGCTTGCCATGGCAAACCTCACAAGGGACGTAGACATCGGGCAGGAAGTTCATTTCAATGGTTTTGTAACCATTACCCTGACAGGCTTCACAACGTCCGCCACTGACATTGAACGAAAAACGTCCCGCTTTGTAACCGCGGATTTTAGCCTCGGGCAAACCTACAAACAAGTTACGGATATCGGAAAAGACTCCCGTGTAGGTGGCAGGATTGGAACGAGGGGTTCGTCCCAACGGCGACTGGTCTACATTCACCACCTTATCTATATACTCCAGTCCTTCGATACTGCCGTATTCCAAAGGGTCTTGAAGGGAACGGTAAAACTTCTGTGAAAGAATAGGCTGAAGCGTTTCATTAATCAACGTAGACTTTCCGCTACCCGATACACCTGTTACGCAAATCAGCTTGCCAAGCGGAAACTCCACATCCACATTCTTCAGATTATTACCCTTTGCGCCACGCAGCCAAAGACTATGACCGTTGCCCTTCCGCCGTTCGGCAGGAACTTCGATGGCACGCTCACCGTTCAAATATTGGGAAGTCAGCGTATGCGTCTGCAACATCTTCTGCGGAGTACCGGCAAATACGACCTCACCACCCAATCTGCCCGCTTTTGGCCCCATATCGATGACATAATCGGCTGCGAGCATCATGTCTTTATCATGTTCCACCACAATAACGGAATTACCCATGTCGCGCAGTTCTTTCAGCGAATGGATAAGCCGCTGATTATCCCGCTGGTGCAATCCGATGCTCGGCTCGTCCAGGATGTAGAGTACATTTACCAACTGCGAACCTATCTGCGTAGCCAGTCGGATGCGCTGGCTTTCACCACCGGAAAGGCTGACAGCGCTGCGGTCTAACGACAAATAGCCCAATCCCACATCCAGCAAGAACTTCAGACGGGTGCGGATTTCTTTCAGAATTTCCACGGCAATCTGTTGCTGCTTATTGCTAAGATACCGGTCTACATTCATCAGCCAGTCATACAACTCGTTGATATCCATTGTAGAGAGTTCGTAAATATTTTTATCATGAATGCGGAATGACAAGGCTTCCTTGTTCAACTTCGCCCCATGGCACTCGGGACAGACGGCCGTCTTGGCAAATTGCTCCGCCCACTTCTGTGCCGTGGCAGACGCATCCTTTTCCTGTAACATCTGGATGTATTTCACTACTCCCTCAAAAGTTACAAAGTAGTCGGAAGATGTACCGATAAGCGAGCTCTTTATCTTTATACGCTCGTCCGAACCGTACAATATCTCCTCGATGGCATCGTCCGGAAGCTCCTTAACAGGGGTTTTCAGCGTGGCTTCGTATTTCTCCAACAATGCGGTGATCTGCCAGAATATCATGCTGTTCTTGGATTTTCCCAAAGGTATGATGGCTCCCTCTCCGATAGACAGTTCGCGGTCGGGGATAATCTTGTCTATATCAATCTGGCTCACCACACCCAGCCCTTTACACTTCGGGCAAGCCCCTTGCGGAGAGTTGAAAGAGAAATTGTGGGGAGCAGGTTCGCGATAGGACAATCCGGTCACAGGACACATCAAACGTTTGCTATAATGACGTACGCTCTCACTTTGGGCATCAAGAATCATCAGCAACCCGTCACCCTGGCGCATGGCGGTGGCAACGCTGTTCTTCAAGCGGGTATCATCCTTATCCGCTACCACCAGTTTGTCAACGACCACCTCGACATCATGGTTCTTGTAGCGGTCCAGTTTCATGCCGGGCAACGCTTCGCGCACTTCACCGTCCACGCGGACGTAAAGATAGCCTTTTTTGCGAATTTGCTCGAACAACTCCTTATAATGTCCCTTACGGCTACGTACCAGCGGAGCAAGAATGTAAATGCGTTTCCCTTTATAATCATTCAGAATAAGCTCAAGAATCTGCTCTTCGGTATATTTCACCATTTTTTCACCGGAAAGATAAGAATAAGCTTCACCGGCGCGGGCATACAACAGACGAAGATAATCGTATATCTCCGTTGTCGTACCTACGGTAGAACGTGGGTTTTTATTGGTTGTCTTTTGCTCAATGGAAATCACCGGACTCAATCCTGTAATCTTATCTACATCGGGACGTTCCAAATTGCCCAAGAAGTTACGGGCATAAGCGGAAAATGTTTCAATATAACGGCGCTGGCCTTCGGCGAATATCGTATCGAACGCGAGAGATGACTTGCCGCTTCCGCTCAATCCTGTAATCACCGTCAGACTGTTACGGGGGATTTCCGCATCGATATCTTTCAAATTATGTACACGCGCTCCGTATACATTGATATATTCTGTTTCTTCTTGCATACTTTAATTAATGAATTTGTGCAAAAATAACGGTTTCCGACCGAATATCAGCCGAAAAGAAGTATTTTTCAGTTTTGAAATGCACAATATTATTTCTTAACTCAATCCTTTGGTTAAAATAGGACAATATTGTTAACTTTGCGGCTACTTTGGGAAATTGTAAACATAAACCAACGATTACTGAATGAAAACAATCAACCGTATTTTTTGCTCCCTACTGCTTGCCAGCGCATGCGGCCTCGGAGTAAATGCACAAGAAAACCAGTCATATTTTCTGCATACAATAGAAAAAGGCCAAAGCTTATACTCCATTGCCAGTATGTACAATATCAGTCAGGCGGATATAGTAAAACTGAATCCCGGCAGCGATGACAAGATATATGTGGGACGCGCTCTACGCATTCCACGCACGGACGCCAATACGCAAAAAGAAACCTTTCACACCATAGCGCCCGGTGAGACCCTTTACCGCCTGACCGTGAAATATAACGTATCCGCCAAAGCAATATGCGACGCCAACCCCGGACTGAGCGCCGAGAACTTCCGCATCGGACAGGTAATCCAAATTCCCTCTGCTACGGACGAGACAACCGTCACCGCAACCACACCGGAACTATCCGGTATATCTACGGGCAATTCGTCCGTTCAAGCTCCGGTACAGTCGCGTTGCCGCGATATGCATAAGGTAAAACGTAAAGAAACGGTATTCAGCATCAGCCGCGAATACGGCATTACAGAGGCCGAACTCATTGCCGCCAATCCGGAGTTACGGGGGGAGAATAAAATAAAGAAAGGCTCATTCCTTTGCATTCCCTACCCCTCTGCCCAAACTCAGCAAAGCACACATCCCCAAACCGTGCCGAGCGACAGCGAACTATTCAGTGAAAACAAAAAGAGTAACGAGCGCATCAATGTCATCAAGGCAGCCGTTATCCTTCCCTTCCTATCCGACGGAGCAAGCAAAAGCGAATCTGCAAAAATGGTGGAATACTACGAAGGTTTCCTCATGGCGGTAGACAGCTTGAAACGTACAGGAACTTCCATAGACC
>ULWJ01015115.1_pt1 | contig 15597 bp, 11 predicted proteins | sample 1960221 | NCBI WGS metagenome assembly ULWJ01 (sample SAMEA4835809, study PRJEB28245) | human gut metagenome | biome: gut microbiome; material: fecal sample | place: Denmark | collected 2008 | reverse complement strand
GCCTGCCGCAGGTGTGACCGCCATCCCCGTGTTTCTGGTTATGGTGACTACACTGAACATCTGGATTGAATCCGAGGTTTTCGGCTAACAGCGCATGGACCGCCGCATCCGCCTCACCGCTGACGCCGCCGTAGAGCTTGATGCCGACCTCGGCCAGAGCTGCCTGCGCTCCGCCGCCGATGCCGCCGCAGATCAGCGCCTCGACCCCGTGCTGCATCAGAAAACCAGCTAAAGCGCCGTGACCGCTGCCGTTCGTATCGACCACTTCTTCGCTGACGATTTTTCCGTCAGCCACTTCATAGATCTTAAACTGTTCGGTGTGACCAAAATGCTGAAAAATTTGTCCATTTTCATAGGTGACTGCAAGTTTCATACTAGATTCTCCTTTTGATGTATGTTTATTTGGGATGGCACCTGATTTCTGCATCTGGTGGCATCTGTCGCAATGAGATTCTCCCTGTTCGGAAATCAACGACTTATATAAAAAATAAAGAGGTCCATGATAATGAACATGATTCCGAACACATGATTAGAAAGTTTAAATAGGAAGGGAGTATCGTTTTCCAGTATATCATTTTTAAATTTTGCAAACATGACACATTTTAATACACAGAATACAAAGAATGCCAAAAGCCCATTTATTACTAAGCTCTTATAGCCGAAATAAGAAGCCCATGCAATAAAGATGCAAAACGATATCCCTAAGAAATTAAAATATGAAAAGAAATTTCGTCTATATGTCATGGTAGATACCTCCTTTGATTTAAAAATGCTAAATTTGGGGGCGCCTATGATGAAAATATTTATTTTTTGAGTTACTGTCTATATGGTCGAAATTGGAACAATTACTATAAAAAATAATGATGTGTTTTGTACGCAAATACTAACATATTGTATAAGGATATGCAAGAACAAAGAATGAAAAGTAAAAAAACTGTAAGAATTTAAAGAAATAATCTAAAAATAGAGTGGAGGCGTGTGGGTAATGCGCAAATTTCAAGTTGTCATTGGTGGGAGAGGACGGAAAAACATGAGTGCTCTGGCTTGGCAGATTTGTTTGATTTTCATACGCACAAAATTATGTATATTTTCCTCCAACCCGCTCATACTAAAGCGTGTACAAAGGAAGTACGAATCATAAATGGGCGGAGTCCATGGGTAAGCCCCGGAGCGACTAAAGAGGGCTTACAAAAGAGACCGCAGGAGCCGGAAGAAGCGAGAGCTGACGCCGGTTTCCTGTGGTTTTTCGTTTAGTGAAATGATGTTTATTTGGACGGATAAGATGGTTTGAATGGATGCGGCAAAATGGAAACATAACCGTGTATGGAAGAAAGAAAAATTGGGAAGGTGGGAATTACGAAGATGGCATTCAGCAGAAAACAGAAAAAAGCATTTCTCACAGCAGCAGTCACGGCGGGCGTGTACTTAAGTTTCCGGTATCTGCTGCCACTTGTGTTCCCGTTTCTGGCGGCTTACCTGATGGCACTCTTTCTCCGCCCGTCTGCGGCATTTCTTGAAAAAAGGCTGCGAATCTCCTTCCGCGGGCGCACCATCGGCATTCCTATTGGTGTGATCGGGGGCGTGGAGTTGATTTTGCTGTGTATACTGCTGTTTGTTTTGCTGGCAGCAGGGGGACGGCGTTTCATGGAGGAGCTGGAACGCTTTTTAGAAGAGCTTCCCGGACGGATGGAGGAACTGTCACTGCTGGGAGGGCAATTTGAACAGTCGGCAGAACGGTTTCTTCATTTACCGGCGGGAAGACTGGGACAGCTCTTTCGCGGGACAGGCTTGCAGGGCGGCGGACAGGTCAAGGAAATCCTGCTGCCGCAGCTCCTTCAAAAATCGGTTCCGGCTGCGGCGAGGATCGTGCGCGCGGTTGTTGTGGTTGTTTTATTTTTCATTGCCTCGATTTTGAGCTTACAGGAAATGGATGAGCTGCGCCGGAGGCGGTTTGACTCGATGTTTCACCGCGAATTTTTTCTGCTCGGCAGGCGGCTTGCGGTGACGGGAAGCGCGTGGCTGAAAACACAGTCAGTTATTTTCCTGATGACATCTTCGCTCTCGATGCTAGGACTGCTGCTGATTGGAAATCCATATTATATTCTGGGCGGAATCGGAATCGGTGTTCTGGATGCCCTGCCGATCTTCGGCACGGGGACGGCGCTGGTGCCGTGGAGTATCCTTCTATTATTTAAGCGGGAGTGGGGACACGCACTGATTCTCTTCGGACTGTATCTGCTTTGCTATTTCCTGCGAGAGTTCACGGAGGCGCATCTGATGGGAAAGAAAATGGGACTGTCGCCGCTGGAGACGCTGGCGGCCATCTATGTGGGCTTACAGCTGTTTGGTCTGTTCGGTTTTTTGCTGGGGCCGATTGGGCTGTTGATTATTAAGGATTTTGTGGAGGAATATGGGGATGAGGACGAAGGGACGGTTGTTTATAGGTAGGTATTTTTAGAGGGGGGAAGAGGAAAAAAGTGGAGTATTGGTGGATGGACAACCTGAAATTGTTTTTAAATGTGGGAATTTAAGGAGATGAAAGGATTTTTTAGAATTGTCGGGAGACAAGAGGATCGTATATAATAATAGATACGGAATTAAAAATGCAAAAAAAGTTCCAGAAAAACAGCAGAGAAAGAGTTGCTGGAGGGTAGTTGGATGTTAAGCTGAAATAAGTTTGTATATCATTTAATATGGAGGAACAAACGTGAATTTATATACAAAAGAGTCAGGAACCGGACAGCCGATGGTGCTGCTTCATGGAAATGGAGAGGACAGCTCCTATTTTGTAAACCAGATGTCCTTTTTCGAGTCAAAATACCATGTGATTGCAGTGGACACACGCGGACATGGCAGATCGCCGCGCGGCCAGGGGGCATTTACACTGGAACGTTTTGCCGAAGATCTGAAAGAATTTCTCGACCGCCGGGGACTCAGGCGCATCATTTTGCTGGGATTCAGTGATGGCGGCAACATTGCGCTGATTTTTGCCTTGAAATATCCGGGATATGTGGATCGGCTGATTTTAAATGGAGCGAATCTGAATCCGTTTGGCATGAGGCTGTCCGTGCTGGCGGATGTGGCGCAGGAGTACCTGGGCGTTGAGGGGAAACTCTGGCTGCAGAAGAGCGGCATCGGGCAGGTAAGAGAAAAAATGCAGATGGCAGCAGGGAAAATGCGGACAGAAAAGCAGTTTTCAAAAGAAAACGAAAAAAAGAATGGACAGGAAGGACGGAATAAACAACAGAGAAGAAGCTGTCAGAAAGAAAAAATTCATGGAAAAAGGGAAAACGATTGGGATGCCAATATACACAAAAAAGAGCTTCTATCTTTAATGCTGTATGAACCCTGGATCCGCCCTGAACTTCTCCGCCGTCTGAAAATGCCCGTCCTTGTGATAGCGGGCAGTGATGACATGATCCGCGAACGCCACACGCGCCAAATCGCACGTTCTCTGCCAAACGCAAGGATTCGGCTCTTAGAGGGCACCCATTTTATTGCAGCAGAGAACCCGGACGCATTTAACCAATGTGTTGCATCATTCCTGGAACAGACACAGGGCGGCGAGCTGGCGCAGATGAGCCGAGTCTGGGGCAGCCGGAGAGCCGGAAGGCTGGAGAAGGAGAAGATCCGTCGGGCGGCGGTGCTGGTACCTTTGATTCAGAAAGGCGGGGAGTACCACGTGGTGTTTGAGGTGCGCGCGGGAAGCTTAAAAACTCAGCCGGGCGAAATCTGTTTTCCGGGCGGTGCCGTTGAGCGGGACGAGACACCGAAGCAGGCGGCGATCCGTGAGGCGATGGAAGAACTCTTAATCAGTCGCCGCCAGATTCGCGTTATCGCGCCGTTGGATGTGCTGGAAGCACCCGGAGCGATGGAGATTTCTCCATTTTTAGGTGCGCTGCAGGGCTACCGCTGGTCATATTCCGAGGCGGAGGTCGATCATACCTTTTCTGTCCCGCTCCGCTGGTTCGCGGAACATGAACCGGAGCGATATGAAACAGAACTTGTGACCGTGCCGGAAGAGACATTCCCGTTTGAAGATGTTCCGGGCGGACGCGATTACCGCTGGCGGCGCGGACATTACGATGTCTACTTCTACCGCCGTGAGGAAGGAATCATCTGGGGGATGACGGCGAAGATTCTGCGGTCGCTGGCGGAGATGTACCGGGAGGATATTTTTCCGAAAAGGTTGGTGTAAGGTAGCCAAGATTATTTATGGATAGAAAGCTTCAGGGGATGGGATGGAAACAGACTAGAAGTAAACAAAAACGACAAACGCAAGAGTAAATAAATTAACTTAAATTATGAAATTCCCTCAAGTGCAAGCAGAACAAATGTTTGAAAAACTCTTGCAATTATTCAGATAAATGAATATAATGGAGTGTAGGGATAAGGAGGTTCACTATGAACTATGTAACAACGATAGAAATGTCAGAGAAATGGGGCATATCAGCAAGAAGAATAGCTTTATTGTGTGAACAAGGTCGTATTGTGGGTGTTGTGAAGAAGGGCAAAACTTGGTTGATTCCAGAAAATGCAGAAAAGCCTGCGGACAAAAGAAAAAATGAGGCAATTGCATTATAGGAGGGATACTGTGCGTAACACGAAGAAAAGACGAGATGTAGAAGTATATGAAAATTATTGGAAGTTTACAGCGGCTCATTTAGATATTACTGGAACAAAATTCAATAATTGTCTTAATATAATTGTACGTTTTATAGATAAAAATAAAGAGGCTTTAGAGGAGAATGCACAGAACAGTAGCAGTTTCTCAGATTCAAAGTTATATAAAATTCTTCAGCAACAGATTGTAGATATATCTGGATTTAAAGGTCGTGATGCTACATTGTCGGCAAGAAAAGCGATTAATCAGTTTGTTAAGATTGGTTTTATTTATCCATTGTTGGTGGGATATCATCCATTAGTTAAGCCATTTATTCTCGAAACGAATAAAGAGAAGAAGATAATTATCTTTTCGAAGATATTTTATGAGTGTTCCTCATTAGCATCCGATGTTACATTAGACCATAGAAATTTGAAACATGTTAATTTTTTATTAAAAACATTGGATAAAAATGGATCTCTAAATAAAAAAGATATTATGGCATTAATGGTAACTGATATATCAAATTACAGTGTAGGATACCTTACGAGAGACGAGTTGGATACACAATATCAATATGCTAAGATTTGTGAATTTGATGAAAGAAAATATAATCAGATATCACATTTGATTGGATATTTAAAACGTTTTGTTGATCTGAAATATGATAAAAATGAAGAAAGATTTTGGTTCGTAAACGATCCAGCAATTGCAGATAAAGATTTTAATGAGGCTTTTACCAGAGATGGTGTAAAACATAGAATTTATAAAGAAGAATTAAAGGAAGAGTCAAAGGGGCTTTATGGAGAAGCTGTTTGCTATTTGGATAAGAAACCATATAAATCGTTGATTGCATCACATATTAAGCCTTGTATAGACTGCTTGAAAGAACATAGAGAAGATCAAGCATATGATGTGGATAATGGTTTGCTATTAAGTCCGACAGCAGATTCTTATTTTGATAAGAAAGACATATCATTTGCTGATGATGGTACGGTGTTGGTTGGGAAAAATGTAGCTGAGGCTGTACGTGTTGATTTTGAAAAACTGAAGCTTGATGCTCGTGTTCTGAACGAACGGAGAAAAAGATATTTAGAATATCACAGACGATTATTCGAACAGAAAAATGGAGAAAAAGAATAATGGCATATAAATACATAGATTTGTTTTGTGGTGCAGGCGGATTATCATTAGGTTTTGATGGTGCACATTTTGAAAATGTTTTTTCGGTTGAATTCAATCCAGATTTTGCCAAAACATATACACGAAATTTTCCAAAACATAATTTGATTATTGATGATATAAGGAATATTGATAACAACAAGATTAAGGAACTTGTTGGAGATAATGAGGTTGACGTTATTATAGGAGGACCGCCGTGTCAGGGATTTTCTATAGCAGGAAATATTGGTAGAACGTTTATTGATGATGAAAGAAACAGACTGTTTAAGGAGTTTGTGCGCTTTGTCACATGTGTTCAACCTAAGATGTTTGTTATGGAAAATGTGGCTGCGATGGCAACACATTTAAAAGGGAAAACTATAAAAACTATTGTAGAAGCTTTCAAAAATGCAGGATATGGGTATAAGGTAAAATATGAAGTCTTGAATAGTGCTAATTATGGAATTGCACAAGAAAGAAGAAGGATAGTTATTGTCGGTATTAGAAGTGATATAGATTCAGAGTTTTCATATCCTGAAAAAAAAGAAGAGATATTTACAATTAAAGATGTTATTGATGATTTACCAAAGCTGGAAAGTGGTCAAAAAAGTGAAATTCCAAATCATGTGGCTATGAAACATAGTGTACAGATGTTGGAAAAGATGAGTTATGTCAAAGATGGAGGAGATCGTATGGATATTCCGGAAAAGTTAAGGCCAAAGTCTGGAGATATTAGAAAATACATTAGATACGATAGTAGAAAGCCATCGGTATGTGTAACTGGTGATATGAGAAAGATTTTTCATTATGAACAGAATAGAGCATTGACAGCAAGAGAACTTGCACGTATCCAGTCATTTCCAGATGATTTTATTTTTGAAGGCACATCTATTCAAGTTCAACAACAGATAGGCAATGCTGTGCCACCTAAGTTGGCATATCAGATTGCTTTGCAAGTAGAGGAGGCTCTGGATAATGGCAACGTATCCGAAGGTAAACTATATAGGAAACAAAGAGAAGTTAGTTAATTGGATAATAAAGGAGATGCCCGTTAAAAACGGTACTGTGCTAGATATCTTTGCAGGTGGATGTTCAGTATCGTATGCATTGAAAAATAGTGGATATTCAGTTATTACAAACGACATATTATATGCTGATTATGTTATAGGAAAGGCATTGGTGGAAAATTCAGAAACAAAGCTGTCAACAAGTGTATTTGATAAAAAGGTAAGTGAAAAAAGGGTGGGAGAATTAGAGGAGAAGTTTTCATTTCTCACGGATTGCTTATATTATCAGGAAGAGGTAAAAGAATTAAGTAGATTAGTTGCAATTGCAGAAAATTTAAATGGTTTTGAAAAGTATATGATGCTTGCTTTGATTCGTAGAGCAATGATTAGAAAGCTCCCATATTCAAGAATGAATGTGCCTTGGGATCAAATTCAAAAGCTACGAGACGAAGACTATAGCTATATGAAGTATAAGAGAAAAAGAGCATATCATAATCAAACATTTGAAAGCCACATACGTGAAAATATTGATGAATATAATGATGCTATTTTTGCAAAAGAAAAATGTAAAGTATATAACTGTGATGCTTTTGATGTGGTTAATAAAATTGATTCGGTTGATGTAGTTTATATGGATCCACCATATCCATCAACTATGAATAATTATGATGCATTCTATGGTATGTTTGATGAAATGTTTGACAAGAAAAGGGAACATACAGATTATACACAGAAAACAAGTTTTCTTAATAATATGGATGAGTTGATAAAAAAACTTGTAGGAAAAACACAATACATAGTGCTGAGTCAAAATACACGAGTTCGACCTGGACCAGATGATATTGAAGCAATGTTAAAAAAGTATGGGAAGGTTAAAATTAAGGAGAAGATGCATAACTATCAAGTGACAGGTAAAGAAAACAAAAATACAAGCAAGGAGTTACTATTTATCATTGATATGGAGGGGTAGATGGAAGCAAGTACTACAAAAAAAGCGAAAGAAGAACAACAGTATGATTCTTATTGGAAACTTACTGTCGAGTACTCAGATATTAATGGTACATTATTTAATAATGTGTTAGATTTAATAGTAAAGTTTATAGATAATCATAGATTGTCAAGTGTTGATTGTACGTCAGAGTTAAATAAAAAGCTACAGAAAATTATCAATACAATGAATCCCAAAAAGGATATGGGGTCTGTAAGAAAATCTATTAACCAATTTATTAAGCTTGGATTTGTTAACCCAAGATACAAAGGATATCATCCGTTAACTAAGAAGTTTTTAGGATGCAAAGATGAAAAAGAAAGGGAATTGATTTTTACACAGATATTTTATGAATGTGCTAGCTTAAATTCCTCATATATAAATGATTGTACTGATCATAAAGAAGTTAATTTTTTGCTAAAAACATTGGCATATAATGGAAGGTTGACTAAAAATAATTTAATGGGATTGATGGTTACGGATGTTGCAAAATATAAAAGAGGGTATTTGCTACCGGAAGAATTAGAATTGCAATATCAGTATGCATTGTCGATAAAATTCGATGAAAAAAAGTATAACCAGATTGAATATTTGATAGGCTTTTTAAAGTATATGCCTGAACTTGTATATGAAGATGGAGTATTGGAGTTTGAAGATAATAAATCTGTTGTAGCGGGAACTGATGTTGTAAGTGCAAAGCGCGATCCTATCCTTATGCGTATTTACAGAAAGCTTTTATTTGAGGAATCTATGTCTGTTTACGACAGACTTATTTGTTATGCTTGTCATTTGCCATGGAAAGGTTTGGTTGCATCACATATTAAACCTTTGGCAACTTGTATTAAACAGCAAAAAATGCAGGAAGCATATGATAGGAATAATGGTTTGCTACTTAGTCCTAATATAGATGCATATTTTGATAAGTTTGATATTACTTTTGCTGATGATGGAAGTATTATTCTTGGAAGGGATATTCCACAGGAAATAAAAGATGTCATTAAAGGATATCAAATAGATAAAGAAGTTTTAAATAACGAGCGAAAAAAGTATTTACAATATCATAGATATGTTTTTGATAAAAAAAATATATAACTAGATAATGGAAAATGTGATTTAATGAAGATATAATTAATATAGTATTGGTTTCATGTATACCATCAGTAATTATTGGAATGATTATATACTTGGTATCAAGTAAGAATGCAAAAAGCTGATGTTGTAAAAGATTCAAGTAATTTACAAGGAGTGTTGGAACTTTTTAACAATCTAATACTTAGAAAAATAGTTAGGAGACATTGAAAATGATAGACTTCTCTAGATTAAGAATGAATTCGAATCAAAAAACTATTAATCCAAGGGATATTTTTATGAGCCTTTCTCGGAAAAATGCAAAATATCAATATCCAAGAGATGTTCAAGGAGAGGTTTGGAAACAGTGGTTTGAACAAAGAAATAATAAAGATACAATTATAAAAATGAATACTGGTAGCGGAAAAACTGTAGTGGCGTTAATGATATTGCAAAGTTGCTTAAATGAAGATGCTGGGCCAGCAATATATGTTGTCCCAGATAAATATTTGGTCAAGCAAGTGATGCAACAAGCGGATGAGTTAGGAATAAAGGTGGTTGATTCAGAAACAGACTTAGATTATCAGCGTAAAAAAGCTATATTAATAACTAATATTCAAAAGTTGGTTAATGGGAAAAGTGTTTTTGGACTTAGAGAAGAAAATAATTATACAATAGGTAGCATTATTATTGATGATATACATGCCTGTGTTGGAACTATACAAGAACAATTTACGGTAGCAATTTCTAAAGAAAATGCAATGTATAATTCAATAACAGGCTTATTTTATGATGTGATGAACATGCAAGCCGAAGGACGGTTTGCTGATATTATCGACGGAAGAAATGTGTTTGACAATATGCTTGTACCATTTTGGAGTTGGCAAGATAAATCGAGAGAGGTATATGAGATATTAAGTAAGAATAGTGAAACAGAATGTCTTCAGTTTAAATGGAATTTAATTAAAGATAGTTTGAAACTATCGCATTGCTATATATCTGCTAAAGGAATAAGTATCGTTCCGAATTGCACTCCTATGCATAAAATAAAGAGCTTTGATGATGCTAAGAGGAGAATCTATATGAGTGCAACTCTTTCTGATGACAGTCCATTTATGACTGTTATGGGAATTAAATTAAAAAAAGATATGCATGTTATTAGTCCGGAAAAGGCAAATGATATAGGTGAGAGATTGATAATTGTTCCTAAAATAATAAATAAGGAATTAAGAGAAGTTGAGATAAAAAATGCGTTGATTCAAAAGGCTCAAAGTCATAATGTTATTGTACTAGTTCCATCATTTATGATGGCAAGATATTGGAAAGAACAAGGAGGAGTTGTTCTATCAACTGGTAATATTTCACGTGGAATTGAAGATATAAAATCAAAAAATAACGGGCTATATGTTATAGTGAATCGATATGATGGAATCGATTTGCCAGATGATGCATGCCGAATATTAGTTATTGATGGGCTTCCAAATATAAGTAATATGGATGACAAATATGAACAAGAAATTGTAAGAAAAAGTGAACGTATACAGCGTGAACAAATACAGAGAATAGAACAAGGTATGGGAAGAGGAGTTCGTTCCCATAATGATTATTGTTTAGTATATTTATTAGGAAACCAGCTGACAACTGTTTTATATGCTGATGAAGGATATAAATATTTTAGTAGAGCTACAAAGGCACAGTTTGAGTTGTCTGAGAAAATATGTGAACAGATTGAAGGACAAGGATTAGATGCTATAATCGAGATTGGAGACTATGTATTAGATAGAGATCCTATGTGGATAGAAACGTGCAAGAATGCTACTTCAGAGATAGATTATGCTCAAGAAATTTGTATTACTAAATCGGCCATGGCGCTTAGAAAAGCATTTGATTATGGGAGTTATGGAGATTATGAACGATCAGAGAAGATAATTAATGATTTAGTAAATGAAGAAGATAATTCTAGAGTAAGGGGATATTATAAACAGATACTAGCAGAATATGTGAACTTTACAGATAAGAACAAAGCACAACAAATATTAAAATCGGCAAAAAGGGAGAATATTGATATTTTAAATCCTATTGAAGGAATTCAATTTATTAAAGAAAAAAACAGTTTGCCTGAACAGTCAAGAAATATAATTGATAGAATTAATTCTTTAGAATATGATGAAAATGATTTGATTTTATATTTGGATAGTGTGATGGATGATTTGAGATTTGTTGAGAATTCTTCAAAAAGATTCGAAAACGCAATAAAGGATATTTTTGTTTTGATTGGCTACGGAGCTAGACAACCAGAAAGGGAAGTGGGGAAAGGACCAGATGATTTTGTTATACTGGGTGCAGGAGATTATTTTGTCATTGAGTGTAAAAATGAGACTACTACAGATACCATTTCTAAACATGATTGTAATCAGTTAAATGGGTCATATACATGGTTTAATAATTTATATAAAGATGAGCAAGTTAGATGTACTCCAATTATGATTCATAATAGTAATGTGTTTAATTATGAATGTTCTCCTAATGAAACAATTAGAATAATGACGCCGGAATTGTTAAGCAAATTTAAAAAGAATATAAGAGCGTTTGTTATTGCAATGTGCAAAAATAAAAATTTCAAGAATATTGAAAAAATAAATCGTTTGATTAAAGAGCATTTGCTTTATAAAGAGGCATTGGTAAAGGAGTATACAACTTCATTTAGTGTTAAGACAAGATGATCATTTATTGGATGGCAGATAATCATTTGTACATTGGTCGTATATATAGAAAGTTCCAGCCTTGACAAACCCGGCCGATTGGCGTAAAATCATAATACTGTCAAAAAGCAAAACAGGCGAAGAGAGGAATCAGTAAACTTTGACACACGTCCAGAGAGAAAGCCGTATGGTGCGAGGCTTTTGTGTCCCTGAAAGTTGAACCGACCCTGGAGCTGTGCATGAAAATGCAACGTATTTCCGGCGTTAACGGAAGGTAAGTGAACCAGAGTAAATGAGATTCTGGTTAAGCAGGGTGGTACCGCCGAAGTTAAGCCATTCGGTCCCTTTGATCGCAGCGATCAGCAGGGATCGGATGGCTTTTGTTACATTCAGCGCAGAGGAATATGGCTGGGATGGCAGCCGCGCCTCGGCGCCAAAATCCGGCAAGCCGGATTTCAATAAAATGTTTTTAACAAGGAGAAATGACATGGCAAAGGAAAAGAAAATGGTAGAAGCCATCACATCGATGGATGAAGATTTCGCCCAGTGGTATACGGATATCGTAAAGAAAGCAGAGCTTTCTGATTACTCCAGTGTAAAGGGCTGTATGATTATCAAACCGGCCGGATATGCGATCTGGGAGAATATCCGCAATGAACTGGACAAGCGCTTTAAGGCAACCGGCGTAGAGAACGTATATCTGCCTATGTTTATTCCGGAAAGTCTTCTGGAAAAAGAGAAAGATCACGTAGAAGGTTTCGCACCGGAAGTAGCGTGGGTGACACAGGGCGGTTTAGAGCCGTTACAGGAGAGAATGTGTGTACGTCCGACTTCCGAGACTCTGTTCTGCGATTTTTATGCACATGACGTACATTCTTACCGCGATCTGCCGAGAAACTACAACCAGTGGGCTTCGGTTGTACGTTGGGAAAAGACCACCCGTCCGTTCCTGCGTTCCAGAGAGTTCTTATGGCAGGAAGGTCATACCGCTCATGCAACCGCTGAGGAAGCACAGGAGCGTACCGAGATGATGTTAAATGTATACGCGGATCTGTGCGAGGACTTCCTGGCAATTCCGGTTATCCGCGGACGCAAGACCGACAAGGAGAAATTTGCCGGTGCAGAGGCAACCTACACGATCGAGTCCCTGATGCACGATGGCAAGGCACTGCAGTCCGGCACCAGCCACAACTTCGGCGATGGATTTGCAAAGGCATTTAACATCCAGTATCTGGATAAGGATAATAAATTAAAATACGTTCATCAGACTTCCTGGGGTATGACAACCCGTATGGTAGGCGCGATCATCATGGTTCATGGTGACAATAATGGTCTGGTTCTGCCGCCGAAGGTAGCTCCGACCCAGGTTATGATCGTTCCGATTCAGCAGGCAAAAGAGGGTGTTCTGGACAAGGCATTTGAGGTAAAAGAGGTTCTGTCCAACTTCCGTGTCAAAGTGGATGATTCTGACAAATCTCCGGGATGGAAATTCAGCGAGTCCGAGATGCGCGGTATTCCGGTACGTGTCGAGATCGGACCGAGAGATATTGCTGAAAATCAGGCAGTTCTGGTTCGCCGTGATACGCATGAGAAGATTACGGTATCTCTGGATGAGATCGCAGCAAAGGTTGGCGAGCTTCTGGAGACGATTCACCACGATATGTTTGAGCGTGCAAAAGCACACAGAGATTCCCATACTTATGTAGCGACAACACTGGATGAGATGAAGGAGATCGCAGAAAATAAGCCAGGCTTCATCAAGGCAATGTGGTGCGGCAATCAGGAGTGCGAGGATAAACTGAAAGAAGTAGTCGGCGTAACCTCCCGCTGCATCCCGTTCAATCAGGAACATCTGGCTGACACCTGCGTATGCTGCGGCAAGCCGGCAACGAAGATGGTTTACTGGGGTAAGGCATATTAATATGATTCCAAAACGGATAGAAATGCCGGTCCAGGTCGAGGAAATCCTGGGAAAGCTGCGAGAACATGGTTACGAGGCATTTGCAGTCGGCGGCTGTGTCCGCGATGCGATCCTGGGGCGGATTCCCGGTGACTGGGATATCACGACTTCGGCGCACCCGGAGGAGGTGAAGCAGGTGTTCGGTCACACGATCGACACCGGGCTTCAGCACGGTACGGTCACGGTCATGCGTGATCATATCGGATATGAAATAACCACCTACCGGATTGACGGTGAATATGAGGATGGACGCCACCCGAAGGAAGTCGTATTTACTGCCGAACTGCGTGAGGACTTGAGACGGCGTGATTTCACGATCAATGCGATGGCATACAGCCACGAAACGGGAATTGTCGATATTTTCGGCGGGGCGGAGGATCTGGCAGCGCGCCGGATTCGCTGCGTCGGGGATGCGGGAGAACGGTTTACGGAAGATGCGCTCCGGATCCTGCGTGCCGTCCGCTTTTCGGCCCAGCTGGGATTTTCGATAGAGAAAAAGACCTGGCAGGCGCTCTGTGAGCTGGCGCCCTCCCTTGTCCATGTGAGCAAGGAACGGGTGCAGGTGGAGTTGACAAAAACACTCCTGTCCGACCGCCCGGAATTTATCTGGAAAACGGAGGCGGCAGGACTGGCACCGTACATTTCAAAAACATTTCCGGAGGTATTTGCGGCGTGGAAAAAGCAGAAAAGCTGTGCAAAGCAGAGTTTGGAAGAGAAAGTATGTTCGAAGGATGTGCCAGCTGCTGACAAGGATGCGATCAAAACGGAAACGGTAGCGCAGCAGGGGCACATGTTCGTGAAACATGAATGTGAGACAGACATGGCGGGGGAAATTTCTGCTGCTGCGGCACATCTGCCAGCAGAAAAAGCCTTGCGCTGGTCGTATTTTCTTGCCCCGGCGGGCGAGGGAACTTGTGTCCGGGTTCTGAGAGAACTCAAGATGGATAACGACACGATCGATAAGGCGAAGATTCTGAGCCGTTTTGCATTCATGCAGATGGAACCGGAGGAAAGCGCTGTCCGCCATGCGATGAGTGCGATGGAAGATACGGTCTTTGACTGGCTGCTTCTCCTTCAGGAGGTTCTGATGCAGGAGCGCATGGATGCGGTGGAAATGGTTCGCTCACTTGCAAGTCAGATCCGGGAGCGCGGTGACTGTATCCGTCTTAAAACTCTGGCGGTAACCGGAAAAGACCTGATTCAGGCAGGCATCCAGCCGGGACCGGCGCTTGGAAAAACGCTGCATCTTCTCTTTGAAAAGGTGCTGGAGAATCCGGCTTGGAATGAGAAAGAGCGGCTTCTGGCTGAGGTGGAAGTGTTGAAACAATCGCAGAATGCCAAAACCAGTAAAGCATAAGAAGATTAATAAATAAAAAGAGAAAAGAGGCAAAATCGTTTGGAACCGCCAGGACAAGCCGGACAAACGATTTTGTCTCTTTTCCTTTTGCTTTTTTAACAACAATATTTTCAATCAGAGGATGATTAAAAGAGTTATCCCAATTTCTTATACTCCCTGAAAAACAGCGCCGCCGTCGTCGCCACCGCAATCGTATCTGCCACCGGTTCTGCCACGAACACGCCGAATACCGGATTTAAAACGAAATGCGGCAGGATAAAGATCAGCGGAATCAAAAGCAGCACTTTCCGGAGCAATGCCAGAAAGACGGATGTTTTCGCATTTCCAAGGGCAATAAAAGTCTGCTGGCAGGCGAGCTGGACGGCAAAGAGCAGGGAAGCTGCCATATAGATCCGGAGCGCCCAGATGGTATAGCTGGCAAGATCTGCGTCGCTGGTAAAGATGGAAATAAAAATCTGTGGAACCAGCATACATAAGAGCCAGAGCAAGGTGGAATAGCAGGCTGCCGAGCGCAGAAGCAGGTGAAACGCTTTTTTCACACGGTCGATATTTTTTGCTCCATAGTTAAAGCTGATGATCGGCTGCGCGCCCTGTGAGAGCCCCTGCAGTGGCAGCATGGAAAACTGCATGACGCTGGAAAGAATCGTCATCGCGCCGACCGCGGTATCGCCGCCATATTTCAACAGGCTGGTGTTAAAGCTGATGGACAGTGCACTTTCTGTAAACTGCATGATAAATGGCGCCAGTCCGA
>ULWJ01059946.1_pt1 | contig 15662 bp, 12 predicted proteins | sample 1960221 | NCBI WGS metagenome assembly ULWJ01 (sample SAMEA4835809, study PRJEB28245) | human gut metagenome | biome: gut microbiome; material: fecal sample | place: Denmark | collected 2008 | reverse complement strand
CGCCGCTCCCGAGCCGCCGCCGATGATACCGCCCTTGGTCGTATTATTCATGGTGCCGCAGCTACCCAGTAGTATGGCACCGCTCAGCAGGAATGCTGTAATTTTCATCTTTTTCATACCTTTTATTTTTTAAATTGGTTCAAGTTTTACTAATGCAAATTTATGTATATAATACATCCGTTGGCATCAAAAAGTTTACCATTGTAGTTTTTTTAGAGAATTTTCCTTTTAATAAAGAAAAACCAGCCCGTCAGGATTATTCCTTTGGCGATGGTGGTGCCGCTTACCGCCCACCAGATGGCATCCACGCCCATACCCGTTTGCACCAGCAGCAAGGCTGCCGGAATGCGCATGTAGTTGCACCCTATGCTGACGATAGCCGGCGGTACGGTGCGCCCTATGCCGTAGAAGACGCCCTGCATGGTGATTTCCAGCATCATGAACAGTTGCGAGTAGCCGTCGATGCGCAGGAAGTTGCCGCCCGCGCGATAGGCCGCTTCCTCGGGCACGAAGACGGAGAACAGCTCGTTGCCGTAAAAGATGAACAGCAGCGAGCAAAGCGTGCCGAACACGGCCGTCATCCGGAGCGTCGTTTTCCATGCCTGCCATACGCGCGCTTTCTGTCCGGCGGCGTAGTTCTGGGCGATGAAAGTACTCAATCCGGTGGAGAAGCCCTGTGACGTATTCCAGGTGATGGCCTCTATTTGTCCGCCGGTGGTAAAGGCCATGAGCCCGATGTGGCCGCCCTGTTCCGCTGCCGTGCGCGACAGGAACATGTTGACGAAAGCGTACAGCGTATTCAGCGTGGCGACGGGCAACCCCAGTTTGAAGATACGCCGGCTGTACTTCTTTTTCAGTCGGACGAAAAACGGGAATCCGCCGAGCAAGTCGTCTTTCCGCCGGAGCTTGTAGACGAAGATGAAGCATACGGACGCCTCGGCCAGCCATGTGGCGAGCGCTGCGCCTACCGTTCCCCAGCCGAAGCCGAAGATAAAGAGAGGGTCGAGCAGGATATTCATCACAAGTCCCGTTCCGCTGATGTAGAACGGTGTCTTGCTGCGTCCAGAGGCGTTGTAGATACCCGTGAAGGCGGCGGAGAGGAAGACGAAAGGCAGTGCCGTCGATATGATGCGCAGATACGTTACGGCATTCTCGGTGATATGCGGTTCCAGCTCGAAAAGGCGCATGACGGGGCGGGCGAAAACAAATAGCAGTCCGCCCCAGCATACGGCGATAAGCAGTGCGATGCTGATGTTGTGCGAGGCGAAGGCACGTGCGTCTTCCCGGTTCTGCGCTCCGATGGACTGGCCTACGCTGACTTCCGACCCTACCTTGTTCAGCAGGGCGATAGAGCCTGACATCCACGTGAGAATACCCACCGCGCCTACTGCCGCAACCGCCTCGCTGCCCAGACGGCCTACCCACGCCATATCCGTCAGGCTGTACGCCATCTGGATGAAGGACGTAGCCATGATGGGCATCGCCAAGCCGAATAGCTGGCGGTTGATAGGGCCTTGGGTAAGATTTTTCGCTCCGTGCATGGTGTCGGGGGATTATAAGGAACCGGTAAAAGGAAGAATCACGTTACTTATAATTCAGGAAACTTTCCTGAACCAGCTTGCCCGCCTGCCATACGGCGCGTATGTTCAGCTCCTTGTCCATGATGAGGATATCGGCGTCCTTATCCTTTTGCAGGGAACCTTTGCGGTCGTACACACCCATGATGCGTGCCGGGGTTTCGGAAGCCATGCGCAGGGCGTCGCCCAGCGGGATGCCGGCTTTTGCCATGGTGCGCACCAGTACGTCCATGGTGGCGATGCTGCCTGCCAGAGAGGAGCGGTCGGCAAGTTTGCATACGCCGTCCTCGATGATGTAGCGCGGGTCGTTGATTTCCTTGCCTTCGGTGGCGGCGCAGGAGAGGGCGTCCGTTACGAGGCAGGTGTGCTCCACGCCTTTCAGTTTGTATGCCAGTTTCAGAATGGTGGACGGCAGGTGGATGCCGTCGGCGATGAGTTCGATGGTCATGCCGTCGGTCAGGTAGACGCTTTCCACAGTGCCCTCGTACTTGTATTCGCGGCGTTTGTGGAAGCCCGGCATGGCGTTGTAGAAGTGGGCGGCGTGGGTAAATCCGGCTTCGTAGGCGGCACGGATGCCGTCGTATTCGGCTTCGGTGTGCGATACGGCTGCCAGTATGCCTTTTTCGCGCAGGTAGCTTGCGAATTCCAGCGCTCCGGGCAGTTCGGGAGAGGCGTCCCAGCGGCGGATGCAACGGGTGCTTTCTACAAGCTCGCGGTATTCTTGTTCGTCAATCTCTTTCACCTGGTCGGCAAACTGCTCACCTGCCATTTTCCTGTTGAGGTAGGGGCCTTCGATGTGAAGTCCCAGCACGGGGCTGTCCGGTTCTGCCATGAGCCGCTCGCACACTTTGGCGGCCTGATGCAGCTTGTCGAACGGAGACGAGGAAATGGTGGGGTAGAAGCTCGTTGCGCCATGAGCGAGGTGTGCGTCGATGATGCTGCGGAACGCTTCTTCGGTACATTCGTTGAAGTCGTGTCCGCCACCGCCATGCGCGTGCATGCAGACGAAGCCGGGCACGATGTACATGCCTTTGGCGTCGATGAGACGTGCGCCGATAAGGGCGAGGTCGCAGTTGGTCACTTCAAGGATTTTTCCGTCACGCATCAGGACGGAACCTTCATTCAGCCAGCCTTGCGGGGTGAATATGCGTCCATTGATAATTTGAGTTAACATGGAGGGAGGGGATTTAAGAGTTATGAGTTATAAGTTATAAGTTATGAGTTATGAGTTATAAGTTATAAGTTATGAGTTATGAGTTATAAGTTATAAGTTATGAGTTATGAGTTATTGGGGGTATGGGTTATGAGGGGGTTACCGTATTCTCCGTCTCCGGTGGTGGCGCTGTTTCTGCCGGTACTTGCGTATCTTGCCGTACACCAACCATACGAACAGTACGCCGAATACGGAGAATATCAGCAGTACGATGCCGGTGTTGAGGTTGTCGCCTTTCACGCGGCTCCACATTTCGAGTACGAGTTCGGTGCGGTCGCCGAAGTCACGTATCATGGCGCAGCGCTCCACGACTTTCCTGTCGGGATATTGTACGGGATTGATTTGCAGGCTGTCCGCACCTACACCTTCACCGAAGAAGTAGCTGAGGTCGGAACGCGTCGCGATGGCGGTGTCCCGTTTGGCTTCCATGATTTCGGGGGTGGCAACGGCGCTGACGTAACCTATGGCGTCCATATTGCGCAGGGCGATGCCGGGTTGGCAGAGATAGTTGATGAAGTAGGCGGCAGCCTTGGGATTACGCGCGTATTTGGGGATTACCCAGCCGTCGTACCAGATGTTGCTGCCTTCGCGCGGCACTTCGTAGGCAAGGTCTACGCCTACCGCTTCGGCTTCATCGATGGCCCATACGGCATCGCCGCTCCAGGTGAGGTTGAGCCAGGTCTTGTTCTTGGTCATCATCTCCTTGCCGAAATCGGCTTCCCAACCGGAAATATTGGGCTTCATGGCTTTCAGATACTCCTCGGCCAGGGCTATGGCTTCGGGGGAGTTGTCGTTCATCAGTTGCTCCACGGTGACGGTGCCGTCGGCAAGCTGGCGGGCGTGGGCGTAGATGATGGCGGTTCCGTAGGCGTCGCGGTAGCTGTCTTTCATCAGGATTTTACCCTTGTTCTTGGAGTTCCAAAGGCAGTGCCAGCTACCGGCTTCGTCGGGGGTGATGACGTTGCGGTTGTACAGGATGCCAGCCGTGCCCCACATATATGGTACGGCATAGTCGGTGGTGGTGCGTCCCGGCTGACTGGTCTTGTTCAGCTCCCGGCGGATGTAGGGGGAGATGTTGGGCAGGTAGTCCGGGGTCTTGCCGAAGTCGCGGTCGATGGGCAGGAGAAGGTTCTTCTTCAGCATCCGTTCGATGATGTATTCCGAGGGGCACACCACGTCGAAGTCTTCGTGGCCGCGCTCTATCTTGGTGAGCATGATTTCGTTGATGTCGAACACCTGGTAGATAAGGCGGATGTCCTGCCCCGTCTGTTGCTTGTACCAGGCGGGGAACTCGGCAAGTACGTCTTCGTCGATGTAGTCCGCCCAGTTGTAGACTTTCAGTACGTGGCTGCGCTCTTCGCCCGAGTCCTTGCACGAGGCGGCTGCGAGGACGAGGCAAAGGAGAAGGAGTATGTGTGTTAATCTTTTCATTTTTTTTGTTCAGCAGGTTTATCTTGACTATACTTTCATTTTTCGGCTTGCGGGATGAATCTTTCCGTCCTGCGGGATGAGAAAATTCGTCTCACGAAGCGGGCGTATCCCGTCTTGCGGGGCGGATGATTTCATCTCACGGGAGCAGTCACCTTAGCCCGTGAGCAATCACCTTGCCCTGTGAGATGGGGCGGGTTTAATTTTTCCGTGCACGCTCCGCACGCTTGTTGATGACAATCAGCAGCACCAGCACCGTAACGAATATAATGGTGGAGAGGGGACGCAGCTCCGGTGTCAGTCCGCCTTTGCGCGCATCGGCGTAGATGTAGGTGGAGAGCGTTTCCAGTCCTTCGTTCCCAATGGTGAATATGGTTACTGCGAAATCGTCGATGGAGAGCGTGAAGGCAAGGATGAAACCGCTTATCATGCCCGGAAATATCTCCGGCAGAATCACCTTGCGCAATGCCTGGAAAGGAGTGGCTCCGAGGTCGAGGGCGGCTTCGTACACGTTCTGGTTCATCTTCTTCAAACGGGGCATCACGCTCAGCACTACGTAGGGGGTGCAGAACGTGATGTGCGCCAGTACCACCGTCGCGAATCCCTGCGAGATGCCGAAGCTGACGAACAGCAGGAACAGCGACACACCCGTGATGATGTCCGCGTTCATCATCGGAATGGCGTTGGCGAAGTTCATCACCTGACGCGGGCGTGTGCGCAGGTTGAAGATGCCGATGGCCGCGATGCTGCCCAACGCCGTACTGGCGGTGGCTGCCAGCATGGCAATGGCGAATGTGTTCCAGATGGCGTTCATCAGCGAGTGGTGCATGCCGCCCGTGAAGAGGGAGCTGTACAGCTTGGTGGAGAATCCCGTCCAGTTGCCCAGCACTTTGGCCTCGGTGAACGAGAATATCATTATGATAAGGATAGGCGAGTAGAGCAGCGCAAGCAGCAGCCACAGGTAGCCTTTGGCAAGAATACGTGTCATCATATCACACCTCCGCTTTCATTGGATGCGCTGTCCTCTTCGTTCGTAAAGAGGATGGTGACGCCTATCAGCAACAGCATGATGAGCGACAAGGCCGCACCGTAGTTCCACATTCCGTTGTATATATTCTCCTGCACGGTCGTTCCGAAGAGCTTGATGTTGTTCATCGTCAGCAGTTCGGCAATGGCGAAGGTGCTTACCGTAGGCATAAACACCATTACGATGCCGCTCATGATGCCCGGCATGGAGAGGGGCAGTATCACTTTGCCGAATACCTGCAAGGGGTTGGCTCCGAGGTCTTGGGCGGCTTCAATGAGGTTGTGGTCCATCTTCTGCAAGGTGTTGTAGATGGGGTATATCATGAACGGCAGGAAGTTGTACACCATACCGAACACGAGTGCGCCTTCGCCCAACGGCAGGTTGAGGAAGTCGAACAGCGCCACTGTGGCGAGCGTGCGTATCAGTATGTTCACCCACATGGGCAGGATAAACAGCACCACCATCGTCTGCGAGGTGTTGAACTGCCGCTGGCTGAGGATGTAAGCCGCCGGATAACCCAGCAACAGGCACGCCAGCGTCGTGATGATGGCTATGCCGATGGAATATACGAACGTGTTCATCGCTTCCGGGTGCATCATGAACTTGCGGAAATTGGCGAAGGTAAACGCTCCGTCGGCATCCGTAAAGGCGTACAGCACAATCAGCAGTAGCGGCACTATCACAAATATCAGCAGGAACAGCGCGTAGGGAACCGTCCAGTTGCGCCGCCGCATGAAGAAAGAAGATAACTTGTTTAACATCGCCTTATCACTTTATCGCCTTGTCATTTACTGTTACCCGTATGTTTTCCGGCGCAATCCGTATGCCCACTCTGTCGCCGTCGTCCCATACGTCGTTGGTGTCTACGAAGATGTCTTCGTCCCAGTCGGTAAATACGGTGAGGTGGTAGTGGTTTCCTTTGTAGAGGATGAATTTCACTTCGCCCGTCAGTCGTCCGTCTTCTTCGTTGTCCTCGAGGATGACGTTCCGGAAGTCCACTTCCACCGTTACGGGCGTTTCGGGCTCGATGCCCTGCACCGGACTGCATTCAAAGCTGCAACCCAGGAATTCCACGTGCGTCTCGTCCAGGAGCTTGCCTTCGAAGGTGTTGCAGGTGCGCTCTTTCTTCATCACGTGGATGTCGAAGGGTTTTACCAGCAGACCCACTTTACGGCCTGCCTCGAAGCAGTGGTAGTCCTGTACCATCAGCTCGTAGCCCTCGTCGGTCTGTACCAGCATTTCGTAGTGCACGCCTTTGAAGATGGAGCTTGTTACGGTTCCCGTCAGTTGAGCCGCGTCCGAGGGCTCGAAGATGTAGATGTCTTCCGGACGGATTACGACGTCCACCTGCGTCTGTTCGCCGAAACCGGTGTCCACGCAGTCGAATTCCTGTCCGCAGAAACGGACGAGCTGGTCGTGCACCATGACGCCGTTCAGGATGTTGCTCTCGCCGATGAAGTCGGCCACGAAGGAGTTGATAGGCTCGTTGTAGATGTCTATCGGGGTGCCGGTTTGCTGTATCTTGCCTTCGCTCATGACGACGATGGTGTCGCTCAGGGTGAGGGCTTCTTCCTGGTCGTGGGTGACGTATACGAAGGTGATGCCCAGCTTTTGGTGCATCTCTTTGAGCTCCATCTGCATGTCCTTGCGCATCTTCAGGTCGAGAGCGGCAAGGGGCTCGTCAAGGAGCAGCACCTCGGGCTCGTTGACGATGGCGCGGGCTATGGCAACGCGCTGTTGCTGTCCGCCGGAGAGGGAGTCTACGTCGCGGTCTTCATAGTCGGTCATGCCCACCATGCGGAGCGCCTGCTTCACTTTCTTCTCGATTGTGGCGGCGGGCAGCTTCTTCAGCTTGAGGCCGAAAGCAATGTTGTTGAATACGTTGAGGTGGGGAAACAGGGCGTATTTCTGGAACACCGTGTTCACCGGACGCCGGTGGGGCGGTGTCTGCGTGATGTCCTTCCCTGCAATGGTAATCACTCCTTCCGAAGCAGTCTGGAAGCCTGCAATCAGACGCAGCAACGTCGTCTTTCCGCAACCGGACGGTCCCAATATCGTTACAAACTCGCCCTTACGGACAGACAAATTCACATCATTCAGTACGGCTTTATCTCCGAAGAACTTCGATACGTGCTCTACGCTGATGATGCAGTCGGACTTTTGCATAAGCGTTTCTTACTTTATCCAAACTAATTAAACAAATCTCTACCTGATACAGTCAGTCATAAAAAAGTGGCGCAAAGGTACATATTTTCTTGAAAACTTTAAGGGTTATGAGTTATAAGTTATGAGTAATTTACCGATGCTCGCAAATAAGTCCTAACTTTGCGGCCTGTAACATTAAATTCCTTATAAGAAATGGAAAAGAAAATCGTACTCATCACGGGCGCCTCTTCGGGCATAGGAGAGGGCTGTGCACGCAAGTTTGCCATGAATGGCTACCGCCTGATTCTCAACGGACGGAATATGGAGAAGCTGACCGCCGTAAAGCGCGAGCTGGAAACGGAATACCGCGCGGACGTCTGCCTGTTGCCTTTCGACGTACGCGACCGCGAGGCTGCGAAAGCCGCTCTCGACTCGCTTCCCGAAGAATGGAAGGCGATAGACATCCTCGTTAATAATGCCGGACTGGTAATCGGCGTGGATAAGGAACACGAAGGCAATCTCGACGAATGGGACATCGTGCTCGACACCAATGTCAAGTCGTTGCTTGCCATGACCCGCCTTGTTGTTCCCGGAATGGTGGAACGCGGCCGCGGTCATGTCATCAATATGGGCTCCATTGCGGGCGATTACGCCTATCCGGGCGGCAGTGTGTACTGTGCCAGCAAGGCTGCCGTAAAGGCGTTGTCTGACGGATTGCGCATCGACCTCGTGGATACTCCCGTGCGGGTGACCAACATCAAGCCCGGTTTGGTGGAGACGAATTTCTCCGTAGTGCGCTTCCGTGGAGACAAGTCGGCTGCCGATAATGTGTACAAGGGTATCCGTCCGCTTACGGGCGACGATATTGCCGAGGTGGTGTACTTTGCCGCCGCCGTACCCGAACACATACAGGTGGCCGAGGTGCTGGTAATGCCCGCCAATCAGGCGACGGGTACAATCGTCAGCCGGAAATAGAGGCTCTTCCGTGATAGTTAAGAGTAAAGTCTGCCATGGGCGATAAGTACGAAGAACGCCTGGGCACGGAGCTGATAGGGATTGCTGTATGGACGCTCGCCGTTACGGTATTCCGCAACTTTAATCCTGTTTACTGTTTCCTTTCGCTTTTTTGAGGTATCAGCGCATTCCGGTGTTGTTGACGGTTGTTTTTTTGTTTTGCATTACATGCATCCCTAATCGCAAAATCAATGATTCGGGTATAAATATCCGTAAATCATATACAAACCGGTTTGCGTAACCGCGGTAAATTTGCAATCGTAAAACAACCGGTAATAGTAATAACCTCATACGATAAATGAAACAACCATGAACAAGATTTTTTTAATTTCAGTATTCAGTATTTTAACTTTCAATGTTATGGCACAAGAGAAAATAGTACAGACAGCCGGGCGTACCCAATTAGGGAAGTTTGCTCCTAAATTCGCAGAACTCAACGATGATGTTCTTTTTGGAGAAGTGTGGAGCCGTACCGACAAACTCGGTTTGCGCGACCGCAGTTTGGTAACCGTTACCTCGCTCATCAGTCAGGGCATTACGGACAATTCGCTCGTATTCCATCTTCAGTCGGCAAAGAAGAACGGCATTACCCGTACCGAGATTGCCGAAATCATAACTCACATCGGTTTCTATGCAGGTTGGCCGAAAGCATGGGCGGCATTCAATCTGGCAAAAGGCGTATGGGCGGAAGATGCTGCCGGTGAGGATGCCAAAGCCGCTTTCCAGCGCGAAATGATTTTTCCTATCGGCGAGCCGAATACGGCATACGCAAAGTATTTCATCGGTAACAGTTATCTCGCCCCCGTTTCGCGCGAGCAGGTGGGCGTTTCCAATGTCACGTTCGAGCCTCGCTGCCGTAACAACTGGCATATCCACCGTGCAACAAGTGGTGGCGGACAAATGTTGATCGGTGTAGCCGGACGCGGCTGGTATCAGGAAGAGGGCAAGCCTGCTGTGGAAATTCTGCCGGGTACGGTTATCCATATCCCGGCAAACGTCAAACATTGGCATGGAGCTGCTGCCGACGGTTGGTTCGCTCATTTGGCTTTCGAGGTTCCCGGTGAAAATACTTCCAATGAATGGCTCGAACCGGTGACGGACGAAGAGTATGATAAGCTCGAATCGGATAAGCGATAATCTCGGCCGGGCTTCCCGGCGAACATATATAGATAATGTATGATGGGTATAATAAGATGCTTAGGCTGTCCATCATGGCAAGTAATCGGAAACATTCAAAATCAGAATAAAATGAAACAAATTATATTGATAATTATGAGTTTACTAACTTTCAGCTGCTCATCGAAAGCGCAAAAACAGACAACGGATGCCGATACGCAATCCGATAAGAAAATCCTCGTGGCCTATTTCTCCTGTACCGGAACTACGGAGAGAGTTGCCGATGCCATTGCCCAAGCAGTTAGCGGTAAGCTGTACCGGATTACTCCGGCTGCGGCCTACACCTCGGCAGACCTTAATTGGAATAATAAGGCAAGCCGCAGTTCTGTGGAAATGGCGGATGAAACCTCACGCCCCGCGCTGGGCGGAGAAACGCTCAATCTGCAAGATTACGATGTGGTATTCCTCGGCTATCCGATATGGTGGGACTTGTGTCCTCGTCCGGTCAATACATTTCTTGAGAAATATGATTTCTCCGGTAAGACAATCATTCCGTTTGCCACTTCCGGCGGCAGTTCTATTACAGGCAGCGTAAAGCAACTCAGGAAGCTATATCCTAAAATCGAATGGCAGGCAGGCCGGCTGTGTAATGGAAGCGCAAAGCAGGCCGGAGATTGGGCAAAACAGGTTGCCAATGCCGAATAGAATCCCCTTGTTACGGGAAAACCCACTAAACAGAGTGCCCGTATCAGGCAGGTTGGTAATGACACCTGCGATATAGTCGGAGATAAAAGAAAAAGTCCTGTAATATCAATGTATTACAGGACTTGTCTCTTTTTGCCGATTTCGGCTTTGTTTTCTGGTGATCCGCCTGGGATTCTCCTATCGGAGTTACCACGCTGATATTTAAAACTTTATATTTTTTGCTTCAAGCATATCCCATGATTTATCCCACTAATTTGCTACGTGCTTTTGCGGTAGTTTGCTCATGGAGAATACTAGAAACAGAGGTAAACCTTTTCTTCTGATTTACAAAATCTATAATTCTAAACTCAATCATCTTCAATGAATTTTCTCTTTCTTTCCCAATCCGCATATCTTAATGCGTTTTCAATTTGAGAATTAAGATACTTTTTTATTGGTATTAGTTTTATTCCCAAATCTGATTTTTCCACAATAGAAAGAATATTCCGCCAGTCAGAAGCCTCTAAATCGCCGAGATTGACATCACCGCAAACAACTGTTCCGCCATTTCCTCGCCACCATATTTTAGAAAATAAATCAATTTCTTGTGTTAATGATATAAACAGCAATAACACATCTTCGAATAACTCTTTCATTGAGTGTCTTGCTATATCTACAATAAGATTCATTTTTTTATAACTGTCATAATTCTCTTTGCAATAATTCAACAGGAAGTTTTTGGCACGTATACTTGCTTCTTGTGACAAATTCCCAAAAAAAGAATTGTAGAAATGCTCGCCAATTCCTAAATATACTTCTTTTTTATCGTGAAAATCAAAAATATTTTTCAGTATTGGCTCAATTTTAGTGGATTCCCAAATGACATTTAAATATCTGTCTTCATGCAAATAATGTTGATTTTTATTTTTTAAATACAAATTATCAAGATACTCTATAAGAAAATTTTCATCTCGTTGTATAATCTTAGAAAATCCTTTTCTAGTTAGATCAAAATGATTGTCTATTGAATCTTGTTGCAAGTATAGTTTCTTTATTAAATCAATGTCATTTCCTAATTCCTCAAAGTAGTCTTCTATAATATTGAATTGTACAAAAATTATTTCGTTTTGTTTTTCGTTTTTATCAATGATAATTTGTAATAATTCTACAAATAAATTTGGTTCAATACTTAAATATCGCTTTAATCCTCCAAACCATATTGAAGCTTTATCCGGCAATCTTTTTACAGTATCTTTAATTTGTTCAATATATTTCTCATTAATTAAATTGTCTGCCAAGTTGTCATAAAAAGATAACTCCCAAGAATATCTATACTTAAAATCGTTTCCTTGTATAATGTTCCAAATATATTGAGATTTTTCTTGTGTTGTTAGTTGATTCCTGAAGATAGTTCTTGGCACATAACCAGTCTGATTATCTGCATTTATCACTTCGATCAAAAACTGACAACCTAATTCGAAACTTCTCGTACAATTTTCATCAACAATTAAATCAAATGAATTATTATAGCCCCAATCATTTTTTGCAATGCTTTTTAAGTAAATAAAAGTGTTGTAAAATAATTTAATTTCTTTAATATTATTGAAAATAAAAGATTTCCTAATCTCTTCTTCTTTCAATTTTTCATATTCTTGGTGATTTTCAAAATCATAGCTTTCCTTGTCTCTGAATCTATCCCAATCTAAAATAAGATACTTTTCATAAGTTGGGTTTGTGAATTTTTGAGATAAAGAAACAAATTCAGAATGTTCTATTCCGTTTCTTTTGCACCATCTAATCTGCTCTTGAACGTAATGACAATGTACAAATGAGTCAGGGATTAAATAATTTTCAATAATAGGTATTAAGAATTGAATGTCATATTCCATTATCTCTTTTATAACATCAGGGCTAACATTTGCATAACTCTGTAATAATTCGAGAGATTCCTCAGGAAATACGCTAAAGTAGTCATTTACATTATTCCAAATATTCTTTCGAAATAACCTAATCCATTGGTTATTGGGAATGGGATACTGATAAAAAGATATTGCATAATGTCTTTCGCTTTTTGTTTGTTGGTATTTAAAAGCAAGAAATGTTTTTGACAATTCATAGAATGCTGTTGAATACAAAACATCCTTTTTTGCTAAACCTTCAATTAAAATTTGAAAAAGTATGTTTTGCCTTTCAAAACCAAAGCGTTCATCTGTCCAGTCAAAGGTTAATACTTCTCTTATTTTATGTATTAGTTCGGGCAGGTGTTCTGGTTTCTTTCTGATAAACTCAAAAGTCAATTCAATAGCATCTTTGAGCTTATTTTGAAATCGAAAAAAGTTACCAAGTAATTCAATAACAGAATTTTGGCTATAAGCAAAATCGTTTGTTTCATATTTTACTTCATATTTAATGCCATGAGGTAAAGGCAGTTGGTTTATTTCATTGTAAACATACAACAATGTTTCTTCTTGCAGATAAAACCAAAATGTTTCTAAAAATTCAAATGCTCTTTCTTCTTCATTTTCAATTGATTTTAAATAGTTTCGAAGAATAGGTTGAAGTTTTTGCATCACATTTTCAAAACCGAATGTATTGTTTGCAGGAATAACACAATCTTTAAACCGATTTTTATTTTCATTAAAATATTTCTTTAAAAGTGTTTCAAATGAAAGCAAATTATCTTTTACAAATGCTTTATAGAAAAAGAAAATTGCTAGATTTTGTTCGGGAATTTTCACATAATCATATCGAATTTCCACTAGTTCCAATCTGTCTAATTTTTCTATTACATCAATGAATGATGAATAATCAATATGGAAATTTTGTAAAATTAGTTCAATTGTATTTTTGTCTTTATAAGGCACTGCATTGAAAAAAGCAATAATCCCCAAGCATTTGATATTAAACTGATTGGAGAACTCTCCATCATCATTTATAAATGTTGAGAAATATTTTTCAAATAAATCGGATACGTCTGCTAAAGCATAAATATTTTGCTCCTGTTTTGCAAGCAATGCTGTCATAATTGCAAGTCGAGGATTACCGTCTGCGATACGAATAATTTCTTTATGAAACTGCCAATTTGAGATATTAAAGGGCTCTGCCTTAATAATATCAGTAATTTGCTCGTCTGAGAACTTTTTCAAAGTGTATTGGACAGGTGCAAATCCAAAACAATAACTTTCAACAATTGGCAGAGCATAGTCTCTTGCAGTAATAATAATCTTCAAATTCCCCTGCCGTTGCGACTTGTAAAAACCGGTAATTTGATTAAAAGCATCTATTCTGTTAGCATCATCAACGAAAAGGATATAATCTTTCTTGTCATCAAAATGCTGATATAAATCACTTAATAATTCACAATTTTTATACGAAAGACAAAAAGCATTATAAGATAAGTTTTCCGCTAAAAAACTATTAATTGCTTCAATAGCTATTTTTGTTTTTCCAACTCCTGCAATACCAGTAATTATTAAAAAATCTTTTTGTTTGATTACTTGTTTAATGTTCTCCAATTCTTCCTCTCTGTGCAGAAATGTATTATTCAAAGGTGTTGCTATACCTTTAGATGCTTTATTGTATTCATCAACAAAAGTTCTAATAGAAACAATTTGTCCTGTATCCAAAGGTAATCCTAGATACTTGTGAACTATATCTCTATGCTGTAAATGTAGTTCTAGTGATAGAGAATCAAGTGTATAAATTGTTAATGCAATTTTAGTCTTTCCCAGTAAATTTTTCAAAGATTGAATTTCATCTACATTTAAGTTGAAGTTTATGCAAAGTATTATTTCTACAATCTGATTTATCGGAATTTTTGTTTTTGTAGTATCAAGACATTTTTCTATATCTTCTCGCAATTTTGATACACCTTTTGTAATATTGGTTGAGTATTCTACAAATACATATTTACCATTAGGCAACAACAAAAAAGTGTCAGGTGTTCCTTTTATTGTTTTTTGTTTTCCGCTCTGACTTCCAACTCTCGAAAAAGCACGATAATTCTCATTTTTAAGAATTAAAAAACTATCGCATAATTCTTGAAAAACAGTTTCGTTTATACTTGCAAGGGCATTCTCTATAGTTTGTAATCTACTCATTTGTTATCATTTTAATTTTATATTATTATTACATTGCATTAGGAAAACTGACTTAATGCAGAAGAAGGAAAATTTTGTCCTAAAGTGATTCCCTTCTTGCTTGTAAAATTAGTAAATATTTGAAAAACAGCCATAATTACATCTAAAATATTTTTTAATAGTCTAGCAAAACTGCTGATGAACACTAATTATAGATTTACCTTCTTTTACTCCGTTCTGTAACCTCATGGTAGTAGGCGTTTTTTCCATGAGTTTTCGCCCTCCAAACGGACAAGGAAGCATGAGTGGGGAATAACTGACATAGGTACAAGAAATAACTTCGGTAACAACAGGGCTACCGCCTGAATCCTCGCTTAGACTTCTTCTTTTTTCTTTTCATCGGGATTTGTTGTTCTTCATTGCTGTTGTTTGGCTGAGGAGTGGGCAAGCCCAACAAAGAAGATAATACTAAATCTGGTACATTAATATTAATCTGCATATTATCAGCCTGTTGTAGCGTTTGTATATCCGACTGTATCGCTGTATTTGCAATCTGTCCTTGCTGCATTTTAAGTTGCTCGGCAATGCTGCCGTTCTTCATCGTGTTGTTATACTCAAAAGATTCGGTTAACTGTCTTTCGTAGCCGAACAGTTTATCAAATCTCTGTTCCACTTGCTTAATTAGATTCACCCGATCAAAACCTCCTTTGATTATCCCGTTCTTGCTATTTTTATGATTGGTAAGCGGTGATAGCTTCTTTTTATTGGTTTGGTCTTTCCTGCTCACAATCAAATGACAGTGCATATTCAGTTCATTATCCGAACATTCACGGTCAAAATGAATCTTACCATAAAACTTTATATCCAAAGCGGATAGTCCTTTATTGAAGTTCTTGGCATATTCAGGAATAAATACTTGCCGTATATATCGCTTCATTGCTTCGGCTTGTTCCTGCTCTGTGTTACCCATAGCTTGAAGTTCCTTTTTCGATGGGCTGACATGGATAGCATAAAACTTAGCATCCGTTTTTAGAAGTTGCCCGATATTACTATCTATATTTTTTATGACGGTTGATTTATAGATGTTATCCTTTGTCAGATTGAAAAAGCCTTCGGTATAGATGCCCTTTCCTATCCGTTCTAAATCTTCATGTTCCATGTAATTAATTAACTGTCTGCAACTTCCAGCATTATTGTATATTCCGTTTGATGGTGGGGCAAAGTCTACGTGCATAATTCTACGGATTCATCAAATTACTGATTTTTGTTTTCAGATTCTCTTTCCTTTTACTATCCATCACACCGCAAGCAGATAGTTCTGAATAGAGTTGTATCAGTTGAAGTAACTTTTTATAATCACGTTGGTGTATCTGGTAAAG
>ULWJ01056168.1_pt1 | contig 15684 bp, 18 predicted proteins | sample 1960221 | NCBI WGS metagenome assembly ULWJ01 (sample SAMEA4835809, study PRJEB28245) | human gut metagenome | biome: gut microbiome; material: fecal sample | place: Denmark | collected 2008 | reverse complement strand
AGCCGCAGCTGAAGCAGGCGATCATGATGAGCCGGGGAGAGGATGAAGCGCTTTATGGCGGGGCAGCAGGCGGGGGAAAGTCTGATTTTATCCTGGCAGAAGCTTTGCGCCAGGTGCATATCCCTCACTATAGAGGGATCATCTTTAGAAAAACCTATCCGCAGCTCACAGCCTTGATAGACCGCTCGCGTGACATCTATCAGCCAGCTTACCGGAAAGCCCGATACAACGAGACGGGGCACGTCTGGAAGTTCCCCAGCGGCGCGAAAATCTATTTCGGATCCATGCAGTACACGAAGGACCGAACGAATTACCAGGGCAAACAGTACGATTTTATCGGCTTTGACGAGCTCACGCACTTCACCTGGGATGAATATTCCTATATGGTTTCCCGAAACCGTCCTGCCGGTCCGGGAACACGCGTGTATATGCGCTGTACGGCTAACCCCGGAGGCGTGGGGCATGGATGGGTCAAGCAATACTTTGTAAAGGCTGGAAAGCCATACGAGACAGTGATTCATGAGCATGAAATTGTGGGAAAGAACGGGCAGAAACTCCGGATGTATCGAACGTCCTGTTTTGTCCCGTCAACGATTTTTGACAATAAAGAGCTGTTAAGCAATAACCCCAATTACCTCGCGGCGCTGGCATCTCTTCCGGAAGCAGAGAGGGAGGCTCTTTTATATGGCGATTGGGACAGCTTTTCCGGGCAGGTATTCGAGGAGTTCCGCGACAATCCGGACGGCTACGAGACCCAGCAATACACGCACGTTATTAAGCCCTTTCGAATCCCGGATGATTGGGCGATATATAGAGGCTTTGACTTTGGTTATGCAAAACCGTATTCGGTCGGCTGGCACGCGGTCGATCACGAGGGCTGTATCTATCGTATCAAGGAGATGTATGGATGTACCGGTACCCCGAACACGGGTGTCAAGATCCCCCCGGATGAGATTGCGAAGCAAATCAGAGAGGTAGAGCACGCCGATCCGATGCTTAAAGGTCGGAAAATTATAGGAATAGCCGACCCGTCTATCTATGACGAGTCCCGCGGGGAATCTATCGCGGCCATGATGGAGCGCCAGGGCGTTTATTGGTCGCCGGGAGACAATACGCGACTGGCTGGAAAAATGCAATATCACTATCGTCTTGCGTTCGATGAGAACGGCAGGGCGATGTTCTACGTGTTCGATACCTGTAAGGACTTCATCCGGACGATCCCGGCACTGGTATATGACGAGAGGAAAGTGGAGGATATCGACACCACCCAAGAGGACCACATCTATGATGAATGTCGCTACGTCCTCATGGAGCACCCGATAACCCCCAGAAAGAACATCATTCGCGAGATCCCGCAGGAGGATCCGCTGGATCTGTATAAAGAGAACCGTATGGTATTTAGAGTATAGGAGGCACGCATGGAAGAACTAAAAGAAAACCTGACAGAGACAAGAATCGGAGAACAGGAAGCCCGGGAAGCGCTTGCAACGCTTGAAAAATATAAGCGCGGTAAGAAAACCCTGGACGAGCGCCTGATTGATAACGAACAGTGGTGGAAGATGCGGCACTGGGAGCGGTTTAAAAAGAAAGATACGAACAAAGAAACCATAGAACCGGCGAGTGCCTGGCTGTTTAACTCACTGGTAAATAAACACGCTGACTTTATGGACAACTATCCTGAGGCAAATATTTTGCCTCGCGAGGAATCGGACAAGGAGACTGCCAAAATCCTGTCTGAGGTAGTTCCGTACATCATCGAGAGGAATGGATACAAAGCGGTTTACTCGGATACGACATGGCAGAAAATCAAGATGGGAACCGGAATCTATGGAGTATTCTGGAACCCGCAGAAAGAGAACGGCATGGGCGACATTGAGATCCGGCGCTGCGATCCGCTCAAAATGTACTGGGAGCCTGGAATTGATAAGATTCAGGACTCCAGAAATCTGTTCTATCTGGATACGATGGACACGGACCTGCTCGAACAGCTCTATCCACAGCTCAAGGGAAAGCTGCAGGATACACTACTTGACATCAAAGAATACCAGACAGATGACTATATTGATAACACCGGAAAGTCACTGATTGTTGACTGGTATTATAAAAAGACAGTCGCGGGCATATCCGGAGGCGTGCCGGTCACGAAGACCATCCTGCACTATTGTAAGATCTGCAATGGTCAGGTGCTCTACGCCTCAGAGAACGATCCGAAGATGCGAGATGGCTGGTATCAACACGGAATGTATCCGTTTGTGTTTGACATGATGTTTCCGGTCGAGAATAGCCCCTACGGATTCGGCTATCTGGACACAATGAAAGACTGCCAGGAATACATTGACAAATTAGGACAGGCAATTTTAAAGAATTCGATTGCGGGCTCGAGACCGCGCTACGGATGCAAGGATGGTGCAGGATTTAATGAGCAGGAGTTTACAGACCTTTCCCGGGATATCGTGCATTATGTCGGAAATAGAGATGATTTACAGCCGCTGACGGTGGCGCCGCTGCCCTCAATCTATTACCAGGTATACCAGGGGAAAATCGAGGAGCTGAAAGAAACATCAGGAAATAGAGACTTTTCTCAGGGTGCCACAACCTCCGGCGTCACAGCTGCATCCGCGATCGCAGCGCTGCAGGAAGCAGGGAGCAAGCTGGCGAGAGATATGATTGATGGCTCATTCCAGGCACATCAGGCAGTGATTTACATGGTTTTGGAACTCATCAGGCAGTTTTATACCACACCCAGAGTCTTCCGGATCACGAATAAATCGGGTGTAGAGGAATTTATCACGATGGATAACGCTGGAATGCAGCCGCAGGCGATGCAGATTGAGTTCACGGATATGATGGCACAGCGTAAACCAATCTACGACATCACAGTCACCGCCCAGAAAGCCAGCCCGTTCACTAAAATCTCACAGAATGAGCTTGCGAAAGAGATGTATAACCTAGGATTCTTCAATCCTCAGCTCGCCGACCAGGCTCTTGCCTGCCTGGATATGATGATGTTTGACGGCAAAGAGGAGATCATGCAGAAGATCTCACAGAATGGAACGATGTACCAGCAGATGCAGCAGATGCAGCAGACCATGAGCCGGATGGCCGCGGTGATCGCCCAGAGCACCGGAGACACCCGCCTGCTTGATGCGGTCGGAATGATGGGACCGGCAGAGCAGCCGATCGTGTCCGGTGGCAGCACGAAATCCTCACAGCTGGATGCAATGGGGAACGCCACGAAAGAAACGGTAAGCTCTACCGCCGGAAAAGCCAGAGCCAGGGCAGCAGAGGCAGCCACACCGAAGGGAGCGCAGTAATGACGAAAGTAATCGAACAGAAAGATGGAGATACGATTGAATTTATCATTGACGGCCACGCTGACAAGATAAACCCGGATGAGGGGAATATCCTGTGTGCAGCCGTCTCAATGCTGGGGCAGACGCTCATGGAATGCTTATGGAAAATAAAAGCAGATGCCAGAATGGAAAGCCGCGCCGGATACATCCGGATTCTGTGCCGCATGGAAGAAAATGAGGTGGAAATCAAGCATCTGTTTGACTTCGCAAAAACCGGATTTTTGCTTTTAAAATCAAGGTATCCGGAGCATTTTGACCTGGTGGGAGAATTTTGAAAAATAATATGCCAAAATACAATCATAGACACGCCGGAGAGACGGTAGGAGGCAGCTGGAGAGACAGACGGACACGCCGGAAAGACGGCAGAGGACAAGCTGGAAAGACAGCCGACACGCCGGAGAGACGGCAGATAGGCACGCCGGAAAGACGGCAGAAAGGAAAGAAAGATGATTAGATTGAACCTCAGAATGTTCGAAGGTGGAGAAGGAGGCGCAGCGGGAGCGACTACAGGAGCCGCACCGGCAGAAAATGGAACGCAGTCATCAGGAGCAAGCGGAACACCGGCAGAAGGTGAAAAGCCAGCCGAAACCGTAGAGGAGACCCCGGAAGAACGCGCGAAGTCCTATAACGACCTGATTAAAGGCAAATTCCGTGATATGTACGACGCAGACGTGCAGAAGGTAATCAAGAGCCGTGTGGGCGACATGAAGCAGATGCAGAAGCAGATGCAGGAGCAGTCGGACATCATCGGTCTGATGGCAAAGAAATACGGTCTTGCGTCCGATAACATGGCAGATATTCGCACAGCACTGGAAAATGATGATATGTTTTGGGAAGAGGCAGCAGCCGACCAGGGCATGACGGTAGACAGCTACAAGAAGATGATGAAGCTGGAAGCGGAAAATGAATCATTCCGGAAAGCCAAGGAAGAGGCAGAGCGCAAGAATCAGCGGGATGCGGTATTCCAGAAATGGGATCGGGAAGCGGAAGAACTGAAACGATTCTACCCGCAGTTTGACCTGCAGACGGAAATCCAAGATCAGAGATTCCTTGACCTGATGGGCGCAGGCATCAATATGCGTACAATCTATGAGACTCTTCATCATGATGAAATCATTCCGGCACTGATGCAGCAGACAGCCAAGGCAACCGCCAAACAGCAGGCGGCAGCTGTGCAGAGCGGCCAGATGAGACCGGCGGAGAATGGTATGTCAAGCCATCCGGCAGCGCAGATCGTGAAAGATCCGGCAAAGATGACCAAGGAAGAGCGCCAGGAATACGCCAGAAGAGCAGCAAGAGGGGAGATCATTACATTCAGAGAGTAGGAGGATGGAATGATTTACTTAGATTTAAGATTATTTGATGATGTAACAAACACCACTGGTTCGACCGGTACAGGAAACGAACTCAGTCATGAGATGAAGACGTACTATGACAAGACATTGATTGACATTGCGGGTCCGCGTCTGGTACACGATCAGTTCGGCCAGAAACGACCGATCCCGAAAAACGGCGGTAAAACAATCGAGTTTAGAAAGTACACCCCGCTCAGCAAGGCATTAACCCCGCTGACTGAGGGCGTAACCCCGGAAGGCACCAAGCTGGATGTCAGCATCGTGACGGCGACCGTCAAACAGTACGGTGATTATATCAGACTGTCTGATATGCTGCTTATGACAGCGATCGATAACAACCTGGTGGAAGCCATGAAACTCTTAGGCGATCAGGCTGGTGCCACTCTGGACACTGTAACCAGAGAAGTCCTCAATGGCGGAACGAATGTACAGTATGCAGAGGGACAGACCGCATCGAGAGCCACTTTAACCCAGAACATGAAACTGACCGTCAAGGCGGTTAAGATGGCAGTCAGAGCGCTGAAAAAACAGAACGCTCCGAAGATTGACGGCTGGTATGTCGGAATCATCCACCCGGATATCGCCTATGACCTCACGGAGGATGAGGAGTGGAAAGATTGGCACAGATACACCAAGCCGGAAAACGCTTACCAGAACGAGATCGGAGAGATTGGCGGCGTCCGTTTTGTAGAGTCCACCGAAGCTAAGATCTTTGCAAAGGCAGGAGCTACGGGAACAGGAAGCGATAAGATCGACGTATACTCAACGCTGATCCTCGGTGCGAACGCATATGGAATCACGGATGTTGAGGGCGGCGGTCTTGAAACGATTGTAAAACAGCTTGGTTCCGGTGGTACAGCCGATCCGCTGAACCAGAGAGCAACAGCCGGATGGAAAGCCACCAAGACGGCGGAACGTCTGGTAGAACAGTACATGGTGCGTATTGAGACAGGAAGCACATTCTCGGAAGGAAAGGGGAACTAAATGGCAGCGAAGAAAACGGAAGAAATGACCGAAGAAGTAAAGGTTGGGGAGACAACCGAAGAGGTAAAAGCCGAAGCAAAACCGGAGGAGAATCCGGATGAGCGTGTAAACATCTACCTGATGCGAGACTCTGACAAGTACAAGGGGGATGTCTTTGTGCAGGTGAATGGTGTGGGATACATCATCCAGCGCGGAAAGAACGTAAAAGTTCCGAAAGCGGTTGCTGAGGTGCTGCAGAACTCCCAGGAACAGGACTCCAGAACAGCGGAGCTCATCGACCAGGAAACGGAAAAATTCGAAAATGGTTTGAAGATGCTGATCTAAACCGGACGGGATGCGTGCGCAAACACGCATCCTGTTTTGAAAAAGGAGGAAGAGATGATAACGATTGAGAATAGACAGTTGCTGATTCCGCGCGGAGAAGAGATAATCGGAACCAGCGCGGACAATCTGTGTGACACCAGAACATTCTCACTCCCGCGCATATCTGCCACCCTTTTAGATTTGTCCGCTCTGAAATTCTTCCTCGATTTGGAATATGCCGATGGAACCAAGGACACGGATTCTTTGCAAGCGACATATGAGGATGCTCGCATCCTGCTCCTGTGGCAGATCCGGAATACACAGCTGCGCGTTCCTGGTACGGTTTTTATTGCAATTCGAGGATATGACGATACCGGGACGATGCGATACACATCATACAAGACGCCGGTATACGTAGAGGATGCAATCAACACCCCGGAAGGAAAACCGGGCTTGAGTGAGTTTGAACGCCTGGAAAAGGAACTGAATGCCGGTCTTGGAAAAGCGGAGGAAGCCACAAACAAGGCAGATACTGCGGCGGGATTGGCAAATTCGGCAGCGACCAGGGCGACGACGGCAGCAGAGGAAGCGGAGAAGATCCGAGAGGACGTTGTAGGAAAGCTAGAGCGTGGGGAGTTAAAAGGAGATAAGGGAGATAAAGGCGAAAAAGGAGATACTGGTCTGCAGGGACCGCAAGGCATCCAGGGCGAAAAAGGAGATACCGGTCCGCAAGGACCTCAGGGAATCCAAGGAGTGAAGGGGGAGAGCGGTGTCATGGTTCCGGCATCGGGGATGTTTTCGCTCTATCTGGACCCGGAAACAGGAAATCTCTATGCAGATTATCCGGATGGAGAGAAGCCGCCAGCATTCCATTATGATTCGGAAACAGGGAATCTCTATTATCTTACAGGAGAGGATGTGAAAAACGATGGCTAGGATTTTAATTGGAAATATCAAAGGACCGCAGGGACCACAGGGAATCCAGGGAGAGACTGGTCCGCAGGGCTTACAGGGAATCCAGGGAGAGACTGGCCCACAGGGACCGCAAGGCATCCAGGGCGAAAAAGGAGATACCGGTCCACAGGGACCGCAGGGCATTCAAGGACCGCTTCCGCCACTGATAGCAAATTATCTTGCTACGGAATCCGGAAAAGCGGCATTGGATGCGATTGTGGGGAAACTGCTGGATGAGAGATTGACGGCAGCGGAGAAATCACTTACTCAGTTAAATAGCGAAATAGGGTATATCCAAAATTATGATATAGATACATTATCATCTCCATCTCAATTAACTCATTCTGGTTATTATCAATTTGTAAATTGTAGTTCAACAGTTAATGATAATGCATCCACTAAATTTACAGATTATCAAACTGGAGACTTTGTAGGCTTATTAATTACGCGTAATGGCTATGCTACTTCAGATGCAGGTTGCCAATGGGGTACATTTATCATTACTTCACCTAGATTCACAAATAAGTTTTGGATAGGTCGAATTTGGGGATATAAGTTCGTAAATTTCATTAAAATTGGATCATAAGTTCAGATTATGAGAACATGAAGATTTAGCTGAGTAATAGAGGGGCGAAATGTTCACAGTAAAGAAATGGATTAGTGAGTTTTCAGATTGTAATTATTGGCTGAATCATAAAGAAAGTTAAGCAGAGGAGAATATCGTGAAAAAATATATCGGTTGCAGAATGTTCGAAGTAGAACCAATGACAAGAGGCGATTATAATGCGTATCGCGGATGGAGTGTTCCGGCGGACGAGAATCCTCTTGATGAAGGATATCTTACAAAGGATCCGGACGGACACGTATCTTGGCTACCTAAAAACACCTTTGAAAAGGCATATATGAAACTGGAAGATAATCCGGAGCTGCCGTCCGGCGTCAGCATCGGCCAGAAGATGGTAGATGAGTTTATTGCCTACACGGAGACGAAAACGATGGGAACAAAAACCACAGTGGTGCGCTGTGTTCTCAGAAATGGTTTTGAAATCGTGGAGTCAACCGGATGCGTCGATGAAAAAAACTATTCTGAAAAAATCGGGTATGAAATCTGTATGGAACGAATCAAAAATAAAATCTGGGAACTTCTGGGCTTTCTGCTTCAGATGGCGTGGAATGGAATCCAGTAGGAAGGAGAGGGTAAGATGGATAAATTAGTGTTAAAAGATGGGACAAAAATTGACCTGGTGGCAGGAGCATCTCTAGGCGCGCTTCAGATCGAGAGCGAGAGTCGGGAGACTATGCTGGAGATTTGGAAAAAGCTGACAGACGAAAATCTGAAATCGATCCGGATCGAAACGTCAGACGGTCTGACGGTGGGAAAATACGAAGATGTCCTTCTGGTTTCTGAAACATCCGCTGTTGAAGGGGGCAAAGTAAAAACCAGCTTCAATATGCGTGAAAAGACATCCGAAGAAAAACGTCTGGACGCATTGGAAGAAAGTCAGGAGATCCAGGATGAGGCGATCATAGATCTCGGTGCAGCGGCGAGTGAGCTTGCGGAGAAAGGAGGTGCTAAGTGATGGGGGCTTTTTATGGAAAGAAAATCAGAGACGGGAAAATGACACTTGAAAAGGTGCCGTTATATTGGCGTAAGGTAACCGAGAAATGGTTGGAGGAGCATCCGGAGGGATAGAATGATCGATACAGAAATTGCAGTAGCCTTGATCGCGTCCGGCGGAGGTGTCCTGGGGGCTTTTGCAGGTGTGATTGCATCGGCGAAGCTCATGACATACCGGATGGGGCAGCTTGAAAAGAAAGTTGAAAAGCATAATACAGTAATCGAACGCACGTATAAGCTGGAAGAAATGCAGGCTGTCATGCAGGAACAAATCCGAGTGGCGAATCATCGTATCCAGGATTTGGAGGAGGGAAGAGCTTGAAAGAAAAACTTGCGAAACTGATTGATGTAAAGAGCCTTATGACGTTAGCGCTGACAGCGGGATTCATTGGGCTGACGTGTTCCGGGGAAGTATCCGGACAGGAATACATGAGCATTTTTACTATGATTGTAGGGTTTTATTTCGGAACCCAGGCAGAGAAAGCAAGAAAATAGAAAGAGAGGAAAGAAAGATGAGTTGCAACGTACATGGAAACAAGAATGCAAACGAAGTACATAACTATAGCGCCAAGAAAGCGCAGAAATTAGGGCATCCGGAAATGACGGTAGATCCAGAGTGCACCTGCGACGTTGGCTGCACGGGTCCGGCAAAAGAAGGAAAAGGGAATACGCCGGTAGGACCGGGAGCAGAAACAAAAAAGCCGGGACCGGCAGATGAGTGCAAATAATGATTCAGGGCGGAAAGTTTCTGTCTTGTGTTCGTAGAAAGGACAAATATGAGAGATATTACATTGTGCCATCCGCGTCTCCAGCGTCTTGCGGGTGCGTGGATGAAAGCCTGTGTGACACAAGGGATTGCAGTGACGATTGGGGAAACATTCCGGACAGTAGCAGAGCAGGATGCCCTCTATGCTCAGGGACGTACAAAACCGGGAAAAAAGGTAACCAATGCACCGGGCAGCAGCTACAGTTCACAGCATCAGTGGGGAATCGCCTTTGATTTTTATTTAATAATGGACATTGATGGAGATGGCAGCACGTCAGATGATGCATTTAATGACAGAACAGGAATGTTTAAAAAAGCGGCTGAGATTGCCAAGGGGCTGGGACTTGCCTGGGGAGGAGATTGGAAGAGCCTGGAAGACAAACCGCATCTTTATCTGCCGGACTGGGGCAGCGGCACGGGAATTTTGAAGCAGAAATATGGGACATTTGAGAATTTCAAAAAGACTTGGGCGGCGGAGGATGGAGCTGCAGCTTCACAGCCGAGCGCCCCGCAGGTATCGATCACCGATCTGAAAGAGGTAAAGAGCGGCGTGCGCGGTCTGTGCATTCTGGCATCGCCGACATTGATTATCCGAACAACCCCGGGTGGGGCAGATTCCGGAAGACGTTATAATAACGGAGAACACGTGCAGCCGCTCCGGAAGTGTTTTGTAGATGGAAAACCTTGGATCGAGACCTCACACGGATGGATCTCCGGGGAGTATGTCGGAGGCTGGATTTGGCAGGATGGACGTTGGTGGTATGTCCTGAAAGGTTACAAATATCTGCATGATACAGTCTGCCGGATTGATGGACAGTTGTATGCGTTCGATTCTGACGGCTGGATGCTGACGGCGGATAGAATCGCGGAAGATGGACATATCCTGTGACAAAACGAAGCAGAGACGAAGAAAGAATTTTTCCAGTCGAGTCCACGTGAAAAACTGCATATTTCAAGAGATATTAACGAGATGCCCTGCCACATGCCTGGTGGGGCATTTTTGCGTGGGAGAAAAACACATAGGAATCTGGCACAATAAAACTCAAGGAGGCGATGCGATGAAAATAGCGGAAGTGCTGGCGAGAGTAGATGATGAAAAACTGAATCAGTATGATGCCAGGGTAAAAACGGCGTGGCTGTCAGAAGTAGAAGGAATGGTTGTAGACGACATCCTAAATGCGGCGGAGGGCAATGACATAGAATTTGACGGATACGATTACGACCGGGACTCTGAAAAGACTCTCATGGTGCCGGATCGATTTGGAGATATCTATGTAAACTATCTTGCTGCCAAGATTGACTATAAGAACGAGGAAACCGAACGCTATAACAACAGCGTGGCAGCATATGAGGCGTCTTTCCAGGCGTTTGCATCCTATTACCGTAGAAATCATATGCCGAAGGAAAAAGCACAATTTAGGGGGTGGTAAGATGCGTCTGCCAATCGTAAATCCGATTACCAGGACCAAGAAACAGGAAGGAGTGTTCGGCGGCTTAGATACCAGGTCGAGCGTCCAGGATGGATATTTTGCAGATATGAAAAATATGTCCTCTGATCACTATCCGGCAGCAGGGCCGCGCCAGGCGCGAGGAGAACCAATAAAAACATTGGAGAAACCAAACGGTCTCTACTGGAAAAATGGACTGGCGTATGTGGATGGAGAAAAATTGTACTATAAGGAACAGGAAAAAGGGACATTGACAGATGGCAAAAAAGTCATGGTCGGAATGGGAGCCTATATCATCATTTTCCCGGATAAGGTTTACTTAAATACGGATTCCGGGGAATTTGGTTCGATGGAGAAAACCTTTGCCCAGGCTTCAACAGCGACGTTTGCGCCATCCTATACAGGTTCGACTTACACAAAAATTTCCTGTACCGGAATCGGAAAACAATTCAACCAGTATGATGGCGTAGAAATATCTGGGTGCACGAATGCAGATTACAACAAAACAGCCACTATCCAGGCAAAAACGGATGACAGCATTACAATCATCGGTGTATTGGAAAACAGCTTTACACAGGCGAGTGGGTTGAAGGTAAAGCGGAAAGTGCCGGATATGGACTTTTTAACGGAATGTGAAAATCGTTTGTGGGGATGTAGCAGCAAAAATCATGAGGTATATGCAAGCAAACTGGGAGATCCGTTGAATTGGAATGTCTTTGAAGGCATCTCGACAGATTCCTATGCGGCGACGATTGGATCGGATGGGGATTTCACAGCGGCAGCTACATATTCCGGATATGCGCTTTTCTTTAAGGAGCATACAATTCATAAGGTCTATGGAAACAAACCGTCAAATATCCAGATTCAAACGCAGGAGGCGCCGGGCGTAAAGAGTGGGTGCAGTGCTAGTGTTCAGGTCGTTGGAACTACGCTGATCTATCTTTCTGGTACGGGTGTACATGGCTATACCGGCGGCGTTCCGTTTGCGCTGTCGGATGTTCTGGAAAAACTCGCGCTGTCGGATGGAATCGCAGGGAAATACCAAGGAAAGTACTATCTGTCGGCGGAGACGGGAAAAGGAAAACGACTGCTGGTCTATGACACAGCAAAACGACTCTGGCATAAAGAAGATGATACGCGGATGCTTCTTACCGCACCCGGAGGAGGACAGCTCTATTATGTCGATCAGGATAAAAACGTCCGTACCATTACCGGAGGGGATGAACTGGTCGAATGGTATCTTGAAACGGGAGATCTGGAAGAAGGGAGCCTGAATCGAAAGTACATTGGAAAGATTCAGTTCATGATAGAGCTGGAACGCGGAAGCCAGGTGGATGTGTTTCTGAAACACGATTCAGATGCGGCCTTTCGCCGGATGATCACCATCTTCGCAGAAAAAAAACGGACGTATTCGATTCCGATTAAGCCGATGCGCTGCTTCTATTATCGGTGGCGGTTAGAAGGCAAGGGAAAAGCCCGGTTGATTGCCGTCGGAAAATACATCAACGAAGGGAGTGAGATCTGATGGCACAGTTCAAAGCGATCGATGGCTTTAATAGTATGGATACGAAAGAACTGACAGGATATCTCTATCAGCTCAACGAACAGCTTAAATATATGTTCAACAATCTTACTCCGGAAGATAACTATTCCAATCAGGCGCTGCAGAAATATCTGGAGGATGAGAAAAGGGTAGCATCCCTGAAATTCGATTTGGATGGTTTGAAAGTTGAAGTGAGCGATTTCGAAAAGAATACGAATGCAAAGTTTGAAGTTACAGACAGCAAAATCGATATGAAAGTAACGAAAGGAACCGTATCGTCGGAGATTTCATTGGAATCGGGACAGGTTACGATATCCGGAAATCGTCTGGTGGTAAATTCAACGAATTTCAAGTTAGATGCTTCCGGAAATGCTACATTCTCCGGAAATGTAAAAGGTGCAACGATCACTGGTTCAAGAATCCGCTGCAAGGGTGGAGCATTTGAAGCCAATGAAGACGAGGTTTATATCGGAGGATTCTATACGTTTGATACCAGCATGGGACAATATCTAGGCACCGGCGATCAGAGCACAGGAATGGGTGATAATGATTTGTATTGCTTTTGGACTGGCTGGGATGGCACAGGAAATATCAATGACACAAAACCGCAGAGGATCCTGGATCACTATGGATGCGTTCTTTCACCGTCTAATGCCTACGCGCAGGAACTTTATCTGAACCACCCCGTATTCTCCGGAAAGACTCATTATTGGGGCGTGGGAGAAACGATCCAGGATATTTATGATCGCCTGGATAGTTTGAAAAGCAGTAGTTAGGAGGTACCATGAAAAAATATGTGTATGAAGAGCTCGCCATCAAAGCGATTGTCAGTGCTCTCGATAGAATGAAAGTGGAGGGGATTACCCAGGCAGAGAATCTGGTAAAGGTTGCTGCTATCTTAAATGCAGGCGAGATTATCGAAGAAAAAGAAGAAGGGAAGGATGAATAATGGCGGTTGGAAGTATTGTTGATTATCTGAGCAGCTCCGGAAGGGATTCCAGCTACGCTGCCAGGCGGAAACTTGCCGAAGAGTATGGAATATCTGGATATTCGGGTTCAGCAAGCCAGAACACGAAACTCCTTAGAATGCTGCAGGGCGGTGCTCAGCCGACCAATAGCACAGCGGCCAAAGCGCAGGAATTGGCTAATGCAGCACCATCGAACAACGTCACAGCCGGAGTGACAACCGCATCCGGCTCTGCATCCGGAGGAACAGAAGCAAAACCGGTCTACCAGCGCTCTGACCGGGTGAATGAATATTATGAAAAGACGAGAAAACTGGAACGGAACAAACCGGACGAGTTTGAAAGCAAATACGAAGGTCAGATTTCGGATATCCTGGACAATATCCTGAACCGCCCGAAGTTCTCCTATACTGCCGAAGATATGACGAATGACGATCTCTATAAAATGTATCGCGATCAGTATTTGCGCCAGGGAAACCTTGCTATGCGCGATACGATGGGGAATGCGGCGGCGCTGACCGGCGGATATGGGAATACATACGCGTCGGCAGCGGGGCAGCAGGCGTATGACAATTATGTCGCTCAATTAAACAATAAGGCTCTGGACTTCTACGATCGGGCATACCAGCGTTATGCGGATGAAGGACAGAATCTGTACAACCAGATGAATGTAGTGACAGGTCTGGACAATACAGATTACCAGCGTTATAGGGATGGCGTCAACGATTACTATAACGACCTGAACTATTATAATGGTCGGTACAATCAGGAATATGGATATGATTACGGTGAGTATCAGGACCGTGTGGCAGCAGACCAATGGGCGCAGGAATTTGCATTCCAGAAGCAGCAGGCAGCACAGGAGCAGGCGAACTGGGAAGCTGAGATGGCGTTAAGGAGACAGGCGGCGGCAAGTTCTGGCGGAGGTCGGGGGAGATCATCTAGATCATCTTCAAAAAAGAAATCGAGTTCTCCTTCATCGTCGAAACCGATGGTTACATGGATAGAGGCAGCAAATAAATATAGGACAATACTAAGCTCGCAGGGAAAAAAAGCAGCGGACGATTATATGTACAGCCTTGAAAAGAATGGTCAAATAGACATGTACACGGATGATAAGAATATCAAGAAAGAGCAGGCATCTATAAAGGTAGGAACAGCGACCTATCCGACACCTACGGCAAAGAATATTAGTATTCCGGCGATCACAAACGTATTACAGCAAAGCAAAATGAACGTACAAGCAGGCGCAGTAAATGAATGGAGAAAAAAATGGTCAAAGTAAGCGCGAAGAAAAAAACAACTGTGAAGAATCAGAAGATTCAAGAAGGGGAGAGACTGGCAGGAAAGTATAGCTCGGCATCGCTTCCGGATCAATATTTTGAACAGCTTTCGGATAGAGTGCGGAAGAACAATGAAAAAAAGTCTGTAGAGACATCTGAGAAGGAAAATTTGACGAGAACTTCTGGAAAAGTAAAACAGTCTACATCGGCGGTAAAATCATCGAATACTCCATCATATTCGATGCCATCGTCAAAAAGCTCAAATACATCTAAGAACGCAAAAAAGACGACCATAGCGGCTCAACGAATCCGGGAAGGGGAGCGGCTGGCAGGAAAGTATAGTTCGGCACCGCTTCCAGATCAATATTTTGAACAGCTTTCGGATAGAGTGAAAAAAAGAGAAGCAGGTAGAAAGTTGGCACAGGAATATGCAGCCACAAAAACGAAGCAGACAGCGGCGACCAAAGCATCATCGCGGCTTACATATTCTGGAAAGCAGGGAAATATTTCGTATGTGCAGGCACAGAAAGATCCAGGATATAAAGACTATGTAAGGAAAGGAAGCCAGAGCGCACAGGGATATTCAGACGGTTTTATCGGAAATTTAAAAATGGCAGCCAAAGTAAGGGGATTCGGTTCACCGGATGGCCGTGCAGAGTTCCTGAATGCTGATGAGAAAGATATGTATAATTATCTGCTCGGAAAGTATGGGAAGGAGACAGCGAGAGAGTTTGAGCAGAGCCTTGGAGATGTAACAGCTGCAAGGCTTAGAGATGATGAAACAAAGAATGTCAGAGATGCGTCGAAGAGAAACATTGCTGCGGGTATTGCATACAATTCTGTGGGAGCTCTGGAAAGCCCGAAAGGATATATCTACGCAGCAACCAAGATGGGCATAGATAAAGCAAAAGAAATCAAAGCGTTAATGAATGCGGAATCGACCGATGAATATAAAAATATTCTGGAAGAGTACAAAAAAAGAAACACTCCGGTTGATACGAATAACGAAGCATTTTCCGGTAACGCGATCATGAATGCTTCGAATCAGGGAATCAAGGACGCGATCGGAGGCACGCCGGTCAGAGATTTTGCCATCGATACGGGTCTTTCCA
>ULWJ01029353.1_pt1 | contig 15844 bp, 8 predicted proteins | sample 1960221 | NCBI WGS metagenome assembly ULWJ01 (sample SAMEA4835809, study PRJEB28245) | human gut metagenome | biome: gut microbiome; material: fecal sample | place: Denmark | collected 2008 | reverse complement strand
TCCTTCAGTCTGAGCGTCGTCATGGTGGGCTGGCTGGGGACACTTGCCCTAGCATCGCATCAGATAATGCTTACTATCTCTCAGTTCACCTTCATGATGTATTATGGCATGGGCGCTGCGGTTGCCGTGCGTGTCAGCAACTTCAAGGGGCAGGGAGACGGGCAGAATGTGCGCCGCTCGGCGTATGCCGGCCTTCACATCATCCTGTGTATGGAGGTGGTGTTGCTGGGTATCGTCTTTGCGCTTCGCGGTCAGGTAGGGGGATGGTTTACGGACAATGCGGAAGTGTCCGGCATGGTTGCCGCTCTCTTCTTCCCGTTCTTGATTTACCAGTTCGGCGATGGGTTGCAGATTAACTTTGCCAATGCCCTGCGCGGCATCTCGGATGTGAAACCGATGATGATTATTGCATTTATATCCTATTTTATTATATCTTTGCCCGTAGGGTACCTTTGCGGTTTCATTTTCGGTTGGGGGCTGACGGGAGTCTGGATGGCTTTCCCGTTCGGACTGACCAGTGCGGGAGTGATGCTGTGGTTGAGGTTCCGTAAACAGACCAGGGAAAGGATTTGATAGTATGAATAATGTCTCCAAAGTAAAGATTGCCGTAGGCTACACTTTGTTGCTGGCGGTATTGTTTTTTTCCTTGTTTTTCGTACACCGGGAAATGGAGAACCTTATTCTTACTGATGACCGCGATGTACAATGGACAGACAGCGTGCTTGCTTTGATACGCGAGAAGGATACCAATACGATAAAAATGCTGCGCACGCTGAGTGAGGCGAATGACAGCATGGTATCCACCAGTGACATTGAGCAGATAATTGCCCAGCAGGACTCGGTAGTGACCCAGCAGCGTGTGCAGCACCGTATCATTACACATCGGGATACCGTCGTGACACGCCCTCGGAAGAAGGGGTTTTTCCGTCGTTTGGGTGAAGTGTTTGTCCCCCCAAAGAAAGATACGGCTATCCAGGTAAAGACCTCCCTTGAATTTGCAACGGATACGGTGATTGAACCCTATAATCCGGCCGATTCTTTGCATGAGAAACTGCGTGCCGTGGCCCAGCAGAAAAAAGCTGTAAACACTGTTATACAGCGACGTAAACGCTATCTGCAACGCTTGGACCATATGCTGACCGCTCGTATTGACAGCTTGCTGAAGGATTACGAGACGGAAACTCTGCTGCGTGCACGGACGGAAGCCGAGTATCAACAAGCGGTCCGACGCCGTTCGGCCAAGATTATCAGTGGCATTGCCGTAGGTGCGGTGTTGCTTTCCGCTTTTTTTCTTATTATCATCGGCCGCGACATAACCCGAAGCAACCGTTACCGTCGTGAGTTGGAAGAGGCCCGTCGTCGTGCCGAGGATTTACTCGCTGTCCGTGAAAAACTGATGCTTGCCATTACCCATGATTTCAAAGCCCCGCTCGGTTCTATTATGGGCTATGCCGACTTGCTTTCCCGTCTGACGGTGGATGAGCGTCAGCGGTTCTATCTGGACAATATGAAAACCTCATCGGAACATCTGCTGAAGCTGGTCGTTGATTTGCTCGACTTCCATCGTCTTGATTTGAACAAGGCCGAAATCAACCGGGTCACCTTTCATCCTTCCCGCCTGCTTGAAGAGATACACGTCAGTTTTGAACCACTTACGGCTGCCAAAGGACTGGCGCTTCATTGCGACATTGCCCCGGAGCTGGGCGGTACCTATATTTGCGACCCCTTGCGTCTGCGCCAGATTATCAACAATTTGCTGTCCAATGCCGTGAAGTTTACGGACCAAGGCAGTGTTACCATGACTGCCCGTTACGAGGACCGTCGACTGGTAGTTGCCATTGCTGATACCGGTAAAGGTATGGAACCTGCCGACCGGGAACGTATCTTCCAGGAGTTTACCCGCTTACCGGGTGCTCAGGGTAAAGAGGGGTTTGGACTTGGACTTTCCATTGTCCGTATGCTGGTACAGTTGCTTGAAGGCACGATTGATGTAGACAGTGTGCCAGGCAAGGGAAGCACTTTCACCATATATATTCCTATCTATCCCGTAAGGAGTGAAGGACGGAGAATGAAGGATGAAGAATCGGGATGTGCTGCCACGCCGAATGGCAATTCTTCATTCCCCGTTCCTCATTCTTCACTGAAGAATGTCCTCCTTATCGATGATGACCGTATTCAGCTTACCCTTACTGCCGCCATGCTTCAGCAGAGTGGTATAAATTCTGTCTCTTGTTTACAACTGGATGAACTGCTGGATGCCTTGCGCACTGCAACCTTTGATGTTCTGCTTACTGATGTGCAGATGCCTGCTATTAATGGTTTTGATTTACTGAAACTGCTTCGTGCTTCGAACATACCGCAGGCACAGTCTGTTCCGGTGATTGCTGTCACTGCCCGCAGTGACATGCAGCGTGAGGAATTTACGGTGCATGGATTTGCCGGATGCCTGCATAAGCCGTTTACCGTCAGTGAATTGCTACATGAATTGAATATGGAGGACAAAGGGATGGAGGTTATGGAAGTTTCGGAAACTTCGGCTTGCCCGGGGTATAAATTCTCTTCGCTCACTGCTTTTTCGGTCGATGACCCCGAGGCGGCAAAGTCCATTCTGGAAAGTTTTGTGGCTGAAACCCGCCTCAATGCGGAGCGTTTGCAGAAGGCTGTGGAGAATGAGGATGTGGACGAGATGGCTGCTGTCTCCCACAAAATGATTCCCCTCTTTACTTTAATTGGAGCAGCGGAACTGGTTGCATTGCTGAAACTGTTGGAAACTTCTCATGGAGTGCCTTTTACCGGAGAGTTGAAAGAACACGCCCTTGCCGCCCTCGTTTTGATAGAGGATGTCATTACTCAGGCAACAGCTTTTCCGTAATGGGGGAACAGAGAAGAATACGTGATTTTTCTCTGTCGGGAACCAAATGTCGAAAGAAATTGTTTACTTTGTAGGACTTTTAAATACGATGAAAGATTGACGTTCCGATGAGAAGAAAATGGTTGAGAACAGCACTGTGGGTGTTGCTTACTCCTATTATACTGTTTATAATATTGATGATATTGCTTTATGTGCCTCCCGTACAGAATTTGATACGGAAGCAGGCTACGGCAATTGCATCAGGTGCTACGGGTATGGACATATCCGTGGAGCGGATTGACCTTCGCTTTCCTTTGAATTTGTTGGTCCGCGGTGTATTGGTGGTACAGCCTGCCGACAGTGCTGTTGATGTGCAGCATCCCGATACCTTGCTGAATCTTGGAAGTTTGAACGTACGGGTACAGGCATGGCCTTTACTCAAAGGGAAAGTGGAGGTGGATGACATTACCTTGAAACAAGTTGCTGTCAACTCCTCCAATTTAATGGAAGGTATGTGCATCAAAGGAGTACTGGGGCATTTCTTTTTCGAAAGCCATGGCATAGACCTTACAAAAGAAGATGCCATCCTCAATAATATAGAATTGAGCGATACCCATGTGCAGGTGATGCTTGCAGATACCACTGAGACTCCCAAGGACACTACTGACACTGCGTTAAACTGGAAAGTCACACTCCATACTCTGAAGTTGAAGAACGTCTCGGTCGATTTACAGATGCCATTGGACTCCATGGGGCTGAAAGCCCATATAGGAGATGCTGAGATTGCGGACGCTGCTGCCGACTTGAAACACCAGTTCTATGGCTGGAGAAAATTCCTGCTGACTGGAACTTCTGTCAATTATGATACCGCTGGCCCGGGGAGTGCGATAGGCTTCGACCCCTCGCACATTGCTCTTCGCGACATTCGCCTGGGCATTGATTCTGTGATGTACTACGGCAGAGATATGAATGCCGTTATCCGGGAATTTTCCATGTATGAGCGTTCCGGTTTGAGCGTCACCTCCCTGACCGGGCGGTTGTTTGCCGATTCTACCGTTATCCGTATCCCTTCTTTGAAGTTGCTGACACCTCATAGTGAGATGAACCTTACGGCACAGACTTACTGGGAACTGATAAATATACCTACCACCGGCCGTCTGACAGCCCGTTTCAATGCCCGTATCGGCAAACAGGATGTACTGCTTTTTGCCGGTGGCTTGCCGGAAGCTTTCAAGGAAGCCTATCCGTTCCGTCCGTTGGTGATTCATGCCGGTACGGAAGGAAACCTGAAGCAGATGCAGATTTCCCGTTTTACGGCTGAGCTGCCCGGAGCCTTTTCGTTGAGTGGGGGAGGAGAATTCTGGAGCTTGACCGACAGTGTGAAACGCAATGGAAGCATGGACTTCGAAATGCATACGCAGAACTTGAACTTCCTGACCGGACTAGCTGACATTGCTCCCGATGGCTCCATCATTGTGCCGGACAGTATGCACCTTGCGGCACGTCTCGGTATGGAGGGGGCGCAGTGCACTGCCGCCCTGAAACTGAAGGAGAAGGAAGGCGCCTTGAATTTGGACGCCGCCTATAATCTTGCTACGGAAGCCTACCATGCCGACCTTGCCATCAACAACTTGCAGGTGCATCACTTCCTGCCCAAGGACTCTATCTATACTCTTACGGCAAAGATGTCCGCTAAGGGGCAAGGGGTGGATGTGGCATCACGAAAAACTGTGGCCGCTTTGAATGCCTCCTTGGAAAAACTACAGTATGGCCATTGGGACATTTCCGGTGTAGATGTGCATGCCGGACTCAAGTCATCCGTTGCTACCGTCCGTCTTGCCAGCGATAATGTCCTTCTCAAGATGCAGGGAAATGCGGATATGCGTCTTGACCGCAGCTATCTGGATGGCGCTTTGGATTTAAATGTGGAAGAGGTGAATCTGCATAAGCTGGGTTTGGTGCCCCGACCATTGAAACACCCGTTTGCCTTTACAATGGGAGCGGAGGCACGTCATGATTCTCTCAAGTTGAGGCTTGATGCCGGTGACTTGAATCTGCGTTTCCGCGCTCACAGCACGTTGAAGAAGTTGATGGAACAGTCGGATAAATTTGTCTCTATCCTGACAAAGCAGATTGATGAACGGCGTTTGGACCATGCCGCTTTGCGCCAAGTCCTTCCTTCAGCGGGCATGCATCTGGAAGCCGGTAACCAGAATCCCGTCAGCTATTTCCTGGCTGCAAAGGGTATTTCCTATAATGATTTCAAACTGAGCTTCGGATTTACTCCGCAAGTCGGCATCAATGGACGTACAGCTGTTCACGGATTGCGCATGGACTCCTTGCAGCTCGATACGATATTTTTTACAGTAAAGCAGGATACTGCCCGCATGAAGTTGCAAGGTGGTGTCATAAACGGTCCCAAGAACCCGCAGTTTGTGTTCCGTAGCACACTGACGGGTGAAGTCCGTAATGAAGATGCGGAACTGACTGTGGATTATGTGAATGGAAAAGGGCAGACCGGTGTTCTATTCGGTATTAATGCCCGTCCGTTGACCGAAGGACACGGTCGCGGTAATGGTGTGCTGCTGAACCTTATTCCTGCCGAGCCGATTATCGCTTTCCGTAAATTCCACTTTGCGGACAATAGTAACTGGATTTATCTGCATAAGAATATGCGCGTCTATGCCAATATTGATATGGACAGCGACGATGGTCTGTGTTTCCGTATGCAATCCGACAAGAATGATACCCTTTCCTTGCAGAATATAAACGTAGAACTGAGCCGATTGCGCTTGGATGAACTTACGGAGGTACTTCCTTATATGCCCCGGCTTACGGGATTGTTCTCCGCCGAAGCAAATTATATACAGACTGCCACTTCCCTGCAGGTGTCCGCCGAAGCCAATGTAGAGAAACTGACCTACGAACGCCAACCGGTTGGAGACATCGGCCTGGGGGCTACCTGGTTGCCGGGCGACAAGAATACGCACTATCTGAATACCTATTTTACATATGATAATGAAGAAGTGATGACCGCCGACGGTATCTTGACGCAGAAGAACGGAAAGGATACCCTGGAAGTGTCCACCCGTTTCGAGCATTTTCCATTGAAGATGGCCAATGCATTCATCCCTGACCAAACGGTGGCCTTTACCGGAGATATTGATGGAGGGCTTTATATTTATGGTTCGCTGGACAAGCCTCAAATGCATGGTGATATTGTTTTGGACAGTGTGTCTGTCTATGCACGCCAGGCGGGAGCACGTTACTGGTTCGACAACCGTCCGGTACAGATAAAGGACAATCAGTTGATATTTGATAAGTTTGCCATTTATACCACCAGCAAGAATCCGTTTACGATTGACGGTAAGGTTGATTTCCGGAATATGGAGCGTCCTACTGCCAACCTCAATCTGCTGGCAGAGAACTATACGTTGCTGGATGCACCGCGTACTCGCGAAAGTCTGGTGTATGGAAAGGTGTTCGTCGACTTGCATGCCACGGTGAAGGGGCCGCTTGACGGGCTCACGATGCGTGGAAACATGAATTTGCTGGGCAATACCAACGTAACCTACGTGTTGACCGATTCCCCTTTAACGGTGGAAGACCGTCTCAGTGGGCTGGTTACCTTTACCTCGTTCACCGATACGACGTCGGTAAAAGCAGATGAGGTTCCTGCCATGTCTTTGGGAGGATTGGAAATGTATATGTCCGTCCATATTGACGATGCTGTCCGTCTTCGTGCCGACTTGAGTCCCGACCGTAGCAAATACATCGAACTGGAAGGTGGCGGTGATTTGAATATGCAGTATACTCCCCAAGGGGATATGAGCCTTACCGGACGCTATACCCTTTCGGGTGGCGTCATGAAATATTCGCTGCCTATCATCCCGTTGAAGGAGTTCCAGTTCAATCCCGGCAGTTATGTGGATTGGCGGGGGAATATTATGAATCCTACGCTGAGCCTGAAGGCTACGGAACGTATGCGTGCTTCTGTGGCCGATGGTGACGGGGACGGTTCGCGCATGGTGAACTTCGATGTTTCCATTTCCATCAAGAACAGGCTTGACGCTCCCGATTTGATATTCGATATTTCGGCGCCCGAAGATGCCGCAGTAGAGAATGAGCTGCAGGCAATGGGTGCAGAAGAGCGTAGCAAGCAGGCCATTGCCATGCTTGCCACGGGTATTTACCTGAACAGTGGTGCCAAAGGAGGAGGTTTGTCAATGGGAGCCGCCTTGAACTCAGTACTTCAGAGCCAGATAAACTCCTTGGCGGGAGGTATAAAAGGGGCCAATATCAGTGTAGGTGTGGAAGACCGTACCTCTGCTGAAACGGGTGACACGCAGAAAGACTTCAGTTTTCGTTATTCCCAGCGTTTCTTCAACGACCGCGTACAGATAGTCATCGGTGGAAAAGTGTCCACCGGGGCCAATGCCACGAACGATGCGGAATCATTCATTGACAATATATCGCTGGAATACCGTCTTGATGCGTCGGGTACTCGATATGTCCGTGTATTCCATAATAAAAACTACGAAAGCATACTCGACGGTGAGATAACCGAAACGGGTGTCGGCCTTGTGCTGCGCCGGAAGATGGACCGATTGAGTGAACTCTTCATCTTCAGGAAGAAAAAGATAAAACCGGAGGCTGAAAATAGCGATATGAAAAAGTAGGAATGTGATATGAAACGACTGATATTATATATTGCAGGATTGATATTTCTGGCAGGTTGCTCCACCACGAAGCACTTGCCCGAGGGGGAGATACTCTATACCGGCCAAAAGCCGATGATTGTATTGAACCGCAGTGAAACGTCTGTTGGTGAGATTGCTATGGAAGAGGTGGAAGCCGCCCTTGCTACGGCACCGAACAATTCGTTGCTGGGAAGCTCTACTATCCGCTATCCCTTTCCTTTCGGACTGTGGATTTACAATGGTTTCCAGAAGTATGAGAAGGGATTCGGAAAGTGGATATTCAATAAATTTGCCGCCACTCCGGTGCTTATGTCTACGGTGAATCCCGATATACGCCAGAAGGCGGCGGTTAACTTGTTGCGCGATTATGGCTATTTCAACGGAAGCGTCAGCTACAAGACATTTATCGACCCGAAGGACTCGCTGAAGGCAAAGTTGCAATATACGGTGAACATGCGTAACCCCTACTTTATAGATACGGTATATTATCGTGGTTTCAGCGAGCGTACCACTCGCATTATGGAGCTGGGACGCCGACGTTCCCTTATCAGTTCGGGAGAACAATTCAATGTGGCTGATTTGGATGGGGAGCGTACCCGTATCAGTACCCTGCTGCGTAATGTGGGCTGTTATTATTTCCGTCCCGACTACCTGACCTATCAGGCCGATACCATGATGGTTCCCAATGGGCATGTCCAGATGCGCTTGATTCCCGTTCCCGGTATGCCAAAGGTAGCCGAGAAGCAGTTCCGTGTGGGGCGTAAATCCGTCTATCTTCTTGGAAAGCAGGGGCAGGAACCCAATGACAGCATGGATTACAAAGGCTTGACCATACATTACTACAACAAACCACCGGTACGTCCCAACATGCTTTACCGTTGGTTGAACTATCAAGGTTATCGACGGAAACGTCAGATACAGGACAGCGCAGGTATTGCCCGCCAGCGTTCTATGCAGAGTTTGTATAGCTTATACCGTCAAACCCGTATTCAGGAGCGTCTGGCAAGCGTCGGTATTTTCCGTTATGCGGAGATACAGTATATACCGCGTGATACGGCGTTTGTGTCTGATACATTGGATGTGAAGGTCATTGCCGCGCTCGATAAACCCTACGATGCGGAATTGGATTTTAATGTCACCATGAAGAGTAATAACCAGACGGGACCGGGTGCCGCTTTTACGGTGACGAAGAACAATGTCTTCGGTGGCGGTGAAAGCTGGAATGTGAAGTTGAACGGTTCGTACGAATGGCAGACGGGCAAGGCAAGTTCTTCCTTGATGAACAGTTATGAACTGGGTATCTCCACTTCGCTTATCTTTCCGCGCGTGGTGTTTCCTAGGATGGGCGACCGTGAGTATGACTTCCCGGCTACAACGACTTTCCGTTTATATGCCGACCAGATGAACCGTGCCAAGTATTATAAGCTGTTGGCTTTTGGCGGTAATGTCACTTATGACTTCCAGCCCAAATCGACTTCCAGGCACAGTATAACTCCTTTCCGGTTGACATTCAATGTACTGCGCAATCCTACTGCCGCTTTCGATACGTTGCGTGCCGAGAATCCGGCACTCTACGTTAGTTTGCGCGACCAGTTCATTCCTGCCATGGAGTACACCTATACTTATGACAACGCTTCCGTGCGCGGCAAGCGTAACCCCATCTGGTGGCAGACCACCGTTGCGTCGGCCGGTAACCTGACTTCTGCCGTCTACCGTATTTTCGGCAAGCCGTTCAGTGAGGAAGGAAAGAAGCTTTTCGGGGTACCTTTTGCACAGTTCTTGAAGCTGAACTCGGAATTCAGGTACCATTACCGGATAGACAAGAACCAGATGATAGCCTCGCGTATTGCCGGAGGGGTGATATGGTCGTATGGCAACGCTACGACCGCACCTTATACGGAACAGTTCTATATCGGCGGTGCCAACAGTGTGCGCGCCTTTTCTGCACGCAGTATAGGTCCGGGCGGCTATCCTCCCGAGACGGATAGGAAATATACCTATATCAACCACGTGGGTGATATTCGCATAGAAGCCAATATCGAGTATCGCTTCCGTATGATTGCCGACTTGCATGGAGCGGTATTCTTGGATGCCGGCAATGTATGGCTGATGCGTAAAGATGAAAACCGCCCGGATGGTGAATTTACGTTGAAGAATTTCCCGAAACAGATTGCTTTAGGCACGGGATTTGGCTTGCGTTACGATTTGGACTTTCTTGTTTTTCGTCTGGACTTGGGTATCGGGCTGCATGATCCGTATGATACCGGGAAGTCGGGGTATTATAATATTCCCAAGTTCAAGGACAGCATGGCGTTGCATTTTGCCATCGGTTATCCGTTCTAAATGTACCTTTTTGAACGGATAGTGGTAAAGAATGAACTAAAACTCCCTTCTGTCAGCCATAAATTTTTGTACATTTGCAACCGTTATCAACTGTGATACACTAACCTTTTTAAATAATAACTAAGTATGAAACCAACTTTATTCTTATTGGCAGCCGGCATGGGCAGCCGTTATGGTGGCTTGAAACAATTGGACGGACTGGGCCCGAATGGCGAAACTATCATGGATTATTCTATTTACGATGCCATCAATGCAGGCTTTGGCAAGCTTGTGTTTGTTATCCGTAAAGATTTTGAGCAGGATTTCCGCGACAAGATTATTTCCAAATACGAAGGCCATATTCCGTGCGAACTGGTATTCCAGTCCATTGATGACCTTCCCGAAGGCTTCACTTGCCCCGAAGGCCGTACCAAACCTTGGGGAACCAACCATGCTGTAATGATGGGTGCCGATGTAATAAAGGAACCGTTTGCTGTTATCAACTGCGACGATTTCTACGGTCGTGATTCCTTCCAGGTAATGGGTAAATTTCTTGCAGCCCTTCCCGAAGGCTCCAAAAACGTATATTCCATGGTAGGCTTCCGCATCGGCAACACGTTGAGCGAAAGCGGTACCGTATCCCGTGGATTGTGCGGAACGGATGCGAACAACCTGCTGACTTCCGTAGTGGAACGCACCAAGATTCAGCGCATGGACGGTGAGGTGAAATACATCGATGATAACGGTGAATGGACTGCCACTCCCGAGACGACTCCGGTCAGCATGAACTTCTGGGGTTTCACTCCCGATTACTTTGCTTACAGTGCAGAGTTTTTCAAGAGTTTCTTGAGCGACCCGAAGAACATGGAGAACCTGAAGAGCGAATTCTTCATCCCGCTGATGGTGGATAAGCTGATTAACGATGGCACTGCTACCTGCGAAGTGCTCGACACAACCAGCAAGTGGTTCGGTGTGACTTATCCCGAAGACCGTCAGAGTGTAGTCGACAAGATTCAGGCTTTGGTGGATGCAGGCGAGTATCCTGCAAAGCTGTTCTGAGTTTGTTAACCAAAGGCAGATACCCGTTGGGGCTCATTCTCTGATTATAATCGGACAATAGATTCGCATGCCTCCGCTACTGCCGGATGGTGGGTGACGAAGATACATGTTTTGCCTGCGCAGTCTCTGCGCAGGTTTTTTATTAACAGCCGTTCCGTGTCGGGGTCGAGGGCAGAAGTGGCTTCATCTAAAAGAAGAATGTTTCCGGGGCGTAGCAGAGCGCGGGCAATGGCGATGCGTTGGGCTTGTCCTTCACTGAGTCCGCCACCTCGTTCGCTGAGTGGGGAGTCTACGCCGTCGGGAAGGTGGAAGACGAAGTCGGCGGTGGCGGTTTGCAGGGCTTGATATATGGCTTCTTCAGAAGCTTGTGGGTTTCCCATCAGCAGGTTGTCACGGATAGTTCCGCTGAAAAGGGTATTGCCTTGCGGGACATATACGAAGTTCTTGCGGGTTTGCGGAGAGACGGTATGACTGGTTTCAAGTGGATGTTTGGCGGGTATCAAGAGTATCTGTCCCTCTTGTGGCGTTGCCAGTGCCAACAATAGCCGGATGAGCGTTGTCTTTCCTTTTCCTGTTTCTCCGACTACAGCTATGCAGCTACCGGCGGGGAAACGGCAGGAGAAGCGGCTGAATACCGGACGGTCATCGGGAGTGTAGCCAAAAGTCACGTCTTTCAGTTCCAGTTCCGGGGTAGAGGCGAGGAATATGCTGTCACCGTCCGCTTCTGCCGGCAGTCTTTCCAATTCCAATAGCCGGTCTATGGCGGTAAGGGCATTGACTACGGAAGGTATCAGGCGTGAGAGGTCGAGCACGGGACGCTGGACTTTTCCTACCAATTGCAAAAAGGCGGTCATCGTTCCGAAGGTGATACAGCCTGCGCTGAGGTGAACGGCTCCCCAAAGAAAAGCCGTGAGGTATCCGCCGGAAAAGGCAAGGGCCACTAACATGTGGGCGGAAAGCGAGAAACGGGTACGTCCCATGACTTGGCTGTGGAGCATGTCTTGCAAGTCATCGAGTTTGTCCAGATGCCGTTCGCCTTGTTCCAATGTTTTAATCACTATGCGATGTTGCAGGCTCTCTTGTATGACGGACTGGATGCGACCGTCACTGTTCCGAATATCATGTGTATAGCGTTTCATTCGTCGCATATAGAAACGGCTGCCTAATAGAAAGACGGGCAGGATGGCAACAATCAGCCATGGCAGTGAAGGGTCTAAAAAGTAGAAGAATAGAAAGGCTGCCAGCAGTTGTATACTCGTGACGATGAATGCCGGGACAGAAGAGGTGAGCAATGTGACGATGGCGGCGGTGTCTTGTTCTACCCGGTTCACTACGTCTCCGGTATGGAAACGCTCCAATTCGTTCCAGCGGCTTTGCAGTAAGCGCGAGAAGAGGCGGTGGCGAAGGGCGTTGCCCGTCTCTATCTGCATACGGGTACTTATCCAAGTGTCAGCAGCTCCGCACAGTAATTGGGCAGTCAGCAGGACAACGGTGAGAACGGCGACATGCGTCAGGTTGTCGTCTGTTATTCCGGTAGCGGTGTCTATCACCCGTTTGGTTGCATAGATAAAGGCTAGGGCAAAGGCCACGCCCAGAATGCCGGTGAGGCAACTTAGCAGGATACGTCCGCGTTGTTCGGCAGATACCTCTCGAATATACCTAAGTTTTTCACGTCTGTCCTTTTTCACTTTTTTGTCCTTCTGTTGCTTTTTCATTCCTTTTATTTTCCGGGTTCTTTTATTTCTTTGTCCTTGCTTTCTTGTCTTTTACTCCTTTTAATCGGTTTATTTGTATAGCTATCGTTCCCCCTATCAGAGTCACGGGATACCAGAGTGCTTCGTACGGTGCAAATTGACGCAGTTCGTTGCAGCGTCGGGTGGCGCGGCAGAAGGTGTACCACTTTCCTGCCCAATATCCTTTGGGGCGTGGCTTGATGCGGTTATCATGTTGCCCGAAGTTACCGGTAGACAGGATGTCTTCCAATAATTGTTCTCCTATCTGCTTGGTGCCTTCCAAGGGGAAAGGAAGCCGGTTGGCGGGCAATCCCAGTCGGGTGACGGCAATGTAGCCGAATGCTTGTGCGGCATGCAATAGTCCGAGGTCCTGCAACTGGCGAAGCAGGGTGGTGGCATCTATTTCTTTGTGGCGATTGGCAAGCAGACAAGTCCAGTCGCATAGCTGGCGCAGGCCGATTCCGCTGTTCAGGAAATGTACAAAGGCATGTAGGAAGATATAAAGTGCATTGAAGGTGGCCGGAGGTATGGCGATACTGACGGCCTTCGAGTCCTCTTTCCCGGTTTCGGAGAATAGGGCATAGTCTGTTTCCTGCGGATACCATTTTCTGATAATCTGCTGAAAGTGCCGGTTGGCAAGCGGACTGTTCAGCCGGAGGATGATGCGGTGGTTCTCGATGTGTACTCCTTTCAAACTGTAGCTGGCATGCTTGTCGGACGCTTCTCCCTCGACTATGGCGCCTTGTTGCAGCAGGAGGCGGTTGGCTATGGGTTGTCCTTGTTTTCCTAAATAGATGTCGATGTCTCCGCATTGCCGGTGCAAGGGAGTGCGGTAGTTGGTGCCGATGCCTTGCCCTTTCAGCAGTACGGGATGCAGCCCGGCTTCCCGGTAAAGGGTATTGAGTTCGGGCAGAAGCTGGTTGAGGCGTTTGTTGGCTTGTTCTATCTGTGCAGTCCGGGCAGCCCATTTCAGATAGAGGGCGCGTGGAGGGCGCAGTTCGGCCGGTAGACTGCTTATGCCGTCAAAAGTCAGTGCAAGCAGGGCTTGTGAGTTTGCCATGCGGTACACGGTTTCCCAGTCGTCCGGCGAGACCGACCGGAAGAGTTGTCGGTCTGCCGGAGTGCCCCACAGGCCGGAGCGTACCAATGAAAAGAAAGCGTGTTGCATATCCGTCCTTATTCTATGATTCCTTCGCGGTCAAGGGAGTCGATAAACTTCTGCGCATCGCGACGGGCCGATTCGTTATCTACATCATAGCGGCTGGTCAGGGCTTCTGTCACGCTGTCTGTATCGAACTCTTTGTTTTCTATCTCTTGCCAAAGCATGGCGGAAGTTTGGTTCAGGCTGATGACTTTGCTGAAGTCCACGTTCGACGAGCCGTCTTGCATGATGATGTAGTCATCGCCTATCCGGTGCAGGATAAATCCTTGTTTGATTTTCATGGTTATTTTGTTTTATATTCTTCTGAACAGGGCGAGCAGCCAGCGGCGAGCAGGGTTTAGCTTCATCCACCAGTAGGAGTAGAGCTTCCAGACTTTGCCGTCGGCGGTGTACCGTTTGTCTTTTCGCATGGCTTCGGTCATGACGCCCATTACCCGTCCGATGTCGGTTTCTTCGGTCTGGGCGAGGTTGCCGTCGCCTTGCAGGATGAGTATATTTCCGTTCCGACGGATGATGCGGTGAAAGACGATGCGTTCCGTCAGGTCGCGTGCCAGTACGGCGACGCCCGGTTGCAGCTGTTCTGTGGTGAAATCGCCCAGTGTCACCCGGTCACGGCGGTCCACTAAGAAAGGATTCATGCTGTTGCCCCGCACGGTGATGGTTACTGTATGCCCCTCTTTGATGAGACGCGCCACTTCGGGAAGCAATATCTCGTTGGGAATGCTTTTCTTCATCGGCTGTTCAGTTCATCATTCATAACTTATCCTTCTACCGTCTTTCTGCAAAGCTCCGTCGCTTCACGGTCGGGCAGGCATTTCAGATGATAGACGGGTGCCAGCGTGGCAAGTTCCGTCACAGTGGTGACAATGGCGTTATAGATTTCCTTGTTCTGCTTCAGGCAAGAGCAGGAGGGGAGGAGGGTGGCGAAAGCATGTGCTGCTCTCTCTTGCTCTATTTCATTCTGCGGTGCTTGTTCCAAGCGGACGAAGGCGCCTACGGTCATGGATTCTTTCCGCTCCACGGAGAACCGAAAACAGTGGCTTGCTTGCCGAGGCTGTCCACATGTACTATCGGATTGTCATCGTTCAGTAGATGGCAGTCCGAGAACTGTTGCAGCCAGAGCCCGGTGTGCGTACTTTTGCCCGTGCCGCTTTTCCCTAAGAAGAGGTAGCCTTTGCCTGTTTCAGTAGCGACAACCGAGGCATGCATCAGCAGTGTATGGTGGCGGGCGGCATTGAAGGCATAGAGCATCATCAAGAAGTTGTTCAGTACGAAGTTCGTTTCGTTTTCCGGAGCCGGTGTTTCTGTCCTGCAGGCCGGTAGGTGGATGAAGCATTGCCTGAAGTTATCGTTGCACTCCATCCAATAGTTTTTCCCGCTTTTCCGTGGGGTGATGGATACAAGGTGTGAGCTGTGGGGCAAAGGGCGAATGATGCAATCGGCATCTTCCCAGTTGAAACATATATCATCGGGAGTTTTCGCTATGGTTCGTTTTGTCGCTGTTTCGTCATCGTCTATCTCTGTTTCAAAGATTACTTTTTGCGTCGTGTCTATTGTCGTGATGAACGGAATCAGTGAAGGCAACGCCTTGAATATATTGAAGTCGGAAGGTTTCACCATGCGGAAGGTGTGCGGTCCTACTTGATAATCCAATATCTGTATTCTCATATGTTTTGATTGTTAGTTGTTATTCATGATACTTTGGGCTACTCAGAAAAATAATGAATGTTTGTGTGAATGAGGAAGATTTGAGAGATTTTTCAACTGTCTTGTTGTCATTTTTTAGACGCGGAGGACGCAGATTTATAAAAGAAAATCCGCTGTCCGCCGCATCTAAAAGATAGTAATAAGGCGATTCCGATACCTCTTCGTTTGGTCTGCGAGGATATATTGCTTCCTTTCTTAGAATTTGGCTTATCGGTTCTCCTGACTTGTTTGGCCAACAATATATTCTTTCCTCCCATCACCGACTTTGTGGGCTGCTGTATATACACTGCCGTCACGGGTAACCTCGTAG
>ULWJ01000422.1_pt1 | contig 15957 bp, 8 predicted proteins | sample 1960221 | NCBI WGS metagenome assembly ULWJ01 (sample SAMEA4835809, study PRJEB28245) | human gut metagenome | biome: gut microbiome; material: fecal sample | place: Denmark | collected 2008 | reverse complement strand
TCAATGTCAGTTCGACCCCAGTCATATGTGGGCGCGTCCAATGTGCAGCCTCTCGTCATCGGATCGAGCATGATCTATGGTGCAGGTCGAGGCGGACATCTTCGTGAGCTTGGGTACAACTATGAGGCAGGAGGCTATATCTCAGGTGACGTGTGCCTTCGCGCGCCGCACCTTTTCGATAACTTGAAAATCGTCGACCTCGCCTACTCGAAAGCGCCGTCTCCTATTGTGTGGGCAGTCTCTTCTTCTGGAAAGATGATTGCGATGACCTACGTGCCTGAACAGCAAGTCGGCGGTTTCTCTACTGTTGAGACTGCTGGCTCTATCGAGTCTGTGTGCGTCGTCGCCGAGGGCGATGAGGACATCTGCTACGTTGAAGTACTTCGCACGATCGGTGGGAAACCCGTGCGTTTCGTAGAGCGCATGTCGGAGCGCCAGTACTCTGAGCTAAAGGAGTGCATCTTCGTTGACTGTGCCGGCACATACCGTGGTGAGGCCAGGACAGAGATTGCGGGGCTCTCGTGGCTCGAGGGAGAAACCGTGAACATTCTTGCTGATGGTGCGGTGGAGCCGCCTCAGGTCGTCAAGGATGGAAAGATTACGCTCACCTATCCTGCCGAAGTCGTTCATGTGGGATTGCCATTCACGGCGGACATGAAGACGCTGCCGGTGGCTATGGCTTTGCAGGATGGCTCTTATGGCTCAGGCCACAAGAAGAACGTCCGCGAGGTCTTCTTTCGCGTGGTCAATTCATCCGGCACTCAAGCGGGGCCGTCGTTCGATAAGCTTGCTGAATACCCTGCACGATCGACAGAGTTTGCTGGCAGTGCACCTGATCCGATTACTGACGAAGTCGGATTCCAAATCCAGCCGCAATGGTCGCAGGGCGGGCAGGTTTGTGTCAGACAGAAGTATCCGCTTCCTCTGCGGATCGTCAGTATGACAACAGTTCTCGAGCTGTCTTGATCGTGCGCGTGTAGCCGCTTCAACCCTCTAAGGTGTAAGCACTTTAGAGGGTTTTCTATGACTGCAAATGCTCCTTCCTCGGCTCAATTTGGCTACGGGATGCTTATCGCGCAGGGCATCTCGAACACGATTACTGCGCTAGGTTCCTTCGGCATTACCAAGCATTCAAATGCCGCGGCACAAGCTCAAGCCAACATCGCTCGCATCAATGCTCAGATGATGGAGCGCCAATATCAGGCGACGTTGCGTGCATCTGAGAGCGTAATCGTGTCGAAAACGATGGCAGCCGGGAGGGTCAAGTCTGCACAGCGTGCGGCTCTGGCCGCCAACGGCATCGCTGTTGGTGAAGGCTCTGCGGCTGAAATGCAGGCGTCTACTGACATCGTCAAGGAGATGGATGTCAACCAAATCAAATCGAATGCGCTTGCAGAGGCTTGGGGCTATCGATGGAAGGGCCTTGATTACGAGAATCAGGCTCTGCAAGCCGAAGCAAAGAAGGCGAACAAGTGGGATGTGTTTGGCACGACGCTGCTGGGCGGCGCGTCTCAGGTCGCAAACAACTACATGCTGATGGGTGCGTCCGGCATGTTTGCCAAGAACGACAGTAGCGGCGGTGCTTGGAATTATCCGGATATTGCGTCGAGCTACAAGAAGACGATGGGAGGCTACTGATGCCGATGGTACCGACTTTCCAAAACGGCCTGCCTCAAGTTCAGGACTCGGGCCGTTCTGGCTTTTCTCCGATTACGCCTCCGCAGGATCGAATGGACTATGCGTCTGTGATGCAGAAGGCTCTCGCTCCTGTCAATGAATGGGCGAACTCTGCTGTTAAGGCTCTCGAGGTCCAGCGGGCCCGTGTCATCAAGGCCGAAAGCGACGATGCCGAGCGCGAGGTGATGAGTGCGATCGACGCGCATCTCAACAATCCAGAGACCGGCTATCTCACAAAGATGGGCCGCAATGCAATGGATGATTACCAGCCCGCAATGGAGGCGATGACTCGTGACGTCAACGCGATTGTCGGCAAGTTGTCTCCGCAAGCACGTGAGGCTGTACAGTCCCGCGTCTATGACCGCATGCAGTCTGCTCAAAGTCAGGCTCAGCGATGGAACGCAAGCCAGACGAGGCACTACCAGATGCAGTCGTCCTCGTCCAAGGTCGAGGCTTTGCAGGCGGACGCTGCGAATCACTATGCGGATCCCGATTATCTCGCGAAATCGGCGGCCTCTGTCGACATGGAGCTCGACTACCAGGCGCAATTGATGGGCTGGGACGCCGATACCTTGGCCAATCAGAAGCGTGCGCACATGGATCAACTGCAGGCAAATCGCTTTTCGGCGTGGGCTCAGGATGATCCTGTAAGTGCTTTTGAGGCGTTGAGGTCAGCTCCAGAAGATTCAATGAGTGCGGACATCCGTCGAAAGCTTGACGACTCTCTTTGGCGTCAGTCAAAAGGGTTGCTCGCAGTTGAGTTGGCGGCAAAGCATCCTCTTACTGGAGACAAGGATGAGCTATGGCGGGCAATTAATTCGGAAAAGACTGGTCTCCCGCTTATTGATGGCCTTTCTCGAGCTCGTCGTGCAGAGCTCTTCACGTCGGTCTGGACGAAGCAAAAGGAGGCTCAATCCGAGTGGCGTCAAGATCTTGCGCTCCGCGAGAAGAACAGTCTTGCGCTTATTGGTGAGACTGGAGTGGATGCAGATATGTTGAGTCTAGAGCAGTATGTTGAGGCGTATGGTGAACCCGAAGGTAAGCGTCGCTATGACCTCTATGAGTCGACCGCCGAGACAGTTGCTGCTATGCATGGATTTCGCAAGATGCCTGTCGATGCAATGAATGCTGTCATTGAAGCTTCGGCTCCTGTCCGCGGTAGCGATGACTATGCTGGCCAGGTAAAGCGTCGCGACGCCCTTATTAAAGCTAGAGACGAAATCACGAAGTCGAGAAAGAACGATCCGATTGCGTATGCGATATCCACCGGTGACTATGACACCAAGGGGATTGATTTTGATGACCTCAATTCGATCGTTGGCCAAGTGACGAAGCGTGCTCAGAATGCTGACTCTATGGCAACAGATTATGGGACGAAAGCAAGGATCTTCAGTTCCGAGGAGGTGTCTCGACTCAAAACGAAGATTGACGGTTTGGGGGCGAGAGACAAGGCTGCCTTTTTGGGGCAGATTGCTGACGCCGCTGGTGAGGCAGGTGTGGGCATTGTGATGCGCCAATTAGGTAACGAATATGCAACGGGATTTTTGCTTTCTGCTGATCCATCAATGCGTGCCAATGGCGTTCCAGAAAACTACTTCCTTGGAAAATCGGGTATTGCCGAAAAGCAGACGAAGGTCGACATTGTGACTTCGCCTAGCACAGGTATTCCGCTCAAGGTCGAGGCATTGAATGGTCTTATTGACAATCCCGTAGTGCGCGAAAAAGTGGTCGATTCAATCACAGCGGTGGCGGCTGGGAAGGTCATGAACGGAACGAGTTCTGGAGAAGCAATGACGCAGGCGATGATGGAAATCGTCGGAGACATTCAGGAGCACAACGGCTACAAGGTCGCGCTCAAGGGCGGCGTTCGTCTGAGTGATCTGGAGAGTGCTGTGCGAAGCAATGTCCGCAATTTCGAGCGCCTCAAGGGCGTCGTGGCAAAGCTCCCGGACGGCACGCCGTTGACGGGGCAGGAGGTTGCCAAGATCCTGCCAGCCGCACGTCTGAGGTTGTCGACGACCGGTGTCGACAACGACTTTGATGTCATCATGGCCAATGGTCAGAAGCTCATTCAGGCCGACGGCTCTCCCTTCACCATTCGCGTTGTGAGCTTTGCAAAATGATTTTTCTGAGAGAGTATTCGGAGGAGCTCCCGACCGCTCCGGTCACATCGCCCGTTCCGCAGGTGACGGTTGAGCCTGTGGAACAGGAGCCGAGCTGGTACACAGGTATGGGCGACGCCATCTGGCAGGGCGCATACGCAGCCTACCTTGAAAACCAGTCTGCGCTAAAGGGTGTCGTTTCGTCTGCGGGCTTTGGCGACGATGAGTACCGCGCGTGGCTTGACGCGACGGCTGCCGAGAACCGTCGCCTCGTTCGCGACGAGTACACGCCCGATCCCGACAAGACGAGCATGGCTGCGCAGGTCCTCTACGGCGTTTCCAACGGCTTGACGAAGTACGGCATGGCCGCCGCCGTTGGCACGGCTACGGGTCCCGCGTCGCTCGCCGTGACGCCCGTCGTCTTCGGTGCTTCTGTTGGCATCAATGAGACGCAAAAGCTCAAGGACGAGGGCGTTGACGATGAGACTGCGACGAAGGCCGGCATGGTCTCTGGCGCGATGAACGCTTTTTGGGGCGGTGTGCCTGGTGCGTTCGGGCGAAGCATCAAGGCAAAGGTATTGACCGGTGCGAGCCTCGGTGCTTTCACGTCCTATAACGAGATGGGCGCGATTAAAACCGTTCTCGAGAATGCTGACTATTCCAAGCTCGCGTTGAAGTACGATCCGACGGATCCCGTCGGGATGGGCGTCAATGCGCTCGTTGGTGGCCTCATGGGGCCCGTGTCAGCAGGTGCGTCGTGGAAGACTCGCGGCTCGAAGACGGCGAAGCCCGCAGAGGCGGATGCGCCGGAGTTGACAGATGTGGACGTCGAGGATGCTGCACGCTACCGGGCGACGCAGATTGCTGCAGAGGCGAACCTCCCGGTCGATCACGGCAATGCGGAGCAGGTGCGCGAGGCGCATCAGGCGGAGGCGACTGCTCGCGAACAAATCGATGCGGGCAAGCCTGTCCGCATGAGTGAGAAGGCCGTGGCTCCTGAAGTGATTCAAGAGATTCGCGAGAAGTCCCTTGCGAAGTTGGCCGCGCAGTCAAAGCGTGACGGAGCGATCCTGCAGAACCGTGACCGCTCCTCGAAGGAGAGCGTGGCGCAGATGAGAGAGATAGCTGCGCATCCCGACTATCTCCGTGTCTCCATCAGCAACAGTTTGTCCGACGGCGCGCCCGTTGTGACTGATTGGGCGGACATCCCCAACATCCAGCGGGGCACAGCTGTGACGCTCGTGGACGGCACAGGCGTGCGCTACGACAGCCATTACGTCGTAGTGGACGCCGACACGGTAATCACGTCCAACGACATCAACGGTCAGCCGAACAACCTGTACGGAGTCGAGGGCGTGGACGCGGCATATGCTGTTGCTGGTAATGGGCGCGTGACGGCGCTCAATCACGCGTATGACCTTGGCACGGCAGATACGTACAAGAAAGAGCTAATGCTGGACGCGGCACGACATGGCGTGGATCCTGATGTCATTGCGGAGATGCAGAAGCCGATCCTTGTGCGCGTGGTCGACAAGGAAAAGCTACCCGTCGACATTGCCGATAGGACAAACACCCGTACGACTGCCGAGATGAGCATGGTCGAACAGGCAATCAATGATGCGCAACGCATCGATCTGGCATCGCTCAAGTTCACAGAGGACGGAAACGTTTCTCTCGATACGATCTCTCAGTTCGTGCAGCTCATGCCCGCATCTGAGCGCAATCGGTTGGTCGTCAACGGCGTTCCAACGGCAGAAGCAAATGCGCGTTTGGACGCTGCGATTTTTCAGTCTGTGTACAAGACACCTGGCTTGACAGGGCTTCTGGATGCAGGCAAGGCTCCAGCCGGAGTGTCGACCATGTTGCGCGCCTATCGAGCGCTCGCGCCTAAGTTACTCGATCTTGATGGCACTGGCGACCTTGACGTTCGTACCGCCATGGCTGAGGTGCTCAATGAGTTCGTTTCCACACGTGCAAACGGACAGAAGCTGTCCGTGTCAGAGCTTGCCGCTCAGAAGACGACTACACGGTCTCCGATGGCGCAGGCCTACCTCGACTACTTTGCGAAGGTCGACAAGGAGGGCGGAGGTTACAAGCGGATTGTGGATGACATCTCGTCCAGCGCAGTCTTGATCCGGAAGAACCGCGCGATGGCCGAGGCCGACGCTGCGTCTGGCGGCACCTCGATGTTTGGCGACGTAACGACGCTCTCTCAGCTTGATGTGATGCGAGACTTCGCACACCGAACAGGGGTTGAAATCGACGAGGGGCAATTCATCAAGACGGATAGCCTTGCAGGAGCTGTTCAGTTTGAGGCCGAACGGCGTGGGCAAGCTTTGCGAGATGCTATTGACTATGCGATGCGCAAGGAAGGTATGGCTCCTATTTCAGCTCCGAAGCCTTTCAAGTTAGTTGAAGTTGGGCGTGATGGAGATAAAGTTCATCGCGTTTTTGGCCTCGATGGGAAGCCCGATCTTATGGTGATGCCCGAGGGGGTTGATGGTGTTTTGCCGCTTCCGGTACGACTGCAGGAAGGTACGCTTAACGGCGACCACATTCGCAAGCACGAGAAGGAGCTTCAACAGGCTGGTTATTCAAATGTTGAACACGCACTTTACGATGTTGTGAGGAATTGGGCGTGGGTGTCCAAAGGAACGAAGGCTGACAGTTTGCGCATTGTTCGTCCCATTGTTGTTGATGAGAAAGGGCGACTGACCCGTGCTGTAATTCAGGTTGAGTTTCAGAAGGTGGCGGGGGTTTATCGTGTTGGGTCAGTGTTCTATAGCAAGCAACCTATAGAAAAAGAAACCCTGTTGCTTGATCGTCAGACTCACGACCGTGGCCTCCTCTCGTTACACAAAGGGCAACCTCAGGACTGGCATCCACCCGCGACTTCAGTCGGCAGCAACAGGGATTCAGGAGCTACGATAGCTGATCGTCAGGCTCACGACCGTGGCCACACCTCAAAGGATGTCTGGCACCCACTCTCGCCTTCAGTAGAAACTACCGCATCTCTTGATAAAAGTATCGGTCAGGATCTTGGTAATGTCAAGACTTTTAAAGCCCTTGCTGATGCAGAAAAACGAGCCAAAGACTCAGCAATCGTGAAAGAGAGCATGGCAAAAATTCGTGACTCCGAAAACGATGCTGAACTCAAGCAGTTGACTCGTCAGGCCCTGATTGCTCTTGACGACTCGCCGGATATGGCGATTCCGCTTGTGGACGAAAACGGAAACCCTGCCGCGATTAGCGCTGCCGAGCTGATCGCTCGTGAAGATGCTCGAGCGGCTGAGCTTGAGAAAACGGCGAAGGAAGGCGTTACGACTGCGGTTGCCTGTGCACTTATCAACAATGGGATTTAAAAATGACGGACTTTCGTAAAAAGCAGATGCGCAAAGAGTGCGTCGAACGCGTACAACTTTCTCTCGGGAAAAAGATTACGCCAACAGAAGCATCAGATTTGTTGGCACAGGTGCGGGCGAGAATGGCGGCGCTTCGTCTTAAGGATCCGGTGGCTTGGGATGCTATGTCTAAACAGGCGCGAGTAGATATGGCTGTCAAGGAAGTCCAAGAGGCGATGATGGCAGAGGCGTTGAAGATCAAACAGCGTGCTCGCTTGACTGTGCTCGCGCAGGCCCGCATTGAGAAGAGTATGGCCACTGCACGCAAGCGTGGCTACCACGGCTTCTCGGCGGGCGCGCAAGTCCTGCAGGAAGTTGACCGCTATGTACAGGCGACTCAGTCGGAAGTGGCGTCTGACTTTCTGGTGGTTCTGGAAGGAAAGCAGAAGGGCATCCTCGGCCTGATGGAAGACAAGAGCTTTGCTCGTGACGTTGTGCGAGAGGTCTACGGTCAGGATACGGGTTCCAAGATGGCCAAGGAGGTTGCCGGTGTCTGGGTGTCTATGTCTGATTCCGCCGTCGACCGATTCAATGCCGCCGGCGGAAATCTAGGCAAGATCGAACATTACGTTCCACAGACGCATGACGACGCGAGAATGCGGCAGGCGCATGAAATTTTGAAGGGGGATAGCGCCTTTCAACGATTTCTGCATCAGTTTGGCTACACGTTCAATGATGTCAACCCATACGGAGACAACCAAAAGGCGTGGGTTTCGTATGTCTTTGATCGAATTGACAAGGATCGATATGTGGACTTGAACGGCGAAAAGATGTCCGATGAGGATATCGTCCAGATGCTTTCAAAAGCCTACGACACCATTGTTCAGAACGGCGCGGAAAACTTCGAGATTTCGGCTGTGGCTGGCGAGGGTTTCGGTGGCGGCGCGAGCAGGGCCAATCGTGGAGATCTGCACAGGTCGATTCACTTCAAGGATGCCGAGTCGTTCATCGAATATCAGGAGATGTTCGGTCATGGTTCCTTCTTTGGGAATATGCTCGGCTCCCTGCGCCGTACTGCCAAGGACGCCGCGCTGCTAGAAATGATGGGCCCGAACCCGAACAACATGAACCTGGGCGTCAAGCGCATGTGTCAGGCCGAAGCGGACCAAATGAACGGAAAGAAGCAGGGCGTCCTTGCACCACTCAAGGCAAAGCGAATCGGCGTGTCGAAGCATTTCTACGACTCTGCCTGGTCGGTGCTGAATGGGGAAGCTTCGTCTGTCAGGCCAGACCGTGCCTTTGTTGCCAGTCTCATGGGCGGTGCGCGGAATCTTGAGGTTGTCGGCAAGCTGCAGAGTACTTTCATCAACTCTTTGCCGGACGTGGCAACCTACTTCGTCTCATCAAAGTTGCACAATGTCCCGATGCTCCGAGCGACGGCTAACTTGTGCAAGGCGTGGGGCAGCGAATCAAAGGACATTGCTCGTCGCGCTGGATTGATGGCTGATGCTCTTGCATCCAACCTCGAACGCTTCGGCCAGAATAATGTCGGCCAGGGATGGACGGGGATGCTTGCCAACGGGATGATGAAACTTTCTCTCCTGGATCAATGGACGAATGGCGTCCGTCAAGCATCCATGATCAACATGATGGGGACGATGTCTCATGTCGGAGAATGGGATTGGAATGTGCTTGAAACTTTTCAAAAAAGACAGCTTGAGCGTCTTGGGGTGACTGAACGAGACTGGAAGCTCTGGCAGGCCGCAGATCCCTATCGCACGCAAAATGGTGCACGAGTCTTGACTCGTCAGGACATTCGAGAGGTCAATCTCGACAAATTGAATGGTGTGAATCCTGATGGTTTGAGTCCAGAAGTTGAGAACCCGTTCACGCAACGAGATGTCGACCACGCGGTTTCAATGTATGTTGCTTTTCTGAGGGATGAGTCTGGCCTAGCTTCACTTGCGCCCGACTTAAGAACCCGCGCGATATCCAACATTGCCGGGGAGCGTGGAACGTTGGGCGGCGAGATTATGCGTTCGGTTATGTTGTTCAAGTCGTTCCCGGTTGGCTTTGTGTTGAGACATTTGGAGCGCGTTTCGGATCTAGCTCAGACAAAAGGTCGGGCGAGTGCGGTTAAGTACGCTGCCGCGGTCGTCGTCGGTTCAACGATCTCTGCGGCTATATCGGTACAGTTAAAACAGCTGATTGCCGGCAGAGATATGCAAGACATGAGCCTTAGCAACACAGACTTCTGGGCGCAGGCGTTGACGACGGGCGGGGGGTTGTCGTTCCTTTCCGACATGATTATTGCAGGCTTCGACGGTCAGAATGCATACGGGTCTCCCAACGTCTTGAGGTTCTTTGGCCCGGTTGCGGGGACGGTTCTAGATACTTGGGATGTCGCCAAGGCGTCTCTCAATGAAGGGTTGTACGACAAAGACACAAAGGTAGGAGCAAAGGCTTTGCGACTGGCAAGAGGGCATATGCCTTTTGTCAATCTTTGGTATACGAAGGCAGTATTCGATCGTGCGATCTATAACGATTTGATGGAGTTTTGTTCACCAGGTTATACGGCTCGTTTAGAAGCTTGGGGCTTGAAGAATACGGGGCAAGAGTATTGGTGGGCTCCGACCAAACTTGAACCTACACGCATGCCGAAGATGGCGACGAATCCGCAAGACTAGTGCGCGTGTGCCGTTCTTTTCGCACGAAACTGGCTCCCATCATATGGGGGCCTTTTTCTATGATTGAGTATGTGAAAAGACTGGCTGGGCCGTTCACGGCAGAGGGGGCGACAAGCCTTCCTTTTGGCTTCAAAATCTTTGATCCGACAGATGTTTTCGTTGCCACGTCGACCGATCCGAATACGTCGTCAACGGCGTTGGTCTATGGAAAAGATTACTCGGTAAAGATGAATGAAGATCAAGACACGGTGCCTGGTGGCACTGTCGTTCTGAGCTCCCCGATCTCTACTGGACAGGTTGTCGTGATTGGTTCGGCTGTAGCCTACACGCAGAACACGCAACTGACCAACTTTTCTCGCTTCCCTCCGGAGATAATCAATGAGTCTCTTGACCGCATAGTCGTCCAGATTCAACAGCTTGTTGAGCTGACGGGACGAACGATTTCACTCCCGCCTACATCAAATCTTACTGTCAGCGAGTTTCTTGACAATCTTTTCAATGCAGCGAAATCCGCGGCAAAATCTGCCGAAGAAGCGAAGAAGTTCGCTCAGATATGCGAAGAGATCAAGCAGAACATTTTCATCTACTCGTGGGACATTCCGCACGTGGTCGACACGCTCGACGACGTGGAGAAGTATCCGTTTGACGGATTCTTTGCCGTCGGAGGCTACGGCGATCCAGGGCACCACGGGCAGGACATCAGTAATCGCGTAGTGAAGGCCAGAGGTTCGACTGAGCTGAGAACGCTTGGTGAACGGTTCGCGGATGTCGTCAATGTGAAGGACTTCGGAGCGAAAGGCGACGGAGTGGCGGATGACACGGCGGCAATTCAGGCGGCAATTGCCACGCGCAAATCTGTTTTCTTTCCCGAGCCGAAGGCTTTTTATAACATTACTGACGAAATCGGCCCGAAGTGGCCTGGGCAGAAATTGTTTGCCAACTCGAAGGTTCGGGGGATGATCCGTAATGTCACCAACGATCGTCGTCTTGCAATTATCGGGGATCCTTTGAGAGCTGATGGAGCCGCGCCTCAGGCGGGCCTGATCAACCTTTGCTTTTACGGCAACCCGTTGTCGACAGGAGGCATCGTACTGGCCACGAACTTGAACGCAGGGAACCCCGACTGGAGCGACGCGAGCAAAGACTGCGTAATTGATCACTGTGCTGTTGACTACGTAGGTCACGGGTGGGCGCTAGAAGTCTATTCGTGGTGCAACACCATTTCTGACTTTACCTGCTACGAAGGCAACCTCAAGGGATGCTTATACGCTGATAGTGCAAATCAGAATACATCGCTTGGTTTGTATTTGACTGGTTGTACTGAACAGTCATTACAAATCGGTGGGGACGGTTCACAACGAAGAAACAGAGGAAATCTGTTTGCTGGCTTGGTGGTCCAGCAAAGTGGTGGATCTGTGGGTTGCGTGACGATCGCTGATGCGGATAACACGGTTATCACAAGTCTTTATTCAGAGCGCAATAAGTCGTCCTCTTGTGTCGTGCACATTGACGCTACTGCGACAGGTACTTGCATTAACGGTGCCTCGCACCTTTCTGGCGGAGCAGTCGTTATTCAAAATGAAGGTAAGAATACAACCGTAACCAGCGTTGTATCTTCAAATGTTACTGGGGCAATTGTTGAAAATAAAGGCAATGGCTCGATAGTTTCACATTCCATTGATTGGTTGCCCGACGTTGTGCCAACGGGTGTCAAATTCTCAGACAGAAGCACAGCAAAAAGTGGGGTCTATTTTGACTCCGTTGGCTTTGGAGACTTGAAGCTTCGCAACTATGCCCCTTCGATTGAGTTCGAAGATATGTCGGCTTCTCAAAAGAAGCTAAGAATCAAGGTCGACCAAGGGGTGTTGCGTGCAGAGTACGACGCAGCGGGCGACGGCAAATACTCACAGCTACTGTTTGCCATAAATTCGGCTGTTCCTGAGATGAACATTGATGGAATGGTTCGCCCGAATACTGACGGTTCGAGAAACCTAGGTACAGGATCTCGTCGGTGGGCGAATGTTTATGCGTCCACTGGGACGATCAATACCTCCGACGCCCGCGAGAAGACTGCTGTGGCCTCTCCAGACGATGCGCTCATGCGTGCTTGGTCCAAGGTGAACTTCAAGGTTTTCCAGTTCAAGGACGCTGTAGAGAAGAAGGGTGCTGACGCTCGTCTTCACGTTGGTGTGATCGCCCAGCAAGTCATCGAGGCTTTCAAGTCTGAGGGGCTTGATGCTACTCGCTACGGTCTTCTCTGCTACGACAAGTGGGAGGATGAGTACGAGGGTGTAGAGGTTATCGACGTACCTGAGGTTGCCGACGAAGAAGGGAACATCGTTACGCCTCAGAAAACTCACGTTGAGCACCGCCTTGTCACTCCGGCGGGCGACAGGTACGGCATCCGCTACGAGGAAGCACTGGCTCTCGAAGCCGCTTACCTCCGTTGGGAACTTCAAAAGATTAAACAAAACCAGTGGTGCGCATGATGGAACATGAATATCTACATGGCCGTGCCTTCGTGAAGAAGAGCAAAGGCAAGATTCAAATCTTCGAGACGCCTTATGGGCTTGGTGACTTCGTGCCTGCCGTAGCAGAAGGCACGACGATGCCGCGAATGCTCAAGGACCGCTTCGCTGATGTTGTCAATGTCAAGGACTTCGGTGCCGTTGGTGACGGCATTCATGACGATACTGAAGCAATTCGAGCTGCTTTTGCCAGTGGTAAAAATGTTTACATCCCAATGGGAGTTTACGTCTGTACTGGTGAGCTTGAGCTAGTGACACCTGGCCAAAAAGTTTATGGCGCAGGTATGGGCATGGGATACAGATTCCCTGGTGCGTGGAGTTCCACGCATTGGTCCGATGTCTCTACTATCTTGATGAAAGGTGAGGGACAAAAGCGTCTTCGTACTCGAATTAAGTCTCGTCAAACAGTTGTCGAGTTGGGTGACGATCCTTTAAGCGTTGCTATCAATATCCAAGCTGAAGGTGTTGTGCTCGAGGATTTCTGTGTTAGATTGGATGTTGAGGTCTCTGAAGAGGCACTTGAAGCCTGCGCTTCGTGGAATAGAACTCCAGAACAGCAGGCTTTGGTCGAACAGGAAAGAACGAACCTTGGTGCTGATTGGGACGTTGGTATCTTCAGCGGCTCTCGTACTTGGGGCGTATACGACCGAGTTGCTGTGGTTGGATACTTCCGTCAGGCGGGCTTTTGGATGGACTTCACGCAAGATCCGAATCTTCCGCGATTTAACGACTTAAAGGGTAATCCCTACCCTCAGTCGAATGTGCCTAACGGAAACGATGGCCACAACTTCTTTAGCTGCTATACCTTCGGCGCACGTTGGGGGCTTGTGTGGCGTGGACCTGACTCCGACGATCCTAACGTTCGCTTCTATGACAACACGCGAGATTATTACGATCAGCTTACGAACTCAACTGTCAAAGACCACCGTGGGAGCTTCGGCGGATCAGACTTGAATTGCTTTGGTTGCACTTTTTATGGCAATTCGCACCACACGCAATTGCAACTTTATCCTCTTGAATTGAAGGATCCTTTGGCCGATATGGGTAAAGGCGCTGGTGCACTGTTTATCTCAGGCCTAGCTGGCAATGCAAGTGGTCGTTGTCATGGTCATCGATTCATTGCAACTAGATTTGCTGCTTGTGGGCCTTGGCGCGTGTGCCTGGGGGTTACTGGTCGAGACTCCTTCATCAACTGCATCATTGATGCAGAGCAACTTCGTAATCTCAATGGTTCTGCTATCGAGATGGACAATACAACTAATTATGGTCCGTTTTGGTGCAGTCCCTATGTATATGACTGTAGGCTTTTTGGTCAAGCGGGGCTTTGGTATCCGAAATTTTTAGATCCTGAAACAAGAGATTTGGAGGTTCTCTGTACAGATGAATTTGGTGGAAAACAAACAACAAGATTCTTGACGAGAAGAATCGCGTTGGGATCTGGGCCTTCTGACTATGGTGATACTGGTACATCAGGGATTTGGTTTAATTCTGGTAAGGGTGCTCCGTGTGAACTACAATTCAAGTCAGAAGGCAAACTTGTCGGTGTTTTAAAGCAATATTCGTCAGGAACTTTTGCGTATGCAATACCCGATGAATCAGGAATTTCTAAAGAAAAAATTGCCTTTCGAGGTGGTTTAACTGGTACACAGCTTGACTTTAGAGGCGTAGGGGATGTGCCAGTAGATATTATTGGAGGTTCGACTTTTGGCGTTCGTCTTGTCGATCGTGATAATCATGCACTTTTCATGAGGCATGAGCCTAGCAACAAGTACATGAATGTCGATGGTGTAGTCCGTCCTGCAAGTGATAACGCGTATTCTCTTGGTGTAAGTTCATCCAGATGGTCTCAGGTTTATGCTGCTACAGGTACCATCAATACGTCTGACGAAAGATCAAAGACAGCTATCGTTGATCCTGAGGAGTCTCTTATGAGAGCCTGGGGAAAAGTTAACTTCAAAGTCTTCCGGTTCAAGGATGCTTTTGAAAATAAGGGAGAGTCTGCACGCTTGCACTGTGGCGTGATCGCCCAACAGGTCATCGAGGCCTTCGCCTCGGAAGGGCTTGATGCCACTCGCTACGGTCTGCTCTGCTACGACAAGTGGGAAGACGAGTATGAAGACATAGAGATCATTGACCAGGTTGAGGTTGCAGACGAAGAGGGGCGCATCATTACTCCTCAAAAAACTCATATCGAGCACCGTCTCGTGACGCTTGCTGGCGACAGATACGGCATCCGCTATGAAGAAGCGCTTGCACTTGAGGCCGCTTACCAGAGGTGGCGTATGGACAAGTTGGAAGCCGCTTTGACATTAATCGTATGAAACGCGAAAGGAAAAGTAGCCTGTGATCGGGTAGACTCTTCGCAGGAGATTACCACCTATGGATATTAAAGAGTTTACCCATAAGAATGCGACTGCCCTGAAGAAGGCCATCGGCGACAAGCTCACATGCCCGATGTGCGGCAACAAGGATTTTGTTGTGCTTGGAGGATACGTTCGTGAAGACATCCAAACAAAGATGGATAGCTGGGTGATGGGGAGTCAGACTGCTTTAAATATGGCTGTCGTCGTATGCCAACACTGCGGATTTGTTAGTCATCACGAAGTGTCGGTGCTTCAGAGGATGATTGATCCCGAGGGTAAAGATGGCGCCAAGTAAACAGTTTGTTAACGTTAACTCCCGCCAGACACGGCTATATAAAAACGTAAGTGAGGATAGATTGGAATTGATGCTGGATAGATTCCGAGCAAGCATGGGAACTAAAGTTGATTGGGTCGGTTGCGGTGCAGCGTTGTTTTCTGCAATCGCATACTTGTGTGCGCTATACGATTCGTGGGTTGGGTCACGTGTGCAAATTGCAATGCTATGCCTGACGATGGTATTTGGGACAGTAGTTTCTTATCGAATGATCGTTGCTTTGTGGAAGGCTCGTCAGAGTAAGCCAATGACTAATGCTGATTTTTTAAGTGAACTTGTTGAAGAACAGGAATACGATGAAGATGAAATGCAGACTGCAAGGATAAAGGATGCGTCGGTTTCAATTTAGACTCTGACAGTGGCTTTTTCGTAGCAGTCTGAGTACCTGAACCGAAAACAACTACCCCGTCGGTGGAAACATCGGCGGGGTTTTTGATTTAGTGCGCGTGTGCGTTCTGATGTGCAAGATACTGGTCTTGCACGAGGAGAGGAGGCTATTCCGAGCCGACGCTTCGTGCAATTTGAATGGAGGATTTGCCATGGGTGAATTCGCTAGTAAAGGGGTCGCGGGTAGCGGCCTGGGTCTCGGCATTGCCGGGACCGCGTTGGGGCTTCTCAACGCTAATGGAAACGGTGGCGGCCTTCTTGGCGGGCTGTTTGGCGGCGGCAATTGTCAGAACGCTCAGGCTGGCATGGCGCTCAATGCTCTGGCTGAAAAGGACGCGAAGATCGCGGAACTGACGGCCATGCGCTACAGCGACAACCAGGATGCGGCGGTCTACAAGCAGACGCTTGCCGACAACAAGACGCTTCGAGACGAGATGTACGCCTACATCACGCCGATTGCGCAGGAGTCCGCGGCCAATCGCGAACGCGTGGCGGTGCTTGAAGCACAGCAGAAGTGCGAAGCTGAAAAGGCTCAGCT
>ULWJ01031871.1_pt1 | contig 16115 bp, 17 predicted proteins | sample 1960221 | NCBI WGS metagenome assembly ULWJ01 (sample SAMEA4835809, study PRJEB28245) | human gut metagenome | biome: gut microbiome; material: fecal sample | place: Denmark | collected 2008 | reverse complement strand
TCAAGGTTCAACACACCACATCGGTGTGGGAAGTTTTAGTATTTAATTTTAATCTAACAATAAAAAAGAAGCAATAGGTTACAAAAAAGTAACTAGGGTTACCTTTTTATGCCTATGTAATAAAATTGTGCGTACTTTTGCCGGTTAAGAATTCTTGATATTATAATCTTGCAACAAAGATAACAACAAACAAAAATATCAGGAGGTAACAAAATGGCATTATCAAATCTTTTCGGATGGAAAAAATCAGAAACAGAAGCTGGTTCAGCATGCGGAGCAGCAGACAAACCAGCGGAGAAACCGGCAGCATGCGGAACAGCATGTGGAGCAGCAGACAAGCCGGAAGAAAAACCAGCAGCATGCGAAACAGCATGTGGAGCATCTGACAAGTAAAATAAGTTAAGGAAGGAGTTGGATAGGATGAGTCAGTATTTTTCTTTTCAGTGGCATATTACAGATGAATGTGATCAGCGGTGTAAGCATTGTTATATTTTCTCAGGCGAAGGCTGTAAAGAATTAAAGTCTATGACATGGAAGCAGATGACAGAGGTAGTAGCAAACTGTGAAGATTTCTGCAAAGTATATGGCAGAGTGCCATATTTTTATATTACTGGCGGAGATCCTATCCTTCATCCGGATTTTTGGAAATTAATGGTATTGCTGAAATCGAAAAAGATACCTTTTACCTTAATGGGAAATCCATTTCATTTGAACGACGAAATTTGCAGAATGTTAAAGGTTTGTGGTTGTGAGAAGTATCAGATGTCCCTTGATGGAATGAGAGAAACTCATGACTGGTTCAGAAAGCCGGGAAGTTTTGATCTGACGATTGAGAAAATCGGATGTCTGAACAGAGCAGGAATAAAAAGTGTAATTATGAGTACGGTATCCAAAACAAATATGGATGAGATACCGGATATTATTGATGAAGTTGTAAAAGCGAAAGTAAAGGTTTTTGCATTTTCGCGCTATGTGCCTACAGGTGGTGAAGTTGACACAAGCATGACACCGGAAGAGTACAGAAAACTTCTGGAAGTCTGCGATGCAAAGTATAAGGCATATGAAAAGGCAGGATGCGAGACCTATTTCAATAAAAAGGATCATTTGTGGACGCTGTATGAATATGAAACAGGACAGTTTAAGCTTCCTGAGAGTATAGAGGCAGGAATGATCTATGGTGGCTGCAACTGTGGAAATTGTCATATTACCATATCTTCTAATGGAGATATTATGGCATGCAGAAGGGTAACTGACAGTAAAGTGGCCAATATTTTTGAAGACAGACTGGCAGACGTCTGGATCTGTCAGATGGAAAAATACAGAGATTACGATAAATTTGTAAAATGCAGCAAATGTGAACTTAAGGCATGGTGTCGTGGATGTCCGGCAGTTGCCAATGGAACAAGCGGTAACTTTTACGGGGCGGATCCGCAGTGCTGGAAGACAAGAAATGAGATTACCGGGGAGGTGCTATCATGTTAATGGATATTATCAAAGCAAGACATTCCATTCGGAAATATACCGGTGAGCAGATAAAACGTGATGACCTGGAAAAGATTCTGGAAGCCGGAAATTTTGCACCGAATGCCGGAGGCGGACAGAGAAGTATGATGGTTGCGATACATAATAAGGAACTGGCAGCTTACGTGGGAAAGATGAATATGGCAGATTTTGACCGTTCACACCTGGCAGGAAGCTTTGTATCAAAGGAACAGCCAAGTACAATTGATGATCCGACCATAAAAAATGGATTTTATGATGCACCGACAGTTATATGCGTATTCTGCCAGAATAATTTCCTCTTCAAGACAGCAGATGCCTTTTGCATGATGGAAAATATGATTCTGCAGGCAACAGAGCTTGGAATTGCATCCTGTATTATCTCAAGGGGCTATGAAACCTTTGATTCGGAAGAAGGAAGAAGACTGATGAACGAATGGGGAGTGCCGGAAGGATACGCATGCCAGGGATTTGTTATATTAGGATATATAGACGGGGAACAGCCGAAAAGTAAGCCAAGAAAACCGGGAAGAATTAAAATTGTAGAATAGGTGGAGAACAGATGGATTTAGCAACATGTCTGAAAAAAATGAAGTTGGTGGGAGTGCTTGCATTCGCAACAGTGGACAATGAAGGGGCACCACAGATACGGAATATCAGTGCGATTCATTATGAGCCGGATGCACTCTATTTTTTCACCGCCAGAGGTAAAAATTTCTGTAAAGAATTAATGGAAGATGGCAGGGTTCAGATTCTTGCTTATACTAAATACAAAGAAATGATTCGTTTGTCAGGAAAGGCTTACACAGTAGCGGAGAATGAACAGAAAAAATGGATGGATATCATTTTTGAAGAACAGCCATATCTTGCCAATGTATATCCAGGGGATACAAGAGAAATCGGTATTATTTTCTGTATTGATCAGGCGGAAGTGGAGTATTTTAATCTTGGCGTAAATCCAATTTTCCGGGAGACATATATTCTGGGAAATGTAAGTGTGAAAGAAAAGGGATATTACATAACGGAATCCTGTATCGGCTGTGGCACATGTATGAAACATTGTCCACAGAAATGTATCGAGAAGGGAACACCTTTTGTCATCCGGCAGGAGCATTGTCTGCACTGTGGAAATTGTTATGAAAATTGTCCGGTGAAAGCGGTGATCAGGAAATGAATCAGAATGACAGAAGAAGATATTTGATTGATGGATTGTTGAAAGAGCGACCGGAATATGAAAACATGCAGATTCCATCAGATGCAGGCAAGCAGAAAATACTGCTCCGATCGCTTATGAATATAAGAATGCCGAAGAAAATGGATCATGCATTTTTGCAGATTCAGGATGCGTACCTTTCGGAAGAAAATGAGAAGAAAGGGATTGTCACATTGGCAGATATCAGGGAGGCACAGCCTGATCTTTATATCTGGAAGGGCGATATTACAAGACTTAGAGTGGGAGCAATCGTAAATGCAGCCAACAGCGGCATGACAGGCTGCTATCAGCCCTGCCATAATTGTATTGATAATTGCATTCATACCTATGCAGGAATTCAGCTTCGAAACTATTGCAATAATATGATGATAAAACAGGGACAGGAAGAACCGACAGGGCAGGCAAAGATCACCCCGGCGTTTAATCTGCCTTGTGATCATGTGATTCATACAGTTGGCCCGATCGTACAGGGAAAGCTGACAAAGGAACATGAACGTTTACTGATATCCTGCTATGAATCGTGTCTTAGGATAGCGGATGAGAATGAGGTAAAGAGTATTGCTTTTTGCTGTATCTCAACCGGTGTATTTATGTTTCCGAATAAAAGAGCTGCTGAGCTTGCAGTACAGACAGTAAAACAATATAAAGAAAGAGAAAAATCAAAGATAAAGGTGATATTTAATGTTTTTAAAGAGGAAGATGAACGACTCTACAAACAGTTACTCGGATAAGATATTACAGATAAAAGAAAAAATTGGGGAAGCAGATGCTATTATAATTGGGGCTGGTGCGGGATTTTCCACATCAGCCGGTTTTGTGTATGACGGTGAAAGATTTGAAAAATATTTTTCGGATTTCAGAAAGAAATATGGATTTTCCGATATGTATTCGGGAGGCTTCTATCCATATAAAACATTGGAAAAACACTGGGGATACTGATGCAGATATATCTATATTAATCGATATATGGATGCACCAAAACCGGTATATCAGAACCTGTATGAGCTGGTAAAAGAAAAAGATTATTTTGTTCTGACAACAAATGTGGATCATTGTTTCCAGAAGGCAGGATTCGCTAAGAACAGAATCTTTTATACACAGGGGGATTATGGGTTGTTTCAATGTAGTGAGCCTTGCCATAAGGAAACCTATGACAATGAAGAAATCATAAAAAAAATGGTGCTTAGTCAGGGATTTCAGATTAAAGACAGGGAACTGCAAAAACCGGAAAACGGAGAAATAAAGCTTACGGTTCCGTCCAGCCTGATTCCATATTGCCCGCGCTGCGGTAAGCCGATGAGTATGAATCTCAGATCTGATCAGACATTTGTTGAAGATGAGGGATGGCACTGGGCAGCAGAACGGTACGAGAAATTTATACAGGATCATAAAAAGCAGAAAATAGTGTTTCTTGAACTTGGTGTAGGATATAATACCCCTGGTATTATAAAATATCCGTTTTGGCAGATGACAAACACATTTCAACATGCATTTTATGTGTGTCTGAACCAGGGTGAAGCATATGCACCGGAAGAAATAAGGAAAAAATCTGTCTGCATGAATGAAGATATTGGAGAGATCCTGAAAGAACTGTAGACTTGTGATAAAGGGCGGCTGTGAACAGAGTGAATAGTGATAAGAGAGGGGATGATAAAATGATAATACAAACAGGAATGAGAACAGATATACCTGCATTTTATTCAAAATGGTTTTTGAATCGGATAAAAGAAGGATATGTATGCGTGAGGAATCCCTATAATCCAAAACAGGTGACGAAATACAGCCTTTCACCAGAAGTTGTGGATCTGATCGCATTCTGCACGAAGAACCCTCTTCCAATGCTGCCGTTTCTTGATGAGTTAAAACCGTATGGTCAATACTGGTTTGTAACAATTACACCTTACGGACGGGATATTGAGCCAAACGTTCCGGATAAAGAAACTGTGATGGAAGGTTTTAAAGCATTGTCGGATGTCGTGGGCGCAGACAGTATGGGATGGAGATATGATCCGATTTTTATAGATAAAAAACATTCTGTGGAGTGGCATATATCTGAATTTGAAAAAATGGCTGAAATTCTTGCCGGATACACAAAGACATGTGTGATCAGCTTTATAGATATTTATAAAAAGGTGGAACGCAATTTTCCAGAAGCAAAATCAGTACGGGCAGAAGACAGGGCTGTGATAGGAAAAGCATTTGTAAAAATAGCGTCAAAGTATGGAATGGTGTTAAAGCCTTGTGCAGAAGGAGAAGATCTTGCAAAATATGATGCAGATTGCTCCGGATGTATGACTGTTCATACATTTGAGACAGCTCTCAATAGCAGACTGGAAGTTCCAAAGAGAAAGAAAAATCAGAGAAATGGGGAATGCGCATGTCTTTTGGGGACAGATATAGGTGCCTATGATACTTGCGGACATTTGTGTAAATACTGTTATGCGAATGTAAATCCGGTTTTGGTCAAAGAAAATATGAGAAAGCATAATCCGGACTCTCCGTTTTTAATTGGTGGATATATGCCAGGTGATATTGTTTGTGAGGCAATTCAGAAAAGCTGGATTGACAGACAGATTCGATTGGAGTTTTAGAAAAGGTCAGGTGTCGTCTGCCAGCGCATGAAATTATGAAAATAGATTGCGAATTGCCTGCGTAAGCAGGCAGTAGAGCGCGTCAGCGCGGGGAACCTGAGTATAAGATATGATGAAGTAGGTGATTGCGAAACTCAAACCTGTGAATGAGCGTTTCAGGCTTCGAATGTATTTGTGGCAGTTGATTTTATCAGCAAGAACAACGGTAATGAGTTGGGTGATCCCTGCAAGGATGAGATATGCATGGAGTGTTTTCTCATTCTGGGTTCGGCGCCCGGCGAGGCAGAGATGCTCTTTGATGTGATAAATCCCTCGCTCAACAACAGTTCTGATTTTGTATGTATTATCCCATTCTTCGGTGCCACGGATTGTTCCAGGATAAGCACGGAGATCTTTTTCGGGATAAATATAGACCATACGGCCACATCTTGAAGTGGTACAGGGATTTTTACAGCAGCATTGTCTGTGAGCCCGCCGGATGGATTTGTCATAGATCCAATTCATTTTGGGACAGACAAATTTATATCGGACAACTCCGTTTTTGGTTTTGGAGGTACATTCGTATTTCATGGGAAACGTAGCATCGTGTGGACAGCAGGGAATGCCATTTTCATTTATTGTATAATCCGGATTTTTAAGGCCGGATCGTATATTAAGTGGAATGTATGCTTTCTGAAAATGACGTTTTTCGCCAAAAGTATTTCCGGAAAGAAGGGCTTTGTAAAGTTCCATGGTATCAAATGCAGCGTCTCCCAGAAATGTTTTGGGATTGATCAGAGGATGTTTTATGAAAAAGTCCTTCAGAGTTGGGATTAAAAGCCTTGAATCATGGACGCTTTTATCTTCATCCGGAGAATCCGATTTCTTTTGTACAAGAATCTCAGGATGAGAAGCCAAAAATCTTTGTTGTAAAACGAAATGTGGCGAATAATTCCCAGACCATTTGTGATGATGCCAAATTTGAAGATGTAACAAAAATGACCATTGATGTATAGCTGTTTAAATTCAGGATTGGCAGAGGCGTGGGAAGGCATGGAACCATAAGCAGCTTTATAAGGATCATAGGATTTCTCTAAGGCACGAGATTCTGCAAAAGTCTTAAGCTGCCTGATAATACGGTTAGCATACTTGGGATTGTTTTCTGTAACAAACGCTTCGATGCCAGAAGAATCAAAGATGGTCATGTCCGCTTTAGCAGAATCGATGGCCTGGCAGACTGGTTCTGTGATATCAACGAGGTTATCGAAAACAAGCTGCAGATCATCTAAAAAATCCTGTTTAAAACGGGTGATCTTAGAGGCATCAGGAACTTTGGTAAAACCACAAAAATCACGAAGAGGTTTTGAGTAAGCAAGAAAAGTTAAAAGAAGCTGATCTGTTGGAATAGAGAAAATACGTTGAATAATCAAAGCCCACAGAAAAGCTTGCAAAGGGTATTTACGGGATCTGCCCGTTGATGCATAGAAATGATTTCGGAAAGAAACAGGAATCATTTCATCTAAATCGATATGGTTATGTAAGAGAGAAAGAAAAGCAGGTTTATCATCTTGAAATTTTTCTTGGCAATCTGTAAAAATATCTGTCAAAGAAAGCTGTTTGTATGGTATCATAGATATCAGAATAACTCCTTTCTTGGATGATGGTTTTTAGTTTTTTGATCACAATACAGGAAGCAAAAAGTCTCATTGATAGTTATTATGAAGAAAGACTAGATCATATGTCTGATGATGAGCGTATCGAAGAAGCTGATAAGGTATCTTCCCGTATTGCGGAAAGCCTTTCTGAAAGAGCATTTTCGTTTTCGCCGAATGAGTATATCTCTATTCATCGTAAACTTTTTCAAGGTATTTACAAACACGCCGGAAATATCAGAGATTATAACATAACAAAAAAAGAGTGGGTGCTTGATGGAGCAACTGTTATGTATGGAAGTGCTTCAGAATTGAGAGCAACCTTTGAATATGATTTTTCACAGGAGAAAAATTTTAGTTATAAAGGTCTTTCGATGGACGAGATTATTCATCATCTTGCGGTGTTTATTTCAAATTTATGGCAGATCCATATTTTTGCGGAAAATGCATGGTATTTTAGAAATGCGCTTGTCCGTGCAAATTACACGAATCTGCAGAAAGGTATTCATGAAACAACAGAATATCTTGAAGTATTCCTCCGAAATCTACTTTTAAATGAGAAGAATGAGCTCCATAATCGCAATCTTCACATAAGTGGACTTTTAAATGAAGAAAAAGTGGACATTGGAAATGTAAAAGTGGACAGGTGCTTCCAAACTTCTTTCTAATTTAGTGCAGGCGGATATTATTAGACCGGTACCTGGTTATGGAAAAGGAAAGTATAAATTTAAAAAAGTAATTTAAACGAAGTTTTAAAGGATATGATCATAAGACATTATTCGCAAGATATCCTGGGGACTTAATATTTTGCCGCAATATATCCAAACAAAATTGATATATTGCGGTAAAATGTTTATAATTTGCGGATATTGAAAGGGATATTGCAGTCGGCAGGATGATCTGCAAATTAAATCAATTAAAATACAAAAGGATGGGGTACACACAATGAACACAGCAAGCAAAACAAGAATGACAGAAGGAAGCATCTCCCAAAAGATCATCTTTTTTGCCATTCCACTGCTTTTAGGAAACCTGTTTCAGCAGCTGTATAATACGGCGGATTCACTGATCGTGGGGAATTTTCTTGGAAGTAATGCACTGGCGGCGGTCAGCTCATCCAGCAATCTGATCTTTTTAATGGTTGGATTTATTAATGGTATTGCAATGGGAGCCGGTGTTGTCATTGCAAGGTATTATGGGGCGAAAAACAGTGACAACCTGCACAAGGCGATCCATACCACAGTGGCTTTTGGTTTTGTGGCAGGAAGTGTGCTGACTGTAGTGGGTATGTATTTTGCGCCGAAGATCCTGGTTTTGATGGGAACGCCGGCAGAGGTGCTTCCTGAGTCAGTGGCATATTTTCGCACGTATTTTGCAGGCTCCCTTGGAGTTGTTATGTACAATATTTTTGTAGGAATTTTGCAGTCTGTAGGTGACAGCCGTCATCCGCTGATCTATCTGATCTGTTCTTCCTGCATCAACGTTGTGCTGGATATATTTTTTATTGCAGGTCTTGGCAAAGGTGTTGGGTCAGCGGCCCTTGCGACAGCTATTTCCCAGTTTACAAGTGCGATCCTTTGTATGATCCATTTGATACGGACAAAAGAAGAGTACCAGCTGCAGGTTGGTAAGATCCGTTTTGATGGACCGAGTTTGAGCCAGATCATTCAGAATGGTGTACCTTCCGGCTTCCAGAACTCTGTGATCGCTCTTGCAAACGTGTTTGTACAGTCAAATATCAACGCATTTGGAAAAATGGCAATGGCAGGCTGTGGCTCATATTCTAAAATCGAGGGATTTGTATTTCTGCCTGTAACCTGTTTTAATATGGCACTGACCACTTTTGTCAGTCAGAATTTAGGTGCGAAGCAGTATGACCGTGCAAAAAAAGGGGCATGGTTTGGTATCCTTTGTTCTATGTCCATTGCGGAACTGATCGGCTTTGCAATTTACGCAGTATCTCCGGTTCTGATCGCAGCTTTTAACAGCGACCCGGAGGTAGTCCATTATGGCGTTATGCAGGCAAAAACCATTTCGCTGTTTTATTGTGTGCTGGCTTTTTCACATTGTATTGCAGCTGTGCTCCGCGGTTCAGGAAATGCTTCTGTTCCTATGGTAGTTATGCTTTGCGTATGGTGTTTATTCCGTGTAAGTTATATTACAGTGGCAGTCCATTTTATCCCGGATATCCGTATGGTATTCTGGGCGTATCCTCTGACCTGGAGCATCAGTTCTGTTATTTTCCTGTATTTGTTTCTCCGTGGAAAATGGATCTATGGTTTTGAAAAAAATGCAAAGACCTGAATATCTGGATATAAGATATGAATGAAATTTATAAATAAGTATGTTATACTAACAGACAGGTTCAATATTCTATGAAACAGGATGCATGAAACGCGAATATATATAATAAAGGAAACAACAATACATGAGCAACCAAAGAAATATAATCGTCATCGGAGGCGGTGCCGCAGGTATGATCGCGGCTATTGCAGCAGCAAAGGAAGGCTGTGCGGTAAGCCTCTATGAAAAAAATGAAAAGCTGGGCAAAAAGATCTTTATTACAGGAAAAGGCCGCTGCAATGTGACAAATGCCGGTGATATGGACGAGCTGTTTGCAGCTGTGATCACCAATAAGAAATTTATGTTCAGCAGCTTTTACGGCTTTACCAATGAAGATATGATGCAGTTTCTGGAAGATGCAGGACTGCGCCTGAAAACAGAGAGAGGAAAGAGGGTATTCCCTTTATCGGATCATTCTTCCGATGTGATCGCAGCCTTAGATCGCACATTAAAGAAAGAAAATGTAAAAGTATATCTTCGCAAGGAAGTAAAAGGTTTAAACTTTATAACAGAAGAAGATAAGACCATCTGCAAAGGCATTTTCCTGGAAGAAAATGGAAAAAAGACAGCTGTGGATGCGGATTGCGTCATCGTAGCAACCGGCGGAATGTCTTATCCATCTACAGGATCCACAGGAGATGGTTATCAGTGGGCCCAGGCTGCAGGACTTAAGGTAACAGCCCTTTCACCAGCCTTAGTGCCATTTGAGACAGCAGAGCTTGAGATTGTAAAATCCCTTCAGGGCCTTTCTCTTAAAAATGTGGAAGCTACTGTATCTAACGGCAAAAAGGAACTGTACCGTGACTTTGGGGAAATGCTGTTTACACATTTTGGAGTCAGCGGCCCTCTTATGTTAAGCGCCAGTTCTTTCTGTGCCAAGGCCATTGCCAAGAACCTGTTAAAGCTGTCTATCGACTTAAAACCGGCTCTTACAGAGGAACAACTGGATGAGCGCATTTTAAGGGATTTTGCAGAGGCAAAGAATAAACAGTTTAAAAACAGCTTAAACCATTTATATCCTGCCAAATTGGTCCCTGTGATCATAGAGCGCAGTGGCATTGACCCGGATAAGCAGGTAAATGAGATCACCAAAGAAGAACGCCGCCGCCTGGTAGAAACTACCAAAGCGCTGACGTTCACACTGACAGGGCTTCGGCCGTTTAAAGAGGCTATTATTACACAGGGCGGCGTAGATGTAAAGGGGATCAATCCGTCTACTATGGAAGCGAAAAAGGCAGAAAATCTGTACTTTGCAGGAGAAGTCCTGGATGTGGATGCAGTGACCGGCGGATTTAATCTGCAGATCGCCTGGTCTACCGGCTGGGCAGCGGGAAAGGCGGCAGCGGAGAAGATACAGGAAAGCTAAACAAAATTAAATAAAACAGACAGATCGCCAGACAGGCGGTATTGCTATATGAAAGTTAAAGGAGAACACCCAGATGAACCATTTTAATATTGCAGTAGACGGACCTGCAGGAGCAGGAAAAAGCACCATTGCAAAGCTGGTGGCAAAGGAACTTGGCTTTGTATACGTAGATACAGGGGCAATGTATCGCGCTATGGCCCTTTATTTCTTAAGAAAGGGCGTAGATCCAAAGGCAGCAGAAGAGATCGAGCGCTCATGCCCGGAAGTAGATGTGACTATCCGTTACCAGGATGGTGTGCAGCAGGTACTTTTAAATGGTGAAGATGTTTCCGGCTTGATCCGTACAGAAGAAGTAGGAAACATGGCATCTGCAGTATCCGGCTATATGCCTGTAAGAGAAAAACTGGTAGAGCTTCAGAAACAGCTGGCAGCAAAGGAAAATGTGATCATGGACGGAAGGGATATTGGTACCTGTGTTCTTCCAGATGCACCTGCAAAGATCTATCTTACAGCTTCTGTAGAGGTAAGAGCAGCTCGCCGTTATAAGGAATTGTTAGAAAAGGGAATGAAAGCAGATTTAAAAGAGATCGAAAAGGACATTGAAGACAGAGATTACAGGGATATGCACAGAGAACATTCTCCGTTAAAGCAGGCAGAGGATGCAGTGTTGTTAGATACTTCTTCTATGACTCTGGCCCAGGTAGTAGAAGAGATTTTAAAGATCGTCCGTGAAAAGGGATACAAAGCAGACGGAGGACAGGCATAATGGAGCGCCAGGTCATTGTTGCTAAAAGTGCAGGTTTTTGCTTTGGAGTAGAACGGGCAGTAGCCCGGGTCTATGAGCAGATCCAGGCTGTAAAAGAGGGAAAAGCCCAGGGTCCCATCTATACCTATGGTCCCATCATCCACAATGAGGAAGTAGTCCGTGATCTGGAAGAAAAGGACGTCCAGGTATTAGATACGGAAGAAGACCTTGAAAACCTGCCGGAAGGTCAGGGAACCGTGATCATCCGTTCTCACGGAGTCAGCCGTCATGTTTACGATATCTTAAATTCCCGTGGGGTAAATGTGGTAGATGCCACCTGCCCTTTTGTAAAAAAGATCCATAAGATCGTAGATGAACATTCGCGGGCCGGAGAGGCTGTTATCATCATTGGAAGCCCGGTGCATCCGGAGGTGGAAGGTATCCGGGGCTGGGGCAATGGTGACACTGTTGTTGTGGAAAATGAGGCTGATGCAGAAGATTATAACCTTCCAGAGGGCAAAAAGCTATGTATCGTATCCCAGACGACATTTAATTACAACAAATTTCAAGAATTAGTTGAAAAAATTTCAAAAAAGGGTTATGATAGTAGTGTTTTAAATACGATTTGCAATGCAACACAGGAAAGACAAGTGGAGGCAGCCCGGATAGCATCTTCGGTGGAGGCTATGATCGTCATTGGTGGCAGACATTCTTCCAACACCCAGAAGCTTTACGAGATTTGTCTCAAGGAATGTAAAAATACATTTTACATTCAGACACTCGGCGATTTAGATCCTGACAGTGTATCTTCTGTGCGCAGCGTAGGTATTACAGCTGGGGCATCCACCCCAAAAAAGATTATTGAGGAGGTTCATACCAGAATGGCAGAGCAGAGTTTTGCAGAGTTATTAAAGGAAGAGGAAGAATCCACCAAACCAATACGTACAGGAGAGATAGTTACCGGTCAGGTCATCGAAGTTAATAAAGATGAGATTATTCTGAGCATTGCGGGCAACAAGTCTGAGGGTGTTATCACCCGTGACGAGTACAGCAATGACAATAGTGTAGATTTAACTACCAAGGTACAGGTTGGTGAAGAAATGGAAGCTAAGGTTATCAAGCTGAACGATGGTGTTGGCATGGTATCCTTATCTTACAAGCGTATGGCAGCTGACAGAGGCAACAAGCGTCTGGAAGAAGCATTTGAAAATCAGGAAGTTCTGACTGCGAAAGTAGCTCAGGTATTAGACGGCGGTTTAAGCGTTGAAGTAGAAGGCTCCAGAGTATTTATCCCAGCAAGCCTTGTATCTGATACTTATGAGAAGGATCTTTCCAAGTACGCAGGACAGGAAATCCAGTTCGTAATCACTGAGTTCAATCCTAAGAGAAGAAGAATCATTGGCGACAGAAAGCAGTTGTTAGTTACTGAAAAGGCTAAACTGAAAGAAGAACTGTTCTCCAAGATCCAGGTTGGTGATAAGGTAGAAGGAACTGTTAAGAACGTAACAGACTTCGGCGCATTCATCGATTTAGGCGGAGCTGATGGTCTCCTTCACATCTCTGAGATGAGCTGGGGCCGTGTTGAAAATCCTAAGAAGGTATTCAAGTCCGGCGATAAGGTAACCGTTCTGATCAAAGATATCCAGGGCGAGAAGATTGCATTAAGCTTAAAGTTCCCAGAGGCTAATCCATGGGCACATGCAGCTGAGAAGTATGCAGCAGGCAGCGTAGTAACCGGTCGTGTTGCTCGTATGACTGACTTTGGCGCTTTCGTAGAGTTAGAGCCAGGCGTTGATGCACTGCTTCATGTATCCCAGATCTCCAGAGAGCACATCGAGAAACCAGCTGATGTATTAAAGATCGGCCAGGAAATCGAAGCTAAGGTTGTAGATTTCAACGAAGATGATCACAAGATCAGCTTAAGCGTAAAGGCTCTTCAGGCAGCTCCTCAGAACGAAGATGTTGCTGACGTAGATATCGATTCTTACGCAAAGTAATAACTGAATGTAAATGATGAAAGGGCAGTTCCTTGCGGGGCTGCTCTTTTTGTTTTGCATTTTGGAAAAACAGCCGACAGCAGGTGCCGTCTCAGTGTTTCCTGAATGATTTCCTGTAAAAAGGGCATACTTCTTATAACAGACCAATGAAAATACATCACGTATTAAGGAGTATAGACCTATGGGAAAGTCAAAAAAGAAAAAAGAATTTGATGTCCATAATATGACACCGGATGAACAGTTAAAATTTGAGATCGCCCAGGAACTGGGATTAGATGAAAAAGTATTGCAGAAAGGCTGGAAAAGCCTTACTTCCAAGGAAAGCGGCCGCATTGGAGGGATGATCACCGGCCGGAAACGGCAATTAAAAGAGGAAGCATTGAAAGAAAGCTGAAAATCCAGTATACTGATACCAGAATGTAGGAAAAGCTGGTGATCAGAATGAAACTATATGTTCTGATCCGGATTTGATCCAAGAAGGTACAGGTAGCAGGATGAAATATGCAGTGATCTGTTTTACAGAACGAGGCGCCTGGGTTTGCAGGCGTCTTTTTCATAAATTAAAGGAAACGGGCGAAGAATGTGAAGCGATTATTCCCAAGCGTTTCTTAAGGGAAGAGTGGAAAAAAGAAGGACTGAAAGAACGGGAAGAAGAGTCTTTATCCCAATGGACAGGCAAGATGTTTGCAGAAAAGCGTGCAATGATCTTTGTAAGCGCCACAGGTATTGCAGTGCGGGCTATTGCGCCATGGATCAGGGATAAGATGACTGATCCGCCGGTAGTTACAGTGGATGAAGGAGCGCAGTTTGTGATCCCCTTGCTATCAGGGCATGTAGGCGGGGCCAATGAACTTGCAAGGCACATTGCAGACTGGCTGGAGGCAGTGCCTGTGATCACGACAGCAACGGATGTAAATGGGAAGTTTGCGGTAGATCTGTTTGCATCTGCCTATCATATGACGATCATAGACCGGAAAGAAGCGAAGAACATATCAGCAGCAGTATTAGAAGGAAAGCAGATCGGTGTTTTCAGTGATCTTCCAATAAAAAAATTGCCAGACGGCTTTGTGATGGATAGATGGTGTGAAGAAAATATTTGTATCACAGTAAAGGATCCTTCTTTTCCGGAAAAAAAAGCTTCTTATTTGCGTCTTGTTCCCAGGGCGGTTGTCCTTGGTGTTGGGTGCCGCAGGGGAACAGATCCGGAATTTATGAAAGAAAAAGTTTTTGCCTTATTAAAAGAACATGGGATCGATCCGGCCGCTGTGAAAGCTATTGCTTCTGTAGATGTAAAACAGGATGAACCTGCGGTATTAGGTTTAAAGCAGGTATTTGACGGAGAATGTTTACATCAACCCTGTGAGCAGCGTTTCTATACGCCAGAACAGTTAAATCAGGTTCCAGGCGATTTTAAAGAGTCTGCCTTTGTAAAAAAACAGATCGGGGTAGGAAATGTATGTGAACGGTCGGCCTGCGCAGCAGGTGGGAAATTGTTGGTTGAAAAACAGGCAGGCGATGGGATCACTTTAGCTGCTGCACTGGAATGGCAGGGTGAACTTGATTTTTCAAAAGGGTTTGGAACGACTGTGCGGGGGAAGGAATGTTTATGGGACCGAAATACTCAGTTTTATATTTTAAAGAAAATTTAATGCAAAGAAAGAACCAGATGAATGACAGGCTGCAGAAAATGTTGTTGAAGAAGTATGCTTTGACCAAAAATCAACGTTATCTTGCCTGGTTAGAGCAGCAGTCCCAGATGCATATTTCCACCATAGACAGTCTGGCATATGATCTGTTTAAACAGTTTGGAACCGATGTTGGTTTTGGAAGAGATCTGAGCATTAAAAATCTGGAAAGGGATAGAAAGTAAGTGAATACAAAGTATGAAAGACCGGAAGAGCTGTGAATGGGAGTCACAGCTCTTCCGGTTCTTATATTGTTATGCAGATAAAAAGATATTAATTCGATAATATCAACGTCCTAAGCCCATCCGTACTTGACGGCCCGTTAAACATATATAATGTATAAGATCCGCCGGTCTTTAACGCTGCTGAAGCTGCTGCAATGGCATTATTGTTGTTAAATGCATTGGTGCGGAATACGTAGATGGAATACCAGCCGGATGCGAAACTGGAGAACGGGGTTACTTCCTGGAAGCGGACGTTGGTGAAGGTGCGGTAGGAATTGCCGCGGTTTTCTAAAGCTACATCAAAAGGCCCAAGGTCCGGGGAAAGGTTGCAGGCACGGATGCAGGCAGTGCCGGATGGTCCGTTGCAGGAAAGGTCGGATATTTCCATCAGATCCAGCCCGGTGCTGGTATTGATGATCGCAACGGTAGAGGCAGAACCGGCACGGATGGTGATCATTTTCTGGATATAGATATAACCGTTAGTGCCGGATACTGTAACCGTCTGGAAGCCGGAGGCTGCCTGTACATAGCTGGTGAGATCCCCGTTATCCAACTGCTCTCCAATGCGCCAGTTTCCTAAAGATACGTTAAATGCCGGATAACCGGAAGAAGCATTTAAAATGCGTACCCGGCCAAGGCTTGAGGAGGTAGTGCAGTTGTAACAGGGGAAACTGATACCTGGGAGAACGGTAATGGAGCCATTAGACGGGAAGACAGGACGGTATACCGGTATCTGGGAATTCCCCGGCTGTCCCATACCGCCAGATGGACGGTTGTAATTAGGACCATTGTATACAGGTCCGCCCTCTCCTGGATTTGG
>ULWJ01059623.1_pt1 | contig 16435 bp, 8 predicted proteins | sample 1960221 | NCBI WGS metagenome assembly ULWJ01 (sample SAMEA4835809, study PRJEB28245) | human gut metagenome | biome: gut microbiome; material: fecal sample | place: Denmark | collected 2008 | reverse complement strand
CCGCCATTATCCTGATAGTGACCCGGACGGACGGTATCAAGGCAACGCAGGGTTCTGTATTCCCGGCCGGGATGCAAGCTGTCATCGCCATCTTCGGTATCGCCTGGATGGGAGATACTTTTCTTCAGGGGAATATGGCACAGCTTACTTTCTCTATTGAGGGAATTGTCCGTCAGATGCCGTGGTTGTTCGGTATCGCCCTGTTCGTGATGTCCATCCTGCTATATAGCCAGGCAGCCACCGTGCGGGCATTGGTGCCGCTTGGGATTGCGTTGGGCATTTCGCCTTATATGCTGATTGCCCTGTTCCCGGCAGTAAACGGATATTTCTTTATTCCGAACTACCCTACCGTAGTGGCCGCCATAAATTTCGACCGGACGGGGACAACAAAAATCGGTAAATATGTGTTGAATCATTCGTTCATGATGCCCGGACTGGTGTCTACGGTCGTGGCGATTGCTTTGGGATTGCTCTTTATACAAATATTCTAACTATATATTATTAACCTAAACATCATTCAGTTATGAAACAATTCAAGAGATTTGGTCTGGTAGTAGTCGCACTACTATGTACCGTTGCAATGGCTTTTGCCGCAAAACCGAATATTCATATCCTTGCCACCGGAGGAACTATTGCGGGTACAGGAAGCTCCGCCACCGGAACCAGCTACACAGCAGGACAGGTTGCTATCGGCGCATTGCTTGATGCAGTGCCCGAAATAAAGGATATCGCCAACGTGACAGGCGAGCAGATTGTGAGAATCGGTTCGCAGGACATGAACGACGAAGTCTGGCTGACACTTGCCAAGAAAATCAACGAGCTGCTGAAACGTCCGGATATCGACGGAATCGTTATCACTCACGGAACGGACACCATGGAAGAAACTGCTTACTTCCTGAACCTGACTGTCAAGAGTGACAAACCTGTCGTGCTGGTAGGTGCCATGCGTCCGTCTACCGCGCTAAGTGCCGACGGCCCGTTGAATCTTTACAATGCCGTAGTCACTGCCGCCGCCAAGGAATCTAAAGATAAAGGTGTGCTGGTTGCCATGAACGGCCTGATCCTCGGAGCGGAAAGTACCGTGAAAATGAATACCGTCGACGTACAGACTTTCCAGGCCCCCAACTCCGGCGCACTGGGTTATGTGCTGAACGGGCAGGTTTTCTATAACCAGGTGACACTGAAGAAACATACCACTCAATCCGTATTTGATGTGACTCACCTCACTTCATTGCCTAAAGTCGGTATCGTATACAGCTACTCCAACATCGAGGCAGATATGGTGACTCCGCTACTGACACACGGATACAAAGGAATCATCCATGCCGGAGTAGGAAACGGAAATATCCACAAGAATATCTTCCCGGTACTGACCGACGCACGTAGAAAAGGTATCCTGGTGGTTCGTTCTTCACGTGTCCCGACAGGTCCTACCACGCTTGACGCGGAAGTGGATGATGCCAAGTATCAGTTTGTCGCTTCACAGGAATTGAATCCGCAAAAGTCGCGCGTATTGTTGATGCTCGCTCTTACCAAGACCACGGACTGGAAGCTAATTCAACAGTACTTTAACGAATACTAAAAACCGGACTGACTTATGAAAAATTTGATTTTTATGTTGCTCCTTGCGGGCAGCATAGGAGGAGTGTATGCGCAAAATGCGGAAAAGAAGGACAAGTTCTCCCCCGATACTCCCCTGTTCGAAGAACTGACGAACGTAAAGAAAAAGACGGATAAGTTCAATTTATACCTGAATATGCAAGGTAGTTTTGACGCCCACTTCCGGGATGGATTTCAGGAAGGTGATTTTAATATGCACCAGCTCCGCATCGAAGCGAAAGGGAATATCAACAACTGGCTGTCATACCGTTACCGCCAGCGCCTCAACCGCTCGAATGATGCCAACGGCATGATTGACAACCTGCCGACTTCTATCGACTACGCCGGTATCGGAATTCAGTTAAACGACCAATTCAGTCTTTTTGCCGGAAAACAATGTGCCGCATACGGTGGTTTCGAGTTCGACCTGAACCCGATTGATGTCTACCAATACTGCGACATGATTGATTATATGAGCAATTTTATGACGGGATTGAATGTCGGTTATAATATCACGCCCGATCAGCAGCTGAACTTACAGATATTGAACAGCCGCAACAGTTCTTTCGACAGTACGTACGGAATCACGGAAGACGCCGAAGGGAATATCCCCGATTTGAAGTCGGGCAAAATGCCGCTGGTTTACACGCTGAACTGGAACGGTAATTTCAATAATGTATTCAAAACCCGTTGGTCGGCTTCCGTCATGAACGAAGCCAAAAGTCATAATATGTACTATTATGCAGTGGGAAACGAGCTGAATCTCGGCAAATGGAACGCGTTCGTCGACTTCATGTATTCAAAGGAAGATATTGACCGGAAAGGCATTATCACGAACATTGTCGGCCGTCCGGGCGGACATAATGCATTCGATGCGGGTTATCTGTCCGTAGTTGCCAAATGTAATTACCGGTTCCTGCCGAAATGGAACGCTTTCGTGAAAGGTATGTATGAAACGGCTTCGGTTACGAAGGCGTCCGAAGGAATAGAGAAGGGGAATTACAGCACTTCATGGGGATACCTTGCCGGTATCGAGTTTTATCCAATGGAAACCAACCTGCATTTCTTCGTCACGTATGTAGGACGGTCCTACGATTTCACTTCCCGCGCCAAGGTGCTGGGACAGGAGAATTACAGTACCAACCGGGTTTCAGTAGGGTTCATCTGGCAAATGCCTGTATTCTAAAAATAGAGCTCTGTTTTAATATTCAAGTAAGAATGCTTTTCCGCATCTCTACTTGAATATTAAAACAGTAGCTCATATGATTAGTGTATGTGTTAAGTTATTATCCTGATTGATCGAAGGCTTTTCTCTTTTTATCTACTGCCGGTCACCAAAGTCCGACTTCCATCCCAACCTACCGCCTCAATCCGAGTCGCTCCGGTAGGATAATCCACACGAGTTGTCTTATTAGTCACGTCACCAGTACCGACTATACAAATATCAGTCAGTTCTTTGCCTTTATATGTTTCAAAAGCAACTACATTCTTCCATATAGCATGGTCTACCGTGACATAATCAGTTCCTTTGGTAATCCCGGAATTAAATGTTCCTTCTACGTTACTTTTGCTCTTGAATGCTTCCACGCTGTTGGCCGATATGTATTGCATACCGCCTGAAGGCAATGGTTTTCCTTCTCCGTAAGCTTTCACTTCATCTACCATTTCCTGCGTTATATTTATGGTAGCAACCGTGTAGTCATCCACCTTCACATTATCAAATACTTTCAGCAGCCCCATACCCTCGAAGAATCCGCAAAGATTCAGTCCCGAAGCGTCAATAGCACGTTTCATGAAATTCACATACCTCCGCCCCGGAGAGTAACTCTTGTCATTATCATGGATAGCCGCCCAATGCACATCAGGCCAAAAATCAGGTTTTATATCCGCTGCCATAAAATACATAGTCATTTGCCATAAAGGGATTAATTTCACAAACGGATCAGATTCCCATACGCCCGGTTTGTCGGTGGAAATAGTTGCCACTTGCATGAAGTACGATTTATGGGCAACCAAAGCTTCGTTCAAGAAAGCATTTATACGCCCGCCCGCCAAAGCCGAACGTGTTCCCGGACGCTTGAAGGATTCATGTTCCAGTCTCAGATAGCCTTCACTCAACGGATCGTTTCTCATCATATACTGAGCAAATGAACAGTAAAGATTATTGGTCACTTCCGTCCAACCATTGCCTTTCATCTGGGCAACCTGGTTGCCATGTCCAAACTCATGTCCGAAAACCCATACATTATTCTTTCTATAAAAGACCTTCGGAACCAACATCGCATCTTCCGTGTTGGGATAATTGGCACATACTCCGTTCCAGTTAGGACTTCCTCCCCAAGAACGGACGCCAAAAAAGCGGTTAGCAGGCACAGCATTGTTTTTCACCAGTCCCATCATCAGATATTCAAAATCCAACATACGGTCGTGCATATCGACTACTGCCTGAATTGCGTTTGGCGCACATTTGGCAAAGGCATTCACCGTATTCTGCAAGTGTACTCTTTGTCCCAGAATATCCATCATCGCATTCGGAATATCCACCGCACTTCTCTTAGCCCTCTCCAATATTTCCGGCCAAGTGGCATCCGTATCACCACGTCTTACATCCCAATAGCCAATCTGTTTACCGAAACAAAAATGAATATCGACATCTGTATCTCCGGCATCATCTCTCGTCCAATATTGAATATAGCCATTACCCGAATTTGCCGGAGTAATCACATTCAAACCTCCCCGCAAGGAGATCACGCTTTTCTTTCCACCTTCCCTATAATCGGCAATGGCAAGACTCAGCGGGGTATTGCTTGCTCCTTTGTACATAACGAAAACCAGCACCGGCTCTCCCTGCGTAAAATAGATTCCCGTCGGATTATCATATATGCTTCTTGAGCCTATAGTCAGTTCTTCTGCCACTATTTCAGGACTCTTGCAAGAATGGTAGGTACTAAAACGAAATTTTTTATCGTATTTCCCTTCCAGCAACTCTTTCGCTAATTGATAAATAACGGCGGTCTTGATCTCCTTAAGGCTTTCTGAAGTCACTGTACCCTTTAATTCCGAATAGGTCTCGTCCGTAAAGAACTTTTGCGCTTCCAAAATGTCATTTGTATTATCCGAATACTGATAACACTCAAACTCGGCCAGAGCCACATTGACGTTATCAATTCCGGGCGTCATCCGATCGATACGTACACGCACTTTACTCACTTGAAGGCTATTAACACTAATATCAACAGCCGCTCCCGCCGTTTGTGCGGCTACAAAACCGATTTCCTCATTCCAAGTAGTTTCGCCTTCTTTCAAAACCGAAACACCTCCACTGGCAAAAAGAGAATTTTTATCATTGTTCGAACGTTGCATCAAACGAACATAACCTATGTTTTCGGGCTGTTCCAATGTATATTCAATGATAATAGAATGTCCTCTATTGGCTTCCGGCGAACCTAGTGAGGCACTACTATAATTTGTCGAATAGTCTCCATCAATAGTTTTACTGACATCCTGATTGCCGTAAACATTGCCTTCTATAAGTTCCGCGCTTTTTACCTTCAATTTCGTATCACCCATACCTTCAGTGGAGGCTTTCTCCTGAATGATAGTAAAAACTACGGGGTCTTTTAACGCAGTTGAGACAAATTTAATATGCCCCGTGCGATTCTGAAACGTGATGTTCTTATGTACTGTAACCTTAAAAATCTTGTCTGAAAAAGTTCTTGTCACTATCGGTTGTTCTATTATTTCAACCCAGCCTTCCATATCAGCCTCTATCGTAGGTTCATTAGCGACATTAGAAGTTACAGTCAACAAAAATTCTTCACCCTCCTGTGTTACTTTCCTAGGGGTGGACTGATCAAAAAGAATCGCATATTCTGTTCCTAATTGAACAATTTTTATTTTCAAAGGCTGGCAACCCGGTGCCGTTAACCGGTATTCTGTCTCACGTTGCGTGGCTTCCTCATTCTCGGCAACGGAAAAACGAATGATAGCATTTTCTCCATCCGGAATGATTTCGTAATTACACCATTGAACAACTCCTAAAGAAGCAATTTCCCAGTCTCTCCGGTTCGTTATTACTTTCACGTCAAATGCTTCTACGGCATCCGAACCCAAATTGATTGTTTCACCAATCAAGTCTGTTTTTAGAAAGGGATCTATCACCTCTTCATCGTCACTGCAAGCAGTAAAAAGTAACAGGACGCATAACACTGTCAACATGGTACCAAAGTGTGTCTTCAAGAAATTTACCATAATAAATAATATTAGATTTAACTGATAAAAAATCCGTTGGCCGGAATCCTTTTATACTCAAACCAACCAACGGATAAAGCTATTTTTCAGATATATATCTTATTTAATGGATACTCCGTAAAGTTTAAGTTCAGCCAATCGGAATTGCCACCTTCCACCTGCATCAGTGGTACTCTCACAATTCCAAGTTTGTACTATACGTATAAACTTAACCGGGGTATCACAATGGCAAGCTGATGTTGTGAAAGAAGCTCCCAAGTTAACCGCACCTGCCGCGCTCAAATCAGCCACACTATATGACTTTCGAGCATTAGGAATATCCTCAAATGTACCATCAACAGACCAAAGTACATCAAATCCTCTCAATAAAGAGACTTCATTTTGTAAACATTGTGTCCATGAGATAGCAAAATCTGTAACTCCTTCTGGAAGTTGCAATTGGAGATAAGGATTAGTGCCGCCGGTATTAACAAAGTTCCTATTAGGGAATGGAGTCTGCACATACGTTGCAGGATCTTTATCAAACAAACTCGCAGCAGTTGTATTACCTACAAAATCGGGGAAATTGAAACTCAACATAGAAGCATCCAACCCTTTGTTATTATACTCATATTCCTTACCTGTCACTGTCAGATTAAACTCCCGACTATCAAAATCAAAATTAATTCCTTCTATTTCGGTAATTTTAATAGCCACTCGTCCTCCTACAACCAGATTTGTCAAATCATCACCGCTTCCTGCCGATACCGACACCTTCAATGAAGCTTCTTTTCCCGGCTCAAACGTTACCAGACCATCATTTTCCAGCGTTACTGAGCTAGAAGACAAGTATCCTTCCTTTCCATCGTTATTCACAACTTCTACCTTAGCCGTGAAATCCCATTGGTTATCTATCTCTAACCCCATAGGTATAGTAAATAAAACAGGATCCGAACTATTTATAAACCCTTGGACACATTCTTCCTCAGAGACTTTAAATTCCAGCTTCGGAGTGGTAATCACAGGCTTCATAACATAGAGATTATTCATAGAATTTACAGAATCCGTAGCACTAACCAATGAAATGGGCAACACAAAAGTCTTATCAGCATTTTCCGGAAGTTCTACCAAGGCTTGAATTGCACTCGTTTTCATCACCACTTTGGACATTTTATATCTCTCATCGGACTGAAAAATCAACTCGCTGCCATCTATAGAATAGGTATTTGAAGGCAAAATAGTATAATTTTCATTGTATTCCTTCAATGCTTCATCCGACAATACGGTCAATTGAGCCTGAGCCGTTAATGACGGATCACATCCGGTCTTCATGATTGTTATATCAAAAGAAGCATCCTGACCGGTATTATAAAGAATTTTACTTTCTTCTCCGGTTTGCTTCAAAGACAAGATCTTATGATATTCTTTCGGATATGTATCATCATATTCATCGCATGCCGTATAGACAAATGACAATCCGCATAATAATGGTATAAATAAACTTTTCTTCATAAATTTGCTTTTTAAATTCATAATACAATTAGTAACCGTATGCCTGAACCATTTGCGGGTTTTTATACACTTCGGCATTCTGAATAGGAGCCAGATATAAACGGTCGTTCCATCTGAAAGGCTGGTCAATGGTAGTCCTTACATTAAATTTTTCAAACGGTACATCTTTCACCATTGCGTTCAACCCCTCACGTTTAGCACCAAAGTATTTCTGACCTTCCGCCCAACGGCGCACATCATGATAACGATGGCCTTCATTCCAGAACTCAATAAATCGCTCATTATGAATCATTTCAATTAATTTACTCTGTTCCGGTACAGTAGTAGTCGTGGGAACACCGGCACGGTCACGAACCTCCTTCAAGTTGGCTAAAGCATTTGCCAGATTGGCACCACCTACGTTCGCCTGACATTCCGCCAGATTCAGATACAATTCTGCCAAACGTATAAGAGGTATCGGTTTGGTATCTCCAGCCTGGAAAGCTCCACCATCGAATACAAATTGAGCTGTCGGATTTACATATTTCTGGGTCATAAATCCTGTAACATTATAGTTACGCGGACTTCTGGTAAGGTCGTATCCATGTCCTGCAGCAGTCTTCATGTTCAAAACGCATGGCGAACCTGCATCGCCACTGCTGGCCTTCAACAACTTTGAACCGTAATCACCACCATCAAACGCCATCCATGCGTAAAAACGCGGTTCACGGTTCACACAAAGTTTAATAATATCCTCTCTGTTGTTTCCTGCTATTCCTGCTTTTTGGAACCATTCTGCTCTTGAAGCAAAATCGCCTGTTGAAGCGGCCTCTTCAGGCAACACACCATCTTCCGTATAGAAATGTTCAATGGTATATAGCGTCGGAGAAATAGCTGAAAATCCCCCTGCCCAAGAAGTCTTATTGCCTGTTTGGAATATATGCGCCGGTATACGTCCCTGTATTCTTGAATTAATATTCTTACCGGTTAGCCCCCAGATTAATTCCTTATTATGCGGATAGCGGGAAGCAACCATATAACGAAGCATCATTACTCTTTCTTTGAACTCTCTGTTCTCCTGGATATTATTATCCTCCTTTCCCGGCACATAAGGTAACCACTTATCATTATTTCCCAGTTCTGTCTGATACAATGTCATATCAGAAGCTTCCGTTCCATAAAGACGGCATCCACCCTCATTAAGCGCAAAATCCAACGCCTTCTGACAGGCCTCCATCGCTCTTTCCCATTTTTTCTCATTATAACTACTGCTTACCAGTTCAATGCCATAATCATCCCGTCCGATAGATTCTTTATATTTAGCATCATCACCTACAAAAAAGTCTTTATCCCCGGGAGTATTCATTTTATTCTTCCATGAAGAAAAAGGGAATTGACCATTCCAAAGAGGAGAAGCAGCATACATCAGTACACGAGCTTTCAAAGCTTTAGCCATCGTAGAAGTAGCACGTCCCCATTCTGTTCCCTCACGGGTCGGCGGCAAATTCTGTGCTGCCAGATCAAGTTGATATGCAATCCAGTTAACACAATAATCATAATGACATCTTCCACCAAACTCAGAAGAGGGAGTACTCTGAGGTACATATTCCGTAATAACAGGTATAGGACCGTATTTTCTCAGTAATGCAAAATGATAATAAGCAATTAAAAAATGAGCTTCGGCCAACCACTGTTCTTTTTCACCCGGTAACCATTCCTGCAATAAGGTTTCACCGGGATTATTTTCGACTTGACGTAAAAAAAGATAGCATTGACCAATATACTTATAATAATTATCCCAAAGTCCATCCGGATTGGCTGCCGAGACTAAATTATATGCATAATCATCCCAAAAAGCTCCACTATCATTCCGCCATTCTATCGGCAGTGCAAACTCATCTGTGGAACCATTAAGAGCACTTGTGTGACCAATAGGAGAATCATCTTCCTGAAGTCCTGCATAACAAGTGAACAGAAATCCTAAAGTACTTCTCCGGGTCTTTGTGGCATCCTGTAGCCCTGCTTGTTCAGGCGGAACTACATCCAGATAATCACAAGAAACTAAATTAAATGAAAGAGCAGTCACAATCAGACCCACTCGAACTATATTTTTCAAAATATTCATATCTTCTATGATTTAGATTATTAGAAATTAAGTTGTAAACCTACATTGACCGTACGTTGCAACGGATAGCTATTCCAACTGCTCAATTCCGGATCCCACAAATCAAACGGGCTGAAACGAAGCAGATTCGCACCACTGACATAAATACGCCCATACGGAATTTTATAACCGATTTCCAAATTCTTCAGACGCAGGAAAGAACCATTACGCAACCAATAAGTACTGTTGACCGTATTATTACCTATATCACCGGTCGTCAATCCCAAACGCGGATATTCGGCATTCGGATTCGGATTATCTACCGACCAGTGATTATCTGCAATAAATTTCAACACATTCTTATTCGGTATACGATTCCCTTCAAGGAAGGGGTCCAAACCATTGATCAGAATGGAACGCAATGCAGAACCACTGAAGAAAATGCCAAAGTCGAATTTTTTATAATTAACGGTACCACCGAAACCATATTGCAAACGTGGAACAGAACCGTACTTGGAAATCATACATTGGTCGTCTTCCGTTATTTTTCCATCACCATTCAAATCACGGTATTTGATATCACCGACCTTCGGAGTGCTATTTCCTACCATCTGTTCCGGGCTGTTGTCTATCTCCTCCTGGCTCTGGAACAGTCCTTCCGAAATATATCCGGTCAATCTGGAATATGGTTTTCCTGTTTCCGACTTCCAAATAGTAGGATAATCCGGTTCATCTTTATAAACCAACTTATTTTTATTATATGTCAGGTTAGCCTGAAAACTAGCCCCCAAATCTTTAGAGAAATTCTTATGATAATTAAGGCTGAATTCCACACCCTTATTATCCATTTTACCGACATTTCCCCAAGGTTTTGCTTTACCATAACCCAAAGAATTAGGCCAAGACTGACGTTCCATAAATATATCGTAACGTTTGTCATAGAAATAGTCTATTGTTATATTCCAGTGGTCAAACAAAGTCATATCTACGCCAATATCAAATTTCTTCGCTTTTTCCCACACAGCATCCAGATTTGCATAATAGGCAATCTCCGGACCTCCCAATGTGTGATTCATACTCTCTCCAAATGTCCACTTTATCTGATCCAATTTATTATCCGTCAGCTTATCAATATATAAATAATAGCTTCCGCCCGCTTGTGCCAGATCATCGCTACCTACCAATCCATAAGAGGCTCTCACTTTCAGGTTATTCACCGCATTTTTCAAAGGTTCAAAGAACTTCTCATTACTGATAACCCATCCTAAAGACATTGCCGGGAAGAAACCGAAACGCTTCTTCTTGGCAAGACGTTCCGTACCGTTATAACCGAAGTTGATTTCAGCCAGATAACGTTGTCCGTAATCATATGTGAAACGTCCTGAGACTCCTTGATTACGATTAGGAAGCACATCACTTCTGTATTCCCTTTGCCGGTACATCAACATACCTCCGACATTGTGCAAACCAAATTGACGATTATAACTGATATTTCCCTGAAATTCAAATGTCTGATCCGAACTTCTGGCAATATCCGACTGTGCTATATAGTCTGCACCTTCCTGAATACGTTCCAAGTCATATTCCAACGGACTATCTTCACTGTATCCCACAGCTCTGAAAAGATAAGGAGTAATGGAACGATTGTAGGAACTGCTGGACCAGTTTTTAAAGTTTACCCAGATATTTGCCTTCAATCCTTTTGTTACAAACCCAAAATCCTGCTCCACTTTAATGACTGTATTCAATGTATTCGCATTCTGCTCCTTATAAGAAGTCATCATCTGCGCATAAGGATTAGGATAGAGATAGTCCGAACTCTGATAATCAGATCCATAGCGGATATACGTATCACCCGGTTGCGCAGAATAAGTTGCAGGGAAAGTTACCGGAGTAGTCGTCAGAATCATTTTAAACAAATCAGCACTATTGATATTAGGCCCTTTGTTCTGACGGATCTGAGCATTCATATTCATCCTGATTGTCGTTGTGGGGGTCAACTTATAGGAGATATTATTCTGGAACGTATAATTCATGATATTAATATTATTGTTCCACGAATAAGCTTTCTCCGTATTCAGCAAACCACTATCGTGGCTGACATTCAAGCTCATATAATACTTCACTTTTGTACCTCCTCCCGATACATTGATATTGGCACGCTGCGTCATTGTCATCTTTTTGAAAATGACATCCTGCCAATCCACATTCGGATATACATAAGGATTTACCCCGTCACGGGTCAACTGGATCCGTCTGTCCGAATACAATAATTGATCTTTCGATTTATTCGGATTTCTCGACAGGTCAGCTTCATTGTAAAGTTCCATATATCTGGGACCATCTACAAACTCAGGAAAATCGGACATGATATTGAAAGAGTTCTCCGCACTAACATTAACCTTCGTCTTCATATTGTAATCACCTCCCTTTGTAGAGATTATCATTACACCATTTGCACCGCGTGCACCATAAATTGCAGTTGCAGAAGCATCTTTTAAGATGGAGAAACTCTCGATATTTTCCGCCGGCACATAGTTCAGATCAGATACTGAAATTTCTACATCGTCCAATAATATAAGCGGTGTTGTACGCCCGCCAAAAGTAGAAATACCGCGAATATAAAAATCAGCCCCGGAACCCGGCTCTCCTGTTTTAGTGGTAGCAATCACACCTGCCAGCTTACCGGCAAACGAAGTACTTAATTGTGAAGTCGGCATTCGTAAAATATCTCCTTTCACATTTGTAATAGCCCCTGTCACACTCACTTTCTTTTGTACTCCGGAACCTACAACAACGACCTCGTTCAACGTCTGCTGTTCTCCGGACATCGTGACATTAACCACCCCTAAATCTTCTACCGGAGCTTCACGTTTCTGGTAACCGATGTACGAGAAGACCAGTACGGCTTTGTCTCCGCTCACAGAAATAGAATATCTACCATTCAAATCCGTGATAGTTCCACTTTTCTGACCTTTCACAACAATGTTCACACCTACCAACGGCTCGCCGTCTATGGCGTCTGTAACCACACCTGTGACGACTCTTTTCTCTCCTTTCTGCTGTACACTCTGTTTATTCACTTTCAGTACAACTTCGTCTCCCCGGACTAAATAGTTAACATTACTCCCTTCAAATACAACTGACAATACTTTTTCAATCGTACCTTGGCAGTCAATGTTTTTGCGCTTTACTTCATCCAAATCTGCTGCATCGTAAAAAAACACATAATTACTGTTTTTTTCGATCTGACGGATAGCTTGTACTTCACTAAAATACCCTTTCACCTTTATGACTCCCTGTGCTGCTATTGCAATCAATGGGAAACAAAAGATTCCAAACCAAATGCACATGAGGTACTTCCACCTGCCATGCTGTTGCTTTTCTTCCATACTAAATAATTAAAAGATTAACATTAAAAAATTATACAAACATACTATAGTATACCTTTAACGGAATATGATATATTCTCCATTTTCCTTTCTATATCGCCACCCTGTACTGAAGCACATTTTTTCAATAGCTTCTTCCAATGACTCATTATAACGTAGACGCCCGTTTAACAGATTCTTGGTTGCCTGTCCGTGTTCCAATGATATTTTTACATTATATATTCTTCCTACAATCTCAATCCATGAACTTAAATCAACATTTGTAAATTCATAATTACCATCTTTCCATTTCACTCCTTGCATTTCATCCACTTTCACGCTTGCCTTCTCCGCGTTGAAGGTCAATTCTTGCGAAGGTTTCATCTCAATAGTATGCTCAGTACCTACTATCGTAAAATCGACTTTACCACTAAACAAAGTGACTTTAGAAATATTTGCCTGTTCCTGATTAATTAAAAAAGAAGTACCTTTTACTTCTACAAAAGCCCTATCAATGTATACGATAAAATGTTTGCCATCCTGTTTATAAACATCAAAATGGGAATTTCCTTTCAACCACACTTTTCTATTCTGAACAAAATTCTCCGGATAACGGATAGAACTTCCCGGATGCATCCAAACTCGTGAACTATCAGGCAGCATATATAGACGCCCTTCTTTTGATACAACTTCTACAAAAGCATCTTTCGCCTCATTTACCTTATTTCCGGAGAAATACATCCAAGTTGCTCCAAGTAGCAAAACAAGAGCTACGGCAGCCACAGATAGCCAATATGGTATATAAACATGCTTTTTCTGTTGTCGGCAATCCAGACATTTCTGTCTTACCATTTTCCACATCTTTCGCCCTACTTCATCGTCAAGTTCTTTTTGTCGATCCATATTCCATTGCAGGTGCATTCTTTCTTCAAACTCTCGATGATGAAATAGTTCCTTTTGTTCTTTTTCATCCAGTTTGTCTGCTAATAAAGCTTTGATTTGTTCATATAGTTTCTTATTCATATCTATCTTTTTCACATTTTTCATTTTCATTATAAAACAAGCGTCTCTAATATTAAATACGAAACTTTTATGTCTATCCCTACATTGCATTGAACTTTTTTTCGAAAAATCAGAAAGCAGTTCTTTAGAACGCTAACCAGTCCTTTTTTTCTTATCTTTGCAAAACAATTATAATTATGCACGTAATGGAGAAAACATCTGTTTTAGCAAAATTAAAACAAGGAGACGAAACCTCATTTACCTTTGTATATGATCATTATTGGCGGAAAGTATACAGATTTTCAGAGATTTATCTGAATGACGACGAGGAAATAAAAGAGGCAGTACAAGAGGTTTTTATCAAATTATGGGAATCGCGTGCATCAATCAACGAAAACAAAGACATAGACGGATTACTCTTTATTATGACTCGTAACACAATTTTTGATTACTTCCGCAAAAGTCTGAATAAGGTAACGATGAAAATTACTGCTCTTGAGGTTGCTGAGAAAATTGCTATATCTGATGAGACGCTCGAAGTTAAGGATCTACTGGAATATATATGGAAATTAGTTTCTTTACTTCCACCACGACAACAAGAGGTTTTTATCATGAGCAGGAAACAACAAATGACAAACAAAGAAATAGCAGAACAACTTGACATTAGCGAGAAGGCGGTAGAACGTAATATCTACTTTGCTTTAAAATTCATAAAAAAGAATTTGAACCTATTTATTTTCTTCATTACGATACCATAAGAGACATTCTGCGTTTTAACTAGTTTTAACTGGGTTTGATATAGTGCTGGGCTAAAAATATACGTATTTATTAATAAGACACAAAGGTATAAGTTACCTTAAAACCTATAAATAAATATACCCATGAAACAGTATGCATTATTAGCTTTTCTTTCGCCAGTTGCAAGCCTATTGGCGGTTACAGGTCCGGCACAAAGCGAAAAGCTCAAAACCAAAACAAATCCTCAAAAGCAGCCAAACGTCATTTTTATCTATGCAGATGATCTGGGATATGGTGACCTCGAATGCTATGGAGCCAAAAACGTACAAACTCCCCATGTAAACCAATTGGCAGAAAGTGGTGTCCAATTCACCAATGCGCACGCCACTGCGGCAACAAGTACTCCTTCACGTTACTCCATGCTCACTGGAAAATATGCGTGGCGTGTACCGGGAACCGGTGTGGCAGCAGGTAATGCTGGTATGATTATCCGACCTGAAACTTACACGCTGGCAGATGTTTTTAAGAATTCCGGATATATCACCGGCGCTATCGGCAAATGGCATTTAGGATTGGGTGACAAATCGGGCATGCAAGACTGGAATGCTCCACTACCTACAGCACTGGGAGACTTGGGATTTGATTATTCCTATATTATGGCAGCCACAGCGGATCGCGTACCATGCGTGTTTATTGAAAACGGTAAAGTAGCCAACTACGACCCTTCTGCTCCTATTGAGGTTAGTTATCAAAAGCCATTCCCTGGCGAACCATTAGGGAAAGACCATCCGGAACTGTTGTACAATATGAAACATAGTCATGGGCACGACATGGCTATTGTCAACGGAATTGGTCGCATAGGATACATGAAAGGTGGTGGCAAAGCATTATGGAAAGATGAAAATATAGCCGACTCCATCACCGCACATGCTATTGATTTTATCGACAAGTACAAAAACCAGCCTTTTTTCTTGTATTTTGCTACAAACGACGTACATGTACCACGTTTTCCGCATGAACGTTTTAGAGGTAAGAATAAAATGGGAGTACGTGGTGATGCTATTGCCCAGTTTGACTGGACAGTGGGACAAATAATAGCAGCTCTTGAAGAACGGGGATTACGAGAAAACACATTAATTATCCTCTCTAGTGACAATGGTCCGGTAGTTGACGACGGTTATGATGACCATGCTGAGGAATTGCTTAACGGACATAGTCCTGCAGGTCCTTTTCGTGGTAATAAATACAGCGCATTTGAAGGAGGAACGGCGGTACCTGCAATTGTCAGTTGGCCGAAAGAAATACCCGGTTCACAAATTTCCGACGCCTTAGTATCACAAATCGACTGGTTTGCATCAATGGCTGCTCTAATCAATGCAAAATTACCAAAAGGAAGTGCGCCAGATAGCCAGAACCGCTTAAACACATGGCTCGGAAAGGATCAAACGGATCGCCCATGGATTATAGAAGAATCTTCAACCATGTCTGTACGTACCAAAAATTGGAAATATATTGAACCAAACGATGGACCTGCCATGATTACCTGGGGCCCAAAAGTAGAGACTGGAAATTTGAAAACTCCTCAACTTTATGACATGAGAGTTAGAGAATATGAAAAGGAAAACCTTGCGGACCAACACCCCGAAATAGTCTACGAAATGCAGAATATTCTGAGACGAGTTAGAAAATAGAAATACCAAAAACGATGTTCATCAATAAAAAATTCCCGATAACTTTATCACAAGTTATCGAGAATTTTATATGTTCGGTCATTTATAAATTAATACTCTTCCTCGTTAAAGAAAAAATCCTCCTTACTAGGGTAATCCGGCCAAATATCTTCGATACTCTCATAGATCTCGCCCTCATCTTCCATCTCTTGGAGATTCTCAATAACTTC
>ULWJ01001055.1_pt1 | contig 16729 bp, 15 predicted proteins | sample 1960221 | NCBI WGS metagenome assembly ULWJ01 (sample SAMEA4835809, study PRJEB28245) | human gut metagenome | biome: gut microbiome; material: fecal sample | place: Denmark | collected 2008 | reverse complement strand
CCAGCCGTTTGCCTTCTGTAAACATGGCACTCATAGCCGCACTCTGTTCTACCATCTGTTTCATTTTCTGAGAAATCATAACATCTCTCCCTTCTGGAATTTTCCGATGCTTTCGCATCCATCTTTTGTAATACATTATTGTTATTTCTGGTATTTTTCTTTTAAGTATGCCAGTGCTTCAATATACCCCTGAAATCCTTTCCCGGTAATGGTCTTTTCACAAGCCATACCCGCATAGGAAATCTGGCGAAAATCTTCCCGGCTGCCAACATCAGACAGATGCACTTCAACCGCTGGCAGATTGACTGCTTTCAAAGCGTCTAAAATTGCCACACTGGTATGGGTATAGGCCGCCGGATTGATAACAATGGCATCGGTTCCATTGAAATAAGCTGTCTGGATATGATCCACCAGCGCACCTTCATGGTTGGACTGGAAAATGTCCACTTCAATGCCTTCCTTCTGGCAATAGTCATGGATCATATTCTTCAGATCCATATAGGTTTCTGTGCCATAAATATGTTTTTCACGAATCCCCAACATATTCAGATTGGGGCCGTTGATAACCAATACTTTCATCGCAATGCCTCCTTAAACGATTTCAGAATAGCAGCCCAGGAAAGAGAACTGTTCCGCAGAGAAATCCATATCTTTCAAGAGGGTAATGACGTCTTTGGAATAGACAGAGGCTTCCATGTCGAAATAGAAACGGAATTCGAAATCTTTTCCGGGAATTGGTCTGCTTTCCAGTTTGGACAAATTGATGCCTTTTGCCGCGATTTTACCCAGCATTCGATACAGAGAACCGGGATGATGAGAAACGGACAGCATCAGGCTGATTTTATTGGAACCGGCATAGATTTCCATATCTTTTGCGATACAGATGAAGCGTGTGTAGTTGTTCTGGTTGTTCTGGATGTCATTTTTCATCACCTGTAAGCCATACAGTTTCGCGCATTCAGGAGAGGAAATGGCTGCAATATCATCCCGATCACATTCTGCCACATATTTTGCCGCTGTGGCTGTATTTTCAAATACAGTCACTTTCACATGAGGAAGGGATTTCAAAAATTCACTGCACTGGCTCAAAGCCTGTTCTTGGGAAATGATTTCTTTGACGTTGGAGAAATCCGCGCCGTGTTTTCCCAACAGCGCATGATTGATGTGGAGTTTCAAACTTCTGACAATATGGAATTTATGACGCATCATCTGGTCATAAACTTCTGTCACAGAGCCTGCGGAGCTGTTTTCAATGGGCAGCACCCCATAACGGCACAGACCGCTTTCCACCGCATTGAATACATGCTCAAAGCTTTTGAAGAACATGGTATTGGGCATGGTGAACAGTCTGCTGCAAGCGCGATCCGCATAGGAACCTTCTGTTCCCTGACATGCTACCACTGCTTTTTTGGGAAATTCCATGAGCGGATTTTCGATGCTTGCCATGATTTCTTTGGACAAAGGTGTTTCCTGCATCAAAATCCCTGCCTGGTAGCTTTTGCTCACATCAAACATGGTGCGGTAAAGGGTATTGGCATAGAGTTCAAATTCTTCCCCTGCCTTTTCCATAATTTTCTGCAATACAGCATTTTCTCTGCGCATATCCAGTACGGGCAGATTCTTTTCCGCCTTTGCTCCCGCGATTTCAGAAGCCACTTTCATACGTTCTACGAATAACTCCACAATTTTATCATCAATATCGTTGATCTGATTTCTCAATTCGTCCAAATACATACATTTACCCCTCCTGGTTATTTCTTCTGCTGTAATTCATATAAATCCAAAATTGCCACCGCCATTGCCGCCTCCACACAAGGTACCGCTCTTGGTACAATACAGGGATCGTGACGGCCAATGACACGAACGGTTTCATTCTGCCCAGATTCCATGCCAATGGTATTCTGTTCTCTGGAAATAGACGGTGTGGGCTTAAATGCCGCCCGAAGCACCAATGGCATTCCACTGGAAATGCCACCCAAAGAACCGCCATGGTGGTTGGTAGTTGTTTTTACATTGCCATTTTCATCAAAATAAAATGGATCGTTATTTTCGGAGCCAAAAAGCTCTGCCACACCAAAACCATCGCCAAATTCCACGCCTTTCACTGCTGGAATGGCATATAAAATAGAAGCCAGCTTGCTTTCCAATCCATCAAACATAGGCTCGCCTAAGCCAACGGGAAGCCCTACCACTGCCGCTTCCACCACACCGCCGACGGAATCCTGATTCAGCCGTGCATCCTCAATGACTTCCTGCATCCGCAGACCAGCTTCATCGGAAAAGACAGGGAATGTTTTAGCTGTCACTTCTGCCAGTTCTTCCGCTGTGATTTTCACCGGATTCATGGGCGTATCCGCAATGCCGTGAATGGAATGGATATGAGCACCAAAGTGGATTCCCCTTCTTTCCAGAATCTGCATACATACCGCCCCAGCGAAGCAAAGAGGCGCTGTCAGTCTGCCGGAAAAATGTCCGCCGCCACGATAATCCTGAAAACCACCATACTTTACTGCCGCCGTATAGTCCGCATGACCAGGACGGGGTGTTTTCACCAGATTGCTGTAATCTTTAGAATGGGCGTTTGTATTGTGTATCATAGCGCATAATGGCGCGCCGCATGTTTTTCCTTCAAATAAACCGGACACCACTTCCGGGACATCTCCCTCTTTTCTTGTGGTGGAATATTTATGCTGACCAGGTGCCCGCCGTTTCATAAATGCCTGCACCTTTTCCAGATCAATTTCTTCTCCTGCCGGCAGTCCGTCAATGACTACCCCAATGGCTTCGGAATGGGACTGTCCAAAAATAGAAATCTTGATTCGTTCTCCAAAATTAGAGGACATCTGCGCCACCTCCTAAACGAATAAATTCTGCGAAAAATGCCGGATAAGACTTTGCCACGGCTTCCGCACCTTCAATGACAGCTTCTCTTCCAAGCAAAGCCGCACCGACTGCCGCCGACATAACGATACGGTGATCGCCGTAAGCATCTATACGAATTTCTCCTTGCTGTTCTGTCAATGTCCCGCCATGGATGACTAAACCGTCCTGTTTTTCCTCCACTGGAACACCCAGCCGCTTCAAACAGTCCGCCATAGCCGTCAGGCGGTCACTTTCTTTGATCCGCAGCCTGCCGGCATTTCGGATTTCTGTTTTTCCTTCTGCCGCCGCTGCCGCCATGCACAATATGGGTACCAGATCGGGAATCTGTGCCGCGTCAATGACGCAGCCTCTCAGTTTCCCATGAGAAACCATCACTCGATCTTCTTCCACTTCCACATGTGCACCAAACTGTTTCAATATATCTAAAATGGCTTTGTCTCCCTGGGGAGAATCCATTTGTAGTCCACAACATGTCACCGGCTGACCCATGGCACCAGCTGTAAGCCAGAATGCACCATTAGACCAATCGCCGTCTGCCTGCATCACACCGGGGGAATGGTACTGCTGTCTGCCGGGGATGCGAAATCCCTTTTCCCCTTCCTCCACCTCAATACCAAAGCGCTTGAGCGTATACAGTGTCATATCAATATATCCACGGGATTCCACTTCTGTGGTCAATATAATTTCACTATCTTCTTCTAACAAAGGCAATGCAAAGAGCAGGCCCGTAATAAACTGAGAACTTACATTGCCCGGCAGAGAAAATGTACCGCCCTTGAGCTGTCCAGACATTTCCAAGGGCAGCTGGTCACTGCTGACAAAACAGCCATGCTCTCTGAGCAATTCTGTCAAAATACCGATGGGACGCTGAGGCAGTCTGCCTTTGCCTTCTACCAATACATTTCTGCCCAATGCCGCCGCCACTGGCAACAAAAAACGCAAGGTTGAACCGCTTTCTCCGCAGTCCATCACAGCCAGATCTTCTTTTTTCTCCACTGGGAACATTTTGATTTTATCCCCCTGACGGAGAAAATCTGCACCTAATGCCTGTAAACACTGAAGGGTGGCTTCCAAATCCTCGGAGCTGCCATTAATCATCATTTCCGTTGGCTGATCAGCCAGCGCCGCGCCAATGAACAGACGATGGGCATCAGACTTGGAGGAGATCATCTGCACTGTTCCCCGCAGGGCTCCTCTGGATATTTTGATGTTCATAGCCTCCCTCCTTTACGATTCCATAGCTGTTCTTGCTAATTCTTCCAGTTCTTCCACTGGTATTTTTACGATTTCACAAGCACCGATTTTCTTTGGAAATACAAAACTGATGGTTCCGCCCCGGCGTTTTTTATCCCGCAAGGTTCCTTCTGCCACTTCTGCCTGAGAAAAAGCGGTTTCCTTGGGCAGATGATTCTGTTCCAGTGCCTTCGCAATGGCCGCCGCTGTGCCTTTCTTCGCAATGCCTTTTGCTTCTGCCGCTTTAGCGATGAGATGCATCCCGATGGCAACGGCATGTCCATGAGTCATTTGAAAATGGCTTTTCTGTTCAATGGCATGTCCAAAGGTATGTCCTAGATTCAACAGCTGGCGCTTGCCTGTGTCAAATTCATCTTCCTCTACTACGTCCCGTTTCATGGAAACGCAGGTTTCAATAATTTCTTCCAAATCCTGCCGAAAATCGCCCCCGGCAATTTTTTCAAACAATACAGTGTCACCCAATACACCATATTTCAATGCTTCCGCGATGCCGTCGGCAAAAACAACCTCTGGCAATGTCTGCAATACATCCGTATCACAGAGTACCAGTTTCGGCTGATAAAAAGCACCTGCCAGATTCTTACCAGCCTCCAAATCCACAGCCGTTTTTCCGCCTACGGAAGAATCAATGGCCGCCAGAAATGTGGTGGGAATCTGTACAAAGGGGATGCCCCGCAGATATACCGCCGCGCCAAAACCTGCCAAATCCCCTGTTACACCGCCGCCCAAAGCCACAATCAAATCCGTTCTGGTCATTTCCTCTTTTGCCAGAAATTCCAGCAAATGGCTGAGGGTATGAATGTTCTTGGATGCTTCGCCAGCGGGAAACACAAATGTGCAGACAGAAAATCCGGTTTCCGTCAATGACTGGCGGACGGTTTCTTCATATAAATGCACCACTGTACTGTCTGTCACAATGGCAGCTTTACAGGGAGAAATGACTTTTTTCACTGCTTCTCCCGCTTTCTGAAGGAGTCCGCTGCCAATGAGCACCTCATACGTTGCGGAAGTTTTCACCGTTACACCTCTCATACACACACCTTCTTACTCAAACTCTTTTACAACGTCAACAGCGAGGCGTTTTTCTTTCCCATCTTTCAGCATGGCTTTCAAGGTATCTCCATCGCCGCTGCGGATAACTTTGCTGTAAGCCTGCAACCGCTCCACCAGACCGTCGATCTCGTCTGCCAGATAATCTTTGTTCACCAAAAACAGTTCTGTCCACATGGTTTCGTTCAGCTTTGCCACACGGGTCATGTCATGAAAACTGCCTGCGGAAAATCCCTTGAATCTCGGAGACAATTCGCTTTTGATATAGGCGCTGGAAACCACATGTGCCAGCTGGGATGTGTAAGCAATCATCTGATCATGTTCCGCGTCTGTTGCCACCTGCATCCGGGCAAAGCCAATGCTTTTGAAAAACTGGCTCAAACGGTCTACATCGGCAATATCTGTACCTTGGAAAGGTGTCAAAATCATAGTCGCGCCTTCAAAAATCTTTTCACTGGAAAAGTTAAAGCCGGAACGCTCAATGCCTGCCATGGGATGGGCGCCAATGAAAATGAAACCATTTTCTGCCGCGATATCCTGCACATTCTGGCAAACCAGCCGTTTCACCCCTGCACAATCCACCACCATAGCGCCTTTTTTGAAATCTTTTGCATGTTGGCGCACATAATCTACGGTCGCCTGTGGATAAAGGGCAATGAGCACCAAATCGCAATCTTTTGGATTGCCGTCAACCATGAATTCATCTGCTGCATCCAGCAGTTTTGCGCTGAGCCGTACTGTTTCCGATGCGTCCCAGCCAATTACTGTATGTTCTGTTTTTTTATGGATGGCTTTCGCCATGGAGCCGCCAATGAGCCCCATTCCTACAACGCCGACTTTCATATGTGTCACCTCTTTTTCTATGTTTTCTCTTAAGCTTCGTTGTATTTGCAGGCAAAAGGTCTGATTTGGAATACAGCCTTTGCCACATCGTCAAATGCTTCCGGTGTCAGGGACTGTGCGCCGTCACACAGTGCTCTTGCCGGGTCGTTATGCACTTCGATCATGAGCCCATCTGCCCCTGCCGCTGTTGCCGCCATAGCCATGGGTTTTACCATGTTGGAATGTCCCAAGGCATGGCTGGGGTCTACGATAACAGGCAGATGTGTCAGTTTTTTCAAAACAGGAATGGCGGATAAATCCAATGTATTTCTTGTTTTGGTTTCGAAAGTACGGATGCCTCTTTCGCAAAGGATGACGTTTTCATTGCCCCCTGCCATGATGTATTCCGCACTCATGAGCCATTCTTCAATGGTGTTTGCCAGCCCACGTTTCAGCAGGATAGGTTTGTTGATGGTACCCAGTTCCCGCAGCAGATCAAAGTTCTGCATGTTTCTTGCCCCTACCTGAATCACATCAACGGATTCAAACATTGGCAAATGGCTGATATTCATGATTTCAGATACGATGGGCAGCCCTGTTTTTGCCTTTGCTTCTTCCAGCAGTTCAATGCCTTCGCCTTTCAGTCCCTGGAAAGCGTAAGGGGAAGTTCTGGGCTTAAATGCGCCGCCGCGGAGCAGACCTGCGCCGGATTTTTTCACACATTCTGCAATGTAGCATACCTGCTCTCTGGACTCTACGGAGCAAGGACCAGCAATGATTTGGAAATTGCCGCCGCCAATCTTCACGCCGCCGATGTCCACCACCAAGTCTTCATTGTGGAATTTTCTGTTTGCATTTTTAAATGGCTCTTGTATCCGTTTTACGTTTTCTACAATGTCCAATGCTCTTACCAAATCCATATCCACCTGAGAAGTATCCCCCACCAGACCGATGATGGTATGGGTTTTTCCAATGGAAACATGGGTTTCAATCCCCATGCTGTGAATCCACGCTTCCAAGTTTTCCAGTTGTTCCGGTTTTGTATTCTGTTTCAGTACAATAATCATTCCACTTACCTCCTTCATGATAAAACGCTTCCTTTCATCGCTGCCTACCCTTCTTTCCTACAAAAAAAGAAAGACTCCGCAGCGAATTTCACTGCGAAGTCCTATATGTCCTTCCAAAGAAAAAAACAACAAAACGAACCGTCTTTTCCTAACAGTAAAATTCACTTTGAATCTCTGAAAACACGGTAAAAATAAAAGTATGCAGTTGCAGCAAAATTATTTTGAATCATAAATATGCAACCCTTTCGTCTGGTTATTTTTTCTCATACTATCACAAAGGATTGCCGATGTAAACCCCCAATATGGAAAAAGCTGCGCTTCTATGAAACCTGTTGAAAAATCAAAAATCCTCTGCAAAAATACCGTCACTTTGCGCGTCTCAGAAAAACAACTGTCTTTTTACACAAAGGAATACATTCTTTTTTGTGCATGTTTTATGGAAGATGTATCTTGGATTCCCCTTCTCCCATTGGTCATTTTTTAAGTGTTTTGCAGTGAACATCTCGGTTTTGTCCTTCTCTGACAAACGTCCCCTTTGGCTTGCCCTCTTTCTAAAAACAGCAAACGAGACGCCATCAGTGGCTTCTTCATAAGAAAACAAAGAAAGCTGAAATCCCAATGATACAGGGGATTCCAGCTTTCTTATATTAGACAGCCGCCACAACTTCCCTTAAGAAATCAAAGAAAGAATTGATGTTTTCTTAAGAGGAAGTTGCTTGAAGTATCACGTTTGTTATCTTATTCTGATTCTCTGGGCATTTTCCATGCCGTATGGTCTGTATGGAGCAAATGATGGGCTTTTTCTCCCAAAGGTTCGCCCAGGAAATCTTTATACAGCGCTTGGATTGCCGGGTTTTCATGGCTGAAACGCAGGTTTGCAATATCATCCAGGAAATACAGGTGATTTCCGCGGCGTTCTGCCTGTTCCAGTCCATCTTTGATGGGCTGACCGCCGCCGCCGGCACAACCGCCAGGACAAGCCATGATTTCCACAAAGTCATAATGTGCTTTGCCTTTACGCAGAGCTTTCACCAGTTTTCTTGCATTACCCAATCCGCTGGCAACAGCCACCCGCAGGGTTTTGCCTGCCAGTTCAAATTCCGCTTCTCTCCAGCCTTCCTGTCCACGGACATTCTGGAAAGCATCAGGAGCCGCATTTTCGCCGTTTACCAGATAATAAGCGCTGCGCAGAGCCGCTTCCATAACGCCGCCGGTAACACCGAAAATGACACCAGCGCCAGTCGCTTCTCCGATCGGATCATCAAAAGGTGTGCTTTCCAGCAAATCAGGTCGGATATGTTCTGCACGGAGCATCCGCACAAATTCTCTGGTAGTCAGCACCAAATCCACATCTCTTCCTGTTCCCGCGTCGTTCATGGTAGGCAGGATATTTTCGCTCTTTTTGGCGATGCAGGGCATGATGGATACACTGAACACATCTTCTTTTGCAATCCCCAGTTTCCCTGCATAATAAGCCTTCACAACGGCCCCAAACATCTGCTGAGGAGATTTTGCTGTGGAAAGACATTCTGTCATGTCAGGATACTGACTCTTCATGAACCGTACCCATGCAGGACAGCAGGATGTGAACATAGGATACTGATGTTCTCCTTCGTTCAGACGACGCAGCAGTTCACTGCCTTCTTCCATGATGGTCAGGTCTGCCGCAAAGTCTGTGTCAAAGACATAATCTACCCCCATCATTTTCAAAGCTGTTACAATTTTGCCAACATCCGCATCTTCCTGAGAAAGACCCATTTCTTCTCCCCAAGAAGCCCGTACTGCCGGAGCAACCTGTACAATGACTTTTTTCTTGGGATTTGCCAGTGCAGCAAAGAACTGCTCTGTATCATCCCGTTCGCTCAATGCCCCCACAGGACAGTGGGTAACACACTGCCCGCAGAAAGAACAGTCGGAGTCCATGATACGATTGTTATAAGCAACGTCGACGGTAGTTCTGGCACCAGTACCTTCTACGTCCCAAATATGCAGATCCTGTACCTTATCACAAATCTGGATACAGCGCATGCACTTGATACATTTAGAAGCATCTCGAATCAAAGGAGAACGAGGGCTCCACTGATAAGGGGGCACCTGCATTTCATAAGGCTGACGGCGAATGTCCAAATCATTGGCGATTGTCTGCAATGTACAGTTGCCGCTGCGTACACACATGGTACATTTGCTGTCATGCTGAGAAAGAATCAGTTCCACATTGGTCTTTCTGACTTCTCTGACTCTGGGGCTGTTGGTATGGACTGCCATGCCTTCACTGACAATGTTATTACAAGAGGAAATGAGTTTATCTACGCCTTCCACTTCCACAACACAAACACGGCAAGCGCCAATTTCGTTGATATCTTTCAAATAACACAGGCTAGGCACATGAATGCCGGCAGCTCTTGCCGCTTCCAGAATGGTGGTATTTTCTTTTACCTGTACTTGTTTTCCATCTATGGTCAGATTTACCATTTGTCCACCCTCCCTCCTTTGAAGTTGCCATAGCCGTAATGGTCACACCGCAGACAGCGGCAGCTTTCCTGCATGGCTTCTTCGTGGGTCAAGCCGCATTCAATCAAATTAAAGTCATGGTTTCTTTCACCGGCACTGCGTTCTGTGGTGTTGACTCTGCCGCCGGCAGGCATCGTGTTCAGCCGTACGGGAGGAATTTCCACATCCACTGTGATCTGGTGATTGAAGCCCAAATATTCGTCAATATTGGCAGCCGCAACCTTACCAGCCGCAATGGCACGAATGACCGTCGCGGGGCCTGTTACGCAGTCGCCGCCAGCAAATACGCCGTCGATATTTTCTACGTCACTGCTTGCCATAGCATCAATAACGCCACGTTTGATGGGCACGCCGTATTCTTCAAAGGGCTGTGTTTCAATACCCTGTCCGATAGCAACGATGATGATATCACAAGGAATCCGCACAGGAGGCGCGTCCGCAGGCATGGGACGAGGTCTGCCGCCGCTGTCCATAGGCCCAACGATCTGAGGCTGTGCCCACAGTGCTGTTACATTATCGTCCTCATCGCCGGAAATCCGCAGAGGCGCATGCATACACATGATTTCGCAGCCTTCACCGATTGCGCCTTCAATTTCATCAGGCAGCGCTGTCATATCCACTTTTCTTCTGCGGTATACGCAGGTTACACTTTCTGCACCCAGACGTTTTGCACTTCTGGTACAGTCCATAGCTACATTGCCGCCGCCAACGACAACAACGCGTTTTTTCCGGAAATCCGGCAGAGCGCCGTCGCCAATGCTGCGCAGCATCTGTACCGCAGACATAACGCCGCGTTTGTCCTCACCTTCGATGCCGATCTTTTTATCGCTCTGGGCACCGATAGAGATATAAATACAGTCAAAAGCTTCCTTCAGCTGTGGCAGTGTCACAGCTTTGCCTACATCCACACCGGTATGTACTGTAATGCCTGTGGAAAGGATGGCTTCCAAATCCTCATCCAGTCTTTCTCTGGGCAGACGATAGCTGGGGATGCCGTAACGGAGCATACCGCCCAGTTTTTTATGTTTTTCAAATACTTCTACATGGTGACCCATCAGTGCCAGATAATATGCCGCACTCAAACCGCCGGGGCCACCACCCAGAATAGCAACTTTCTTTCCTGTTGGTTCTGCGCAAGGCGGTGCAGGCACTACGCCCGCATTATCCACAGCATACCGTTTCAGCGCACGAATGTTAATGGCATCATCTACCATATTTCTGCGGCACCGTGCTTCACAGGGATGTTCACAGACCATAGCACAGGATGTTACAAAGGGATTGTCCTTTCGAATAAGACGTACCGCATCTGCATAACGTTCATGGGAAACCAAGGCAATATACCCGGGAATATCCACATTTGCAGGACAGAGCGCCACACAGGGCACCGGCTGGTAAATGTTAAACAGACAGCGTTTATTATGAATATGTTCCAGATAATCATCACGGAACCCTAACACACCACGCAATACCATTTCTGCCGCTTCTGTACCAATGGCACAGTCAGCGGAATTTTTGATGACACGAGCGGTTTTTTCAATGAGCTGTAAATCATCTTCACTGCCTTTGCCGTCCAAAACTCTTTCCAGCAGCACCTGTAACTGTCCCAGACCAACACGGCAGGGCACGCATTTCCCGCAAGTCTGGGCATGGCACAGTTTCAGAAAAGCCGCAGCCATATCCACAGGACAGAGCCCGGGAGGACTGGCGATGATCCTACGTTCTACATCCCGATAAAGCCCTTCCACAACGGTCTGTGCCTTATTGGGTGTGATAATACTCAATCTGCTCATATCGCACCTCCTTACCAAATACCTGATAAAAAAAGAGTGCCCCTTTCCAGAAGGAATCCTATTTTTTTCACTTTCTGGCTCCAGCACTTTTCCCTTCACAGGTTCCTTATTTACAACAATCATTTTCCTTTACCGAAAATTTCAGCTTTCATATTTTTTAGAAACATTTCCGGCAAGCAAACAAAGGACTACATATTTTCTCAAACGATCATGACAAATTATCGCTCTTTTTTCCTTTGTTTTTTTCATTATACCATAATCTATTCATTTGTTCTAATAGAAAAAAGGAATCCTTTGATAAGGATTCCCTGTATTTTCTGCCAAAAATTATTCAACATCCTGTGTGAAAGTTCTTGTTTCTCTTTTATAAATATATCCCTCTGCGGCCAGTACTTCCTGCAAATCTTCCAGATTGGCATACAGTTTCTTCCCGTCATAAACACAGGCAATCCGCATGCTTTCTCCTGTCAGCACATAACCGGAAATCAGCCGTTTTTCCATAAAATCCTGAGGGATGGTTTCCAAAGGCACCTCATAGGTTTCCACCGTTTCCTCCTGATGCATATGCAAAATGCCTTTATGCAGCGCAAAGGACAACCCCATGTTTTCCGCCAGATCCGGCAGACTCACATATTCCTCCGAAAAAGATTCTTTTGTAAAAGGAATCTCATCCATCAGTACTTTCTCAAAAAGGATACATCCCCAAAGTGTCTTTAATGGCATGGTAGGCCGCAGTACATTCAGCTGCCACTCTCCATCCGCTTCTTCTTTTTTCTCAATCAAATACACACCATAGCGGGTCTGCTGTAATTGATCTATACTTTCCCTTACACCGCCATAGGTCAGATAAGACTGGTCTGGATTTTCTCCCGTCAGGCTTTCCACTGCCACCATCAATTTTCCATTGATGACTTTCGTTGGAACCAACAGCCCATTGCAGTACACATTGTGCTGCTCAGCGTCATCGTGTATAACGATTTCTTCTTTCTCCACCGTTTTCATATCCGGTGATAACGGATACAGCACCCAATTCGTTTCCAAGCTGCCAGTCATTTTGTCTCCTTTTTGCAGCGCAAAACCATACTCCTGCAATCCTTCCACTGATATCCAATGTTCTTCCTCTACTTCCGTTGTCTGTACTTCCGCACCATCAATGGCAACTGTGATGGACTCTCCACATCCACTCAGTCCCAAAATCCAGAAGACAGCCAGCAAAAAATAGAAATGCTTTCCCCATCTTTTCATTTCTTCCTCCTAAAAAATAACGATGCCCCCTAAACATTGTTCTGCTTTCACTATATGCCCACTTGTCTGGTCTGTCAAGTCGCATATTTGACAGGGTTTTGCGATTGTGCTATGATTTCTGCGAAAAACCCGATTTTATGAAAAAAGGAGTTTGTATCATGTTTTTGCCAAGAAAAATATACTGCAGAGTCTTTCAGGAAGTGTTCCATATGGCAATTCCTTTTCTGCCTTATCGAAAGCCGGCTCTGCTCCATCATATAGACGCATTGGTTCCCCTTTTGGGACGAAAGGGAATCTCCCGTATCCTGCGTAGTTCACGGAAATCAAATCACGCAGCCATTGGAACAATCTCTGAAACAGGCTGGCATCAGCTGTATCGTTTACGACCAGACTGTATCCAATCCCACCACAGACCAAGTGGAAGAAGCCAGAGCCTTATACAACGCCCATCACTGTCAGGCCATCATCGGCTTTGGGGGAGGTTCTTCCATGGACTGTGCCAAGGCTGTGGGGGCGCGGATTGCCCGTCCCAGAAAAACCCTGGACAAAATGGAAGGCATTTTGCAGGTATGGAAAAAACCCCCCTTGCTCATTGCCATTCCCACCACCGCCGGCACAGGCAGTGAAACCACATTGGCAGCAGTCATCACCGACAGTCGTACACGGCACAAATATCCCATCAATGACTTTGTACTCATTCCCAGATACGCTGTTCTGGATCCAGAAGTCACGAGAGGGCTGCCCCCTGCTGTTACAGCAACCACAGGTATGGACGCATTGACCCATGCTGTTGAGGCTTTCATCGGCGGTTCTACCACCAAAGAAACCAGACATGATGCCATCAGTGCCGTAAAGCTGATCTTCACTTATCTGCCCAAAGCCTATGCTGATGGCAATGATATGAACGCCCGCCGTCATATGCTCCACGCAGCTTATTTTGCTGGAAACGCCTTCAGCAAATCTTATGTAGGTTATGTTCATGCTGTTGCCCATTCTTTAGGCGGACGATATAACACCCCCCACGGTCTTGCTAACGCCGTATTGCTGCCCTACGTTTTGCAGGCTTACGGTAGACACGCTTACCGGAAACTCCATCGTCTGGCTGTGGCAATCGGCATTTCAGACCCTATGGAAAGCCATAGAGCCGGTGCGGAAAAATTCATTCAGGCCGTACGGGACTTGCAGGATCTGCTGGATATCCCCAGAAAACTGCTGGAAATACGAGCAGAGGATATTCCTTCCCTTGCAAAAAAAGCTGATCATGAAGCCAATCCCCTGTACCCTGTTCCCAAGCTTATGAACGCAAAAGAATTACAGCGTTTCTACTATGATATTATGGAGGACTAAACCATGAATAAAGCAGACACCACCCATTTGATACAAAAACAAAAGGCTTTTTTTGCCACTGGGAAAACTTACTCCCTTGCCTTTCGTATGCATGCACTGGCAATGCTGAAAAGAGCCATTGAAATCCACAAAAAAGAAATCCATGCCGCATTGGAAGCAGATTTAGGCAAAAGCCCCTTTGAAAGCTACATGTGCGAAACAGGCATGTGTCTGGCGGAAATCTCTTATCAGATGAAGCATCTGAAAAAATTTGCTTCTCCTAGACGAGTAAAAACACCTCTGGCACAGTTTCCCGCAAAAAGCTATGTGCAGCCCAGCCCTTACGGTGTCACACTCATTATGAGCCCTTGGAACTATCCCTTTCTGCTGACCATCGAACCATTGGTGGATGCACTGGCAGCAGGGAATACGGCTGTTGTAAAACCCAGCGCCTATTCCCCTTATACATCTGCGTTGATACAGGAATTGCTGGAAGAATGTTTTGATCCTGCCTATGTAGCCGTTGTTACTGGCGGCAGAAAAGAAAACAGTTTCCTTTTGGAACAGCCCTTTGACTATATTTTCTTTACAGGCAGCCAGAATGTGGGAAAAGAAGTCCTCCGGCACGCCGCAGAGCATCTGACTCCTGTTACACTGGAATTGGGCGGCAAAAGCCCCTGTATCGTAGACAGCACTGCCAATGTGAAACTGGCAGCCAAACGGATTGTATTCGGCAAATTCCTCAACTGCGGCCAGACCTGCGTAGCACCTGATTATATCTATTGTCACGAAAGCAAAAAAAAAGAACTTGTCAGCGAACTGAAAAAACAAATTTTAAAACAATTTGGAAAACATCCTCTGGAAAATCCCAATTATGGCAAAATCATCAACGAAAAACACTTCCAGCGGCTGCAAAATCTGCTCCATGCCTCTCAGCATGTGTGGGGCGGCCAGTCTGATGCTGCTGAATTACGTATCGCGCCTGCCATTTTAGATCATGTTACTTGGAATGACGCTGTTATGCAGGAAGAAATCTTTGGCCCTCTGCTCCCCATTCTGACCTATCGTCATATGCGGGATGTGATGGAGACTATTAACGAAAAACCCCATCCCCTTGCCCTGTATCTGTTCTCTGAAAGTCCCAAAACCATCGGGGCGGTCACAAAACATTGTCAGTTCGGCGGCGGTTGTGTCAATGATACCATCATTCATCTGGCAACCAGTAAAATGGGCTTCGGCGGTGTGGGTGCCAGCGGTATGGGGTCTTATCACGGAAAAACTGGCTTTGATACATTCTCCCATTTCAAAAGCATCGTAGACAAAAAGACTTGGCTAGATCTGCCTATGCGCTATCAGCCTTATCAAGAACTTTATGCATCTATGATTCGTATGTTTTTAAAATAAATATAAAAAGAACCGGATTCTATAATAAATAGCTCCGGTTCTTTTTTTGTGCATATCCTGTCAGGTTTTATCTGTTTTTCAATGACAAAATCCCGTTTTTGTCTATGGCTTTTTCTTCTGCATCTGCTAAGATATTTTCTAAAGAGATCAGACAGGAGGAATGCATGTGCATCTTTTATTTACCATCAATGAAAATTATGTGTCTGTATTGGAAACCTGTATCCGTTCTATTCTGCGTTTTCCCTGCGAGGGAGGATATGACCTTTATATCCTCCATGACCAGTTACCAGAAGCTGTCCAGCAGAAACTGATCCAAAATACAGCCGAAAATGCAAGATTTCACTTTATTTCCGTACCGGATACAGCTTTTTCCGATTTTCCACAAAATACACGTTATCCTAAAACCATGTATTATCGTCTGCTGGCAGCGGAATTTCTGCCAGAAACATTAGACCGTGTATTATATCTGGACCCAGATATCATCGTCATTCGTCCGTTGGAAGAACTCTATCACATGTCCTTTGACGGCAATCTGTTCTGCGGCGCCACCCATGTCCGTAAATTTTTGACACGACTGAACGGTGCCCGTCTGCAAATGCCCGAAGACGCCCCTTATCTGAATTCTGGTGTCCTTCTCATCAATCTAGAAGAACTGCGCAAACGCCCCTGCCGCCAGGATATATTGGCTTATATCGAAAAGCGTCAAGCTTATTTTACATTGCCAGATCAGGACATTCTTTCTGCTTTGTATGGCAATGAAACAAAACTCATCGACCACCTGCGTTATAATCTCAGTGACCGCATGTACTTTCTTCATAACGCAAATTTCCAAAATGAGAAAATCGACTTAGATTGGGTCAGACAAAACACCTGCATCATTCATTATTGCGGAAAAAATAAACCGTGGAAAGAAAATTATCGAGGCGTGCTGGATTGTTTTTACCATGAAGTTCTCTCTTTGCAAAATTGAATTCTTCTCTTTGCAACTTTACGAAAAACTTTGTCCGTGATATGATAAACGTAATCGTTTCAAAAAGAGGAGGATTTCTATGAAAGTTGAAACAAGGCTTATCATCGGTCTGGTTTCTGCCGTTTTGGTATTTCTTTATGAATGGCTGTTCAAAAACACATTGGACTGGTATCCATCCATCGTGGCGTTTGCTGTGGTTTATTTCATCGCCCCCTATGTTTTCACCCGTTCTTTTTTCCTAGGAAATCGAGTGGAGCAAAACCAGAAAGATCAAAATGATTCTGAAAAATAACCATTAAAAAATCACCTTTTAACAAAATAGTTAAGAGGTGATTTTTTTTGTTTTTGAAAATAAAAAACGGACAGTAATCTGTCCGTCTGAAAAATGATCCGTGCGGGATTCGAAC
>ULWJ01020987.1_pt1 | contig 16915 bp, 21 predicted proteins | sample 1960221 | NCBI WGS metagenome assembly ULWJ01 (sample SAMEA4835809, study PRJEB28245) | human gut metagenome | biome: gut microbiome; material: fecal sample | place: Denmark | collected 2008 | reverse complement strand
ACCGATTTAGCAGCCACTAAAGAACTAGGAAACTTAAATATAGATTATAAAAAGGCATGTGATGAGTTAAGAAAAGAAATTGCAAAAGAAACCAATAAAAATAAATCAGTAAATGAAGAATATGAAAGATAGGAAGGTAATGATTATGGAACAGATTATAAGAGAATTAAAGGAAAACGGATATGATTATGCAGTAGCAATTGCTACAGAGGCAGAGATAAATGCAAAGGCTGCATGTGGACAGTTATCAATTATAACTGAAGAGAGACAGTAAGATTAAGGAGAAAATAAATTATGGAGATAAATATGACTGGATTAGAACGAATAAGAGAAGAAAGTAAAAAGAATGAAAATTTAAAGCAGCAGGAAGAAGAACTGCGAAACAACAATGAAGGATATGGATATAAAAGAACTGCCTTTGAAAACATCAAGAAGTATTTTGACACATTAAATGAAGTATTAAAAGACACTGATATAGGTGATTTCAATATTCCTTTAGAAGATGAGATAAAATATAAGCATTATAAGAAAAATGTCCGTACATTAGGTGGAACTGGATATAAGGCTGAATATCAGAATGAATTTGGCTATCAAAGAGCTATTATAAGCTTTAATAAGACATATGGGAAAAATGATGAAGGTAATCCTAACCTGTTTATAAACAATGGGCTTTTTTCAAAAATAGCATTAAATTGGGATAAAATCCAGAAAACAATTGAAGAAGACATTACAGAGCGACTTAAGAACAGAAATGAAGAATTAGAAGCATATAAAAAATTATCAAGCAAAAGAAATTCTTCAGAATATCCTCTAAACGATTTTGATGTGGAGCTTGATTAATAAAAAGGAGTAAGTAAATGAGTAGCAGTTTAAGAGATACAGTAGAGGAATTAAATTATATTTGGAAACATATTAATGAATTTTTATATGAAAATGGCAAGCCAACATTAAGGCATGGTAAGCCGGGAGTACTTATTAAACATACAGAACAGGAATACATTGATTTTTTAAATGGATTAGCTCAAAACTCTTTAGAAAGGTATCGTAATTTTGCAATTGAATACGGTTGGATAGATGCCCCTGTTCCTAAATCAAAATCAAATGATGATTATGATGATTACGGAAGGTAATGTTATTATGAACAATTACGATTTAGCAGTACAGATTGCTAAGAAAGTAAATGAAATTGGTGGAACTACTTATTTTGTAGGTGGGTATGTAAGAGATAAACTACTAGGCATTCCCAATAAAGATATTGATATTGAAATACATAATATTAATCCGGAAGTATTGGAAAATATTTTAAAAGAGCTGGGAGAAGTCCAATCAAGAACCGTAGGGAATAATTTCGGGATATATAACATAGATGGTTATGATTTGGATATATCTTTGCCTAGAAAAGAGAAAGCCACCGGAAAAGGTCATAAGGATTTTGAAATAGTAGTAGACCCTTTTCTTTCCTTAGAAGAATCAGCAAAAAGAAGAGACTTTACTATAAATGCTTTAATGGAAGATATACTCACAGGGGAAATTAAGGATTATTTTGGCGGACTGGATGATTTACATAATGATGTCATAAGACATATAGATGATAAAACATTTAGAGAAGACTCGCTAAGAGTATTAAGAGCCTGTCAGTTTGCAGCAAGATTTGACTTTAAAATCGCCCCTGAAACCATTGAATTATGTAAAACTATGAATTTAAGTACCATGCCTAAAGAACGAATTGCCGGGGAGCTTAGTAAGGCACTTTTAAAAGCCAAGAAGCCTTCAGTATTCTTTGATAATCTTTATGAATGTAAACAGACAGAATGGTTTAAGGAAGTATATGCTCTTAAAGGTATCAAGCAGAATAGCAAGTATCATCCTGAAGGGGATGCTTATAAGCATACTATGTATGTGCTTGATGAAGCTGCTGATTTTAAATATATGCTTGAGGGTATAAATCATGCAGTTCCATTTATGCTTAGTGCTTTATGTCATGATTTTGGAAAGGCTGAATCAACTATTGTTAGAGATGATGGAAAGGTACAGTCTATCGGACATGAAAAAACAGGTGTAGTATTAGCAACGCAATTTCTTGATAGAATATACAATAATAAGGAGTATACGAAATATGTATGTAATATGGTAGAACTTCATATGAAGCCTCATATGTGTTTTTATAATAAGTCAAAATTAAAAACTACTAATCTTATGTTTGATAAATCGGTAGCCCCAGATGATTTAATACATCTGACATGGTGTGATAGTATCGGACATGATATGCTTAAACTGGATAATAATACATTCAATAAATTCCTTAATAAAACTTGGGAAGAAAATGATTATCTGATTAACAGACTGATTGAATACAAAGACAGAATTAAGCAACCGCATATTACGGCTGCTGATTTAATTGAACTTGGACTTAAGCCATCACCATTGTTTAAAATCATACTTGATAAAGCTTGGAATATGCACCTTAAAGGAGTAAAGAAGGAACATGTATTAAAACAGGTTGCCGCTGTTCTTACAGGAGATGATAAGGCTGCATTATTATCAGCAATTAATAACCAGAATAAGAAAGAGCGTGATAATATTAATGCTGATTATGATGATTTCACTTTATATTTTAAAGAACAGGACAATTATGATAGAGATTGAAAGGAAAAAATAATGATAGAATTAAAAGGAAAATATAATAGTGCAAAAGTATTTACAGATAACATTGATAATGAAACAGTAGGGCAGTTAATTACTTTACTGAATCAGGAGTTTACTAAGGATAATACAATTAGAGTAATGCCGGATACACATGCAGGAAAAGGGTGTGTTATAGGTACTACTATGACTATTAATAATAAGATAGTACCTAATCTGGTAGGAGTAGATATTGGCTGTGGAATGCTTGCTATTAAGTTAAAAGAAAAAGAAATAGATTATAAAAAATTAGATGAAGTAATTACCAAATATGTACCAAGTGGCTGTAATATTCATAAAGAAGCTAAAAATATTTATTCGGAATTAGAAGACATAATTGCCCCTATAAACATAGATAATGCTAATAAATCTATAGGTACATTGGGCGGGGGAAACCATTTTATAGAGGTTGACAAAGATAAGGATGATAATTTATGGCTTGTAATACACACAGGAAGCAGACATTTAGGGATTGAAATTTGTAACTATTATCAGAATCTAGCTTATGAAAGATTAAAAGAGAAAAATATTGGTGGTAAGTTTAAAGATTTAAGCAAAAAACTCATAACAGAATATAAAAGTGCCGGTAAAGAAAAAGAGATTTCTAAAGCATTACAGGCTCTTAAGGATAAATTCAATAATACAATACCTTCTGTAAACAAAGAATTAGCGTATCTTGAAGGACAGGATATGAAAGATTACCTACATGATATGAAGATTGCTCAGGAATATGCAAAAAGAAATAGATGTGCAATAGCATCTGAAATTATAGAACATATGAATTTAACAATAGACCACAGTTTTAATACAACTCATAATTATATAGACTTAAAAGTAATGATATTAAGAAAAGGAGCTATATCAGCACTTAAAGGGGAAGAAGTTATTATCCCTATGAATATGCGTGATGGGTCTTTAATATGTATCGGTAAAGGTAATCCTGATTGGAATTATTCCGCCCCACATGGAGCAGGAAGAATACTTAGTAGAAGTAAAGCAAAAGATGTAATAAATCTTAAGGATTTTGAAGATAGTATGAAAGGAATATATACTACCAGTGTTGCTTTAAGTACTATAGATGAATCTCCGTTTGTATATAAACCTATGGATGAAATAATTAAAAATATTAAAGACACAGTAGAAATAGTTAATATAATTAAGCCAGTATATAATTTTAAAGCAAAGGATGATAAAGATTATGTAAGACAGATAGAAATACATAATGATATTAAAGATGATGATTTTGATTTAGACCTGTAAGGAGAGAGTATATGGATTTGTATGATTGCTTGGATGATGAGCTTTGTGATAATATAGATAAGAATAATAAAGAAAGCAGGGATTATTTACCGACTATGGAAAGACAAAGAAATATCTTATTAGCAAAAAAATACATGGTTGAGAGTATTTATCGTTCAGCAAATATTGAAGGAATTGGAATGACATTTCCAGAAACTCAAACTATATGTGATGGCATGAGTGTATCAGGTCATAATATAGATGAAATCAATGCTGTAAATGACCTTAAAAATGCTTGGAAATGGTTGTTTCAAAATATTGATAATAATATTAATATAGACTGCTTATGCGCTTTAAACAGAAGTGCCGGAAAATTTACAGTTATAAATGCCGGATGTTTAAGGGATAAATATGATGAACCTATAAGAGTACCTTTATTTGCTGGAAAAAATTATTATCCGCCATTGCCTAAACCAAAAGAAGAAATCAATATGGACATTGAAAATATTATAAAGAATAAAGATTTCAATGCAGCATTTGAGTTATTCTGTTATGTATGCAAGGGGCAATTCTTCAATGATGGAAATAAAAGAACTGCAACATTAATAACTAATATGTATATGATTCAGAATGGATTCGGCATATTTTCAATACCTGTTGATAAAAAATTAGACTTCTATAATAACCTGACTTTATTCTATTCAGATGATGCCTATAAAGAACAGCTGATAAGCTTCTTAAAAGAATCCTGTATTACTGGCTATAAGCCTTAATAATAATAATTTTACACATAAAAACCCGGTACAACCATTAGGAAGTATCGGGTATTATTTATATATGATATTTCTATTACAAATTTAAAGTATAATGTACAATAATAAGCAGACTTTTTTAATGTATATTCCGTTTTATTATGAACTATAACAAATTCTTACTATCAGCTCTCATAAGCACCTGCAAATATGTTATATCTTTAATTGATACATCCTTTAATTCACACTCAAACAAATTGTCTAATGCAAATATCGCTTCTATTTCATCATTATCCCAATAATTATATTCCTTGCAATAACTCATATCTTTTCCATTGTCTAAAAAATCTATATAATGCCAAAGATTATTATTGGCAAAAACAGGTTTATCCTTATGTTTTTCAAAAAATCTTTTAAGCGTAAGATGTCTCTTATATATTTCAGATTCAGTTCCATAAAGAATAGCTTCCATTTTATCATTAAGATAGGGAATTGTCTGGGAATATTCTGTCTCAAATTCCCTAAATAAATTACACATTTTTTCATTAAGCTCCATTTGCTTTTCATTATTACTCATTAAACAGTTTTCCCTGCAAATCTCAAGTTCATCTTTCGGAATAGAATTAAGTATCTTTATACATTTAGCCATTCTATCAATTAAATATTTATATGTTTCTTCAGTGAAATCCATATATGGTAAATTCATATTTTTTAAACGGCTGTTTGCAATTAAAGATACTCTTCCTATTTCTAATCCAGCCTGAATTAATATATCAAATGGGTTAGATTTTAAATTAAAATTCTTAAGATTTTTCATATATCTTTTCTCCTTATATATTATTTCTTATACATAAATAGTGTATAATTACCAACTTTTTTTAGTGAAAATCCGGACAAATTCTGATAAACTTAGGATTTTTATGTATCAGATACACACTATTATATATAGAAAAATATTTAACAGACAGGAACAGGAGAGTTTATGAAAGTAAGAGGAATAAACGGCATAATCACTGAATTCAATATAGGAGATATTATTTATGAGACAGATGATGTTCTTAATGATAATAAAAATAATATTACAAAATTCCGTATTGATGATTTTAACTGTCAAAGAAGTCCTAAAGCTTTTTTATCACATGATTATGATGAGCAGTACCAGTATGCCATAGAATTTAACGGTAATAGTAAAAGAGAGTTGAACCTAGCATCATTGAACTGTTGGAAGAATTATGGGAATGCAGTAGTTTACACAAAAATAAAAGATTGGTTTTGTGCTTTAAATCAGAGAGACTGCCTTTCTGCCTGTTATGATTTAATCAAAGAGTTACATGAGTATGATTCTAATAATAAAGTAATGGATTTATCTTATTTTAAAAATATGATTAATAAAATGGATACCAAAAAAATAGAAATACAAGCTGATAAAAAAAAACAAACTGAAGATTTTTGTTTTGATTATTATGAGCTTTAATAGGAGATTTAAGATATGAATTTAATACATAATCCAAACATAACAATATTAACAGCATCCGGTTCACAGTACAGTATTGATGAACAGAATAAAACACTTATGGGTGGGAAATTATCATATCCTGTTCAGTTTGTATCACATAGCGCATTATTAACGGATGGACCTGTTACCTTTTTACTTATAAATAGTAAAACATTTAAAACTTCTGCAATTAAGCATATATATCATTCACAACCGATACAGAATAATACATATGTATGTAAGACTCAGAGTGGTTCTGAGTATATTGTGGATATGGACAGAATGACAATATCCGGTGGACACTTTGGAAATAAACAGGAGAAGATAATTAATTCTGATTTTCAGATAGGTTATGGTGTATCTATGAGGATATGGACAGATACAAGCATAATTTGTACTTCTCCTATTACTGAAATTTATAAATATGAAGATTATATCCGACTTCAGAATATGAACTTAAATAATGATTTACCTATGGATTATGAAATTGACAGAATGTAACAAAAGGGGAAATGAATAATGGAGAGAACTATTTATCTGACAAATATAAATTATAAAGGTATCAATAAATCAGGACATTGCAGAAACCGTGTAGAAGTAGAATTAGAATTGACAGATGATAACTGTTTTTCTGCTATAGCTTATGTATGGAATGAAAATCATAGTGATACTTATATGATTGGACAGTGTTTTGATGATTTAAAAGAAATTCCGGAAGTAGGCGAATTACCAATATTTAAAGAAATCTATGATTTATGGAAGAAATATCATCTTAATGACCTTCATGCCGGAACAAAAGAGCAGGAAGATATCTTAAAAGAAGCTGTAAAAACAAGAGAATTAGAAGAATACGGAGCTAATTATAAGGAAAAGTGTGATTATTTAGAGAGTAAAGATATGCTTTATGACAAGAAATATCTTGTTGAAAAGAAACAGGCTGACGGAACAATAAAGAGAGTTCCTTATAAGTATGGAACAGGTTGGCTTAAGGAAGAGATTCCTGAAGGGGATTTGTTAAGAATAAAGTCACTTATTCAGAAAGAAAAGATATATGAGCCTGAAGAAGAATATGAAAGATAATAAGGAGAAGGAATTATGAAGAAGCCCTATTTAGGAGAAAGAGAATTTTTATATGCAATATCAGTAAGATTTATGAAAAGATTTGAAGATATCAGTTCGGTAGATGTGAATACAAAGGATGTATTTATGTTTAAACTAGATTCAGAACATACTCTAGCCTTAAATTGTAAATTTGATGATTTATACAGTGATTATAAGAAAGGCTTAAGCATTGATACTATATTTGAGAAGATGTTAAAGTGTATGAATGCAGAAACCTTAAAAGGTAAGTTTATAGATGCATTTGCATTTGTAGCAAAGAAAGATAATATATTAAAGAATGTAAAGTTATGCCCGGTTGATGCAAAGAAGATAACTGTAAATGAACATGGATGTGTTTTTAATGGATATGAAACTTATACCATGTCAAAATGTAATATAACATTTATCCCTAAGCTATATAATAACAGTAATTCACAGATACCTGTTACTAAAGGTTTATGCCGTACTTTAGGAATAACCAAGCCAGAACTCTTTAATGCAGCTATTAATAATACATCTAATTCAAAGTATAACTTCAGGAGTTTAAAGAGCATGATTGAAGACTTAGGTATTCCATGTCCGGATGTTCCACTATATGTTATCACAAGTAATACTGTGAAATCACCTGCATTGTTTATATCAGATAAAGTAATGGATGATATATCAAAGAAAGTACATGATGATTATTGGATATTCCCAAGCAGTACAGAAGAATTTATAGTTGTTCCTAAGTCTGTGCTTAGTGTATCAGATAAGGAAGATATAACAGTTCTTGCAGATATAGTAAGACAGGCTAATGTAGAAGCTGATGTTATAAAGGATGGAGTTTTCTTATCAGATAACCTATATCAGTATGACAGAGGAAGAGGCTTCAGCATAGCAGAAGGTAATGATTATGAACAAAATAACGACATTGAGCTGGATTAATATAAAAGAATTATAGGAGAACGATTATGATTATATGATGTTGTTGATTCAATTAATGAAAATCAGATTGATACTGATATCGAATTAAACTAATAATAGAAAGGTTATATTATGAAGAAGATAAAATTGTCAGATATATTTAGTCTGTATGATTTAGCTATTATAAAGGATACAAACGGAGATTATTATGTAAAGGATAATGCGGATTTTTTACACAGTCTTAAGACATGGACATATGCAGGTAATAATCTGCTTAGTGTAATTGATATAATTCCAGATAGTCTGATTGAATCAGAAATAGATGATATATTTAACGGGTATTTATCTGATGAAACAATCAGAAAGGTACTAAACGGCAGAGATGTTCCAGAAACGGCAGAAGACGCAGTTGAATTTCTTGAATATATCAATGAAAATACATATGAAAATGTAGAAGAAAAATTAAATCTATTAAGAGCAATTGCAGACCCCCAAAAGTATGCAGAAGATGACATTAAGCAGCAGTTTATAACTAAAGAGGATTATATGGAATATCCTGATTTTAGATTTAATTTTACAGATATAGGACAAGGTATTGGATATAAAGCAAATATATCTGGGTATAACTGGAAAGCTATACCTGATAATGCAATTCTTTATACACTGTATAAGACAGAATATTTTATATATTATAGGGAAGACGACTGTTGTAAATCATTATATGTATATACTAAATCAGATTTAGAAAAATGCATAAACAACAGAACAATGAATCGTGAACATTTCATAGATGCTAAAACAATGTTTGATGAGCTGTCAGGGGAAACACCGGAGAGCTTCTTAAATGGGCTTGATTTTGAGTATAAGATTAATACACATGATTTTGATTTAGAAGAAAGGGAATAGATATGCAGTATAAATGGAATGTAGAAGATATGCAGCTGATGGATGAGAAATGTAATGTCTTTATAGGTATTGAAAAAATATATGATGCTGAGAATAAATTATCAAGAGAAGAAAAGATTGAATTTCTTGATAAAATGAATGATGATAAAATAAGTTATATGCTAAAGCTTGCTGATAAGTTTCAGGAAGACAAAGATAAGCTGTCAAAAGATGAATATGGATTCTATAAAAATACATCATTAAGAGCATGGTTAAAAAAGAATGATTACAGGGAAATTGTTGATACCAGTAAGCCATATATAGGAAGTATTACTCTTGTAGGCTATGATTCTTTTGGTTGTGGCAGAAGAAACATACAGAATATTAATTTACAGGCTAGAGATGATTGTCGTAAAGATTTTGTAGATGAATTATTTCATAGGCAGTTAAAGGAATGCGAAAAGCAGGAAAAGCAGTATTTTAATAAATATTATTATTATAAACATGAACATGATGAATATAGAATCTTATCAAAAAAAGTATCTGATTATATATATAAATATGATATATCATTTGGCAAAGAAATCTGGCATAGCGGAGACAGATTATTTTTTAAAGACAACCAGAGTTGTCTTGAGAGAGACCTTACACTTGACGAGCTTAAGGTATTGGAAGCCGCTTTTGAAAAAATAAAAGATACTATGGATGAAATAAAAAAGTCATTACCTGAAATGAATTATGATAATGAATATAATAAAGAAGGATTTATTAAATCGGAAATTGAGGAAGAGGGAATTGATTTGGATTAATTCCATTGACTTCCTTTATAAAAAAAATATAATATATAAAGTGGTTTCCAGTCTGATATTGCAGATGGAGATACTTATGTAATCACTCTTATTTATGGAGATGCTGATAAGTTCATTGAAAAATACGGAAAGCTGCCAAAAGAAACTGAAAAAGAGTATATCATTCACTTTTAAAATTTAATATATGACAAATAAAAAAGGAAGCTTTATTATAGGCTTCCTTTTATTTTCTTTCCTTCTTATATAAATATATTTATCACTTCGCTAAATCATCGTTTAACGAAATGTCTTATTCAGTTTTGAATAAATAACACATTGTATATGCTTCATACAGGCTGTTTTATTAAATAAAAGATTATTTTATCGTATAATAACAAAAGCCCCTATATGGACAAAATACAGCGTTTAAATAGCATTTATGATACTTTGTAATAATTCTACATCATCAGTATCATATTCATAGCAAATAGTAACGGGATTGGTAAGGTTCAGACTAAATAACCCTAAGATACTTTTTCCGTCTACAGTAAAGACTCCATCAGTTACCTTAAGTAATCCTGAAAGGCTATTAACTTTCTTACTGAAGGTCTTTACCTTTTCAATTGAATTAAGATTAATTACAGTTGTATATTTTCTTTTCATAATACTTCATTTTCCTTTATCTGATATCTATATTTACATATATAAATAGTGTAAGGAAATTATCATTTACAAAAAAATAAAAGCCATAATTCCTAAAGTTTTTAGCTTTAGAAATTACAGCTTATTTGTTTAATCATTTTAATATTAATTATCTTTCAATATCATCATTACCATAAATATTAGTATAATAATCATTGAATTTCTCTTCAATAATATTCAGTTCCTCTTTATTTAAAGAAATAACCACCGGCTCAATATCATTATAGGTATCAGCAAGTTTAGTTACTTTGTCTGCAACATCAGGAAAGTCTCTTCTTAACCAGTTATTATTATTATTATTAATCTCTACACATGCAATGACATCAAATTCATTCGTATCCTGTAATCTTGCATAATAATTAACACTAAACGCAAATTCATGGCTCTTTTCAGTATATATTCCTATAATCTTATCCAATTCAGGAGATGCAGATAATCTGGCAATCTTACATATATCTTTATTTGAAATCTCAAGGAAATTAATTTTATCCGGATTAATACGGATACTATTCTTTACCTGTTCCTTAGTTTCTTTTACTCTCAAAGTTCCCGGCTCTATTGTATGGAAATACAATGCCGGACAGTATTCATTATCAATTGATAATTCAAAACACTTATCCTGTTCGTCATATGTAACCTGTCCTTCTAAAGTAGCTAATCCTGATTTTCGTATATTATCCGGCTTAAATCTCCAATCTGCTGCATTTACATCAAATGTACAGAAGTCTCCTTCATGTAATGGCTTTCCAAAATCATCATAGCCTATAACTCTTTTAGAGGCTTCTAAATCCTTCTCTTTTATTTTTTCAATAAGATTGAATACTTTTTCATATGCGTTCATTTCTCCTGCATACCAGCCTTCATCATATCAGCAGCCATATTTGAATTTTTTTCACTTTCTTCTAATAATTTGCTTACTTCTGATTCAATGCTTTCTATAATATTCCCCATAATTTAATACCTTTTTTACCTTTCTTCTAAATCAATATCATTATCTCTTTCAGGTTCAGTAACCTTTTGAATAGCATCAAAATCTTCAAATGCAATAAGTTGCTCTATACCTTGTTCGTTTTTAAGAATATACATAGACCTGTTTGCATTCAAATCATTTATGTGTGCATCCATAAAATAGTATGGATATCTTGGGTCATATTCCATTTCATCTGTTACAGCTCCGATTCTTTTTAATGCTGCCAGTAATGAATTTTGTTCTTTTTTACTTTTGACTTCAATAGCTATTTCTTTATTAACAAACATATCTATAATAATATCAGGAATTTTGGAAATTTCTGTATATTTATCAAAGTCTTTAAAGCTTATAGTCTTATTTATATTTCCCGGAATTGACTGTGCAGTCTTACATGAATTAATCCAGTCTAAAGAATTGATATAATAAAACGGACGCTTTCTATCATAAGAAAAATAGGTACTCTGATAAAATTCATCCTCAGCTTCAAATTTATCACAATACATTAATGATAAAACCATCATTTGATATTCAGGCTCATTATTAATCTCAATAGCAATCTTTTTATTTATAAAATCATCCATTATGGCATCCGGTATTTTTTCAATTTGAGAAATCTTATAAATATCTTCAAAATCAACAGTTACTTTATCATATAAATCAGATGGAAAATCCCATGTTGATGAATACCTTATAAGGCTTTTATTATCATCTATAAAATAATATTTATTTTCCGAAAAATAAGATATAGAACTAAAGTCTAAATTGTTCTTAAAATTTTCTAAAAATATCTGATATTCTAACTCACTGTTTATTTCAATTATTATTCTTGAATCTAAAAATAAGTCCTTTATAATATCTGATATCTGAAATTTTGGATTATCATTATCCCTATCCTTATATACAGAATGCTCTGCTAATTCAGCTCCACCACTGTATTTATCAAACATATCAGCCCATATATCTTCTCTTAATGTTCCGGCTTTGTATTTATCCCAGTCGTTACATAATACTAAATCACCATTATCATTTTCTACAAATAAAACGTCTTCTAATTCATCCCATTTTTCCTCAAACTCAATATCCGTCTTAAGCTGGTCTAATACACTTTCCCATTTACCTGTTTTGTAATTAACATATATAAGTGCATCTTCAAATTTTTTCGCTTTAGAATCTATCTGACATTTATGGGCTTTAATAAAATTATCCAGTCTTTCTGTATCAATTATCACAGTATTATCTCCTTATCATTATAATTTTTATCTTTCTTCATTCAAATCAATACTCTAGTTATTTGAATTATCTGCATTTGATTTTATATATTCAGGCTCTTTACTTTCTCCTATTAAATCCAGACAATCATCTAAAATCTCAAGTGTATTAATATTTGTATCATAAAAATTCTGAATATTGACCTGTTTAATTTTTGAATAAATATGCCCTATAATTTCATTTTTATGGACTCTGTTATAATCTTCTTAATCAGGGATTCTTATGCTTTTGCTTCTGCTCCATATATCTCTGTTTCCCATCTGTCTGCCATATTTATCAAACTGATAGTTTGTATATATATCTAACTTTATTCTTCCGGTTGGAGTAATTTTTATTACTGTTCCTATTTTATCTTCTGTTGGAAGTCCATTAGTTATAAGTACTTTATCTCCTATTTTAAGTTTTAATTCATTCATAATATTTTATTCCTTCTGTTTTATTTTCTTTGTTTAGAAGGCTCTAACTGTTATTTTTTCCAGCTAAAGCCTTATTTTCAATCTAAATCTATAACAGGTTCATCTTCCTGTTTATCCTTATCTATTAAATCAGAAAAATTATAGCAATGTTCTATGCAATAAACGCTATTTATATTATTAAAATTATGGTTTGCTTTAAGCCTACCAGAAATTCTGTCAATATAGAAATATGGAAATTTTGAATTATAATGTATATAAGCAGGTGCTTTTACATCTTTATTTTGTAGCTGGGATAAAAGTATATCAAGTTCTTCCTGTGAATTTATCTTAATTGCTATTGACCCATCACAAAAATTATTAATATAAGAATTTCTATTTACCTGATAATATTCATTCGGAAGGTCTTTTATAACGAAACAACCACCTCTTCTACTTTTACCTTTATCTTTCTTATGCTGTTGGATTTCTTTTATTAAGTTATTAAGACTTATTGTAGAATATTTAACTTTTCCCGTATATCCATCTTCATATTTTTTTATAAAAAAGTCATCGTTATCTGTCTTATAAATTTCTGCTGTATCACTCCATATTTGGTCGCCATCATTAAACTCATAACCATACTCAGCTATTTTTTTATCCTTAAAACACATTGATTCATATTTACTTTGTTCAAGTATTTTTGAAAAATCTGTAAAAAGCATAAACTGAAACTCAAATGGTATTGCCGTAAAATTGCTGCAAGCTATATCATTACTTTTAAACCAGTAAGGATTATTTGAATTATATTCAGGAATAATCCCAGTATAAGGGAATCTAGCTATATTATAAGCTAATATATCTCTTTCTTCCTTATTATCTATTACAAAGACAGCTTTTCCATTTATATATTTTGACATAATATTATCTGGTATTCTTATTTCACCACTGTCATATTTCTTCTTTAAATCCTGATTATTAAGTATATTTATATAAGGAATTTCTTTATTATTGTTCCTCTCTACTGTTTCATAATTAGCATCTTCATATCTTGTACTATATGTAAACTCTGCTTCTTGACTATGAAGCTTAAACATATCTTCCCATATTGGCTCTCTTGGTGTACCTGCTTCATATGAATATATCTTTTCATTTATCGTAAATTCATAAGGCCCAGCTAATACTAAATCCCCATCTTTATTTTCAACAAATAACACATCCTCAAGTGCATCATAAGCTTTCTCAACTTCGATATCAGTCTGTAACTGCTTGAATACGCTCTCGTATCTGCTTGTAGCAAAATCCGGATAAGTTACCTTGTCTTCCAAGGTCTTCTTTTCATTTATTATGTGGCAGCTATGTGTTTTTAAAAAATCTTCAATTCTCTGAGTATCAATCAACATAATTTTTCTCTCCCTATCATTATAATTCATAATCATTTTCTGAAACTTTGAACTGATTATATTCTTTATTAAACATAAACATATCAAGGTTCACCATAAACTTCTGTTTTAAAGTACATATAGCCCCTTCATTTGAAATTTCAAAATCTACAAGCCCTCTTCTGTTTTCTTCACTGAATACTTTGTTATCATCTTCTAATCTTCTATCCCATTCAGATTTATCAAAGCCGCCCCTCTTACTGGCTCTACTTTCCCTTATTTTATCATCTAGGCTAATATACGCAATAGTACAATTATCTTTTCCATAATAATCTCTAGCAGCTTTTGCTCCGTCTAAATCAAGTATGGTTATATACATATCAGAATTGATATCTTCCTTACTTAGCTGTTTTCCTAACCCATAGTACCAAGTATCTTTCTTATTATTTACCAGAGTTTTATAGGACCTGTGTTCAATAAAGAACCCTTCTTTATCAAGCTGAAAGAATTTATCCTTATCAACAAAATAATATTCCCTGCCTTCTATTTCTCCTTCTCTTTTAGGTCGTGTAGTTGTAGATATGAGCTTCTTAAAATTTTCTTTCTTTATAAGTTCTTCCTGTAGTGTGTCTTTTCCGCATCCGCTTTTACCGGTTAAAATAACAAGCATGATTATATTTCTCCTTTTATATCAATTTCTTATTTATAATTAAATAGTGTACTTTTATTTCTAAAGATTAGCGGGATTTTCCTGATATTTATGAATTTTTCCAGACACTATTTAAGTATAACAATACTGATAAAGGAAATAACAGGACATATGGAAATAGAAATTTATGATTATAAAACAAATCTTACATTTTGTAAGGCTGATGTTATATTTGGGCTGGATACATTTATTATAAGGCAATGTATTCCTAATCCTGAAATAAAAAATAACCCATTTAATATAAGATTTTTGTCAGAATTTTTTGAAACAAGGGCAGAATTACCCTGTTCTATTGATACGGATAAGAAAGTACTAAATAAATTAGGATTATTAAATAAAGCTAATTTATTTGGACGAATGAATGAAGCCTGTATATTATATGCCATGCTTAATAATTTTGTATCAGATAATGATGATTTAGAAGTATTCCCTATGAAGGATGAAATTATATGTATGGTAGAGTTAGACCAGAGATACAGCAATATATATGTATGGCATAAAAGAAGGGGAAAGAAATGTTTCTAATGCATAAGGATACTCCTGTAGCAGAAATAAGCTATATAAACGGAGTAATGGAGTATGAAAGAATATTAAAAAGAGATGAATTACCTGTTGGAACTATAGGAAATGGTAAAATACAGGAACAAATATTACTTAATCACTGGTATAAATCACGGTCCATTCCTAAAAACAGACCTAATATGGCGCATATAACTCAAAAACTTGGTATTGAAAGAGCTGATATGTTTATGCATTCCAGTGGTATAAGTATTACTGATACATACTGGTTTAAAGAAGAATCAGATGATATCTTATGGAAAGATGTTAATTACCATGATAACGGATTTGAACCGCTATTTGCTTCTGTTTACCTGAATACAGGAATTAATGGGGAAAAGATATCAAACAGTCCTGACTTTACAACAGACGGTATTATGGAGAAGTTCTGGTTTATATCCCAGAATAAACCGTATCTTGCAAAAACAGACAGTTTATATGGTAATACCTTATCAGCTAATGAAATAGTTTACTACAATGCTGCAAAACTGGCAGGAGTACAGACGACTCCTTATACCATAAGCTCCGCTAAAGGGAAAGACTATTGTATATGTCCGTGTTTTATCAATGATTCCTCTGAAGATTACATTTCAATGATGCAGATAAAACATAGTGATTTTAGCTTATCCGGGGAAAATCTGTATTATTTTTTATTTAAGGAAGGTTATGAAGATGAAGTCCGTAAGATGATTACTTTGGATGTATTCTTCCATAATAAAGACAGACATGAAAAGAACTTTGGAATGAAAAAGACAAATAACGGCTTAAAAATGATTGCTCCATTTGATAATGGATTCTGTTTAGGTGCAGACAGGCAGTTTGGTAATCCAATAACAGATAATGATTTAAAGCTGTTTAGCTGTAGCCGTGCTGAAATACTGGATAGATTTGGAGTACCGCTAAACTTAGATAACAGATATATTGAAAATCTCCTACAGTCCGTTTATGAACAGTTTAATATTCCTGAAGAACGATATGATATAGCAAAGGAAGAATTACAGGAAGGCTTTAATTTAATGGCTGGATTTAATTTATCTAAATACATACCAAAGAATAATACTAATATTTTTGATTATAACGAAGAG
>ULWJ01017453.1_pt1 | contig 17166 bp, 12 predicted proteins | sample 1960221 | NCBI WGS metagenome assembly ULWJ01 (sample SAMEA4835809, study PRJEB28245) | human gut metagenome | biome: gut microbiome; material: fecal sample | place: Denmark | collected 2008 | reverse complement strand
GGAAACAGAAGTCTGCCGCAGCCGCATCACAGCCCTGAAAATGACCATGGATCGGGAACAGGAACAACTGGATACCCTGGAAGCATCTTATGAAAACTTGAGCAGTACATTGCAGCTGCATGAAAGCCGTGCGGAAAGCTTTAAGGACGAAATTTTTGAACAGATTCGTATTGGTACAGAAGCCAAAGGGGAAATTGCCAAACGAGAGGCTATGATGGAGCAGTTCTCCAGCAGAAAAGAGCAGCTGGAAACAGAAATCGCCCACACCCAGAGCCGTTTGGAGCATCAGGAAGTCCACCAGAAAGTGCTGGAGAAGAAGGCGCAGGAACAGCAGGAAGCGGCGGATTTTCTGGAACAGGAACTGGATGCTCTGGAGCAGGACAGCCGTCATGCGTCAGAAACCAAAGCCAAGGCTGAACGTGCCCTGGCACAACAGGAAAGAGTGGTTTCTGAGAAAAAGTCTCGTTTGCGTTTGCTGTCTGAATTGGAGCGGGAGCACGAAGGTTTTTACAACAGTGTCAAAAGCCTTTTGAATCTGCCTGACCAGAAAGAGCGTGGCATCTGCGGTGCCGTTGGGCAACTTTTGCAGGTGGAAGAAGCCTATGAAACCGCCATTGAAGCGGCGTTGGGCGGTGCCATGCAGAACGTTGTCACCAAGACAGAAGAAGATGCCAAAAACGCTATCCAGTATCTGAAACAGCGCCGTTTGGGACGTGCAACCTTCTTGCCTATCACAGCGGTGAAGGGCAAAGGTTTGGAAGGTCGTCCTGCTATTTTGGAAGAACGGGGCGTCATTGGCACAGCAGATACGCTGGTGACTTTTGCGGAAGAATACCGCGGTATCATGACCTATCTGCTGGGAAGAATCCTTATTGTGGAAAATCTGGATGAGGCCGTAAGATTAGCGAAGAAATATCGCCACCAGTATAAAATGGTAACTCTGGAAGGGGACATCATGAATCCCGGCGGTGCCATGACCGGCGGTTCTCAGGCAAAGAAAACAACCAATATCTTTGGCAGAACCAGAGAAATCCATACTTTGCAGAAAGAATTGGAAGATGCAGGCAAACAGACCGCATCTCTGGAAGAAGCTTTGCAGCTTGCGGAAGAAGATTTGCAGGAAATCGCAGAGCAGATTATGGAAAAGAAACTGGAACTGCAAAAGCTGACAGTGACCATTCAGACAGGCAAAGGCGAAATGGCGAAAATGGAAAGCGAAATCGCCGAAACCAATTCCCGTTTGAAATTGCTGGAACTGGAAGAAAGACAGCTTGCAGACCAGTTGTCGCGGGCTGAAGGGGATATTGCAAAGAGCAAAGAAACCTTGGCGCAAAGTGAAGCTGCTATGGCAGAAGCCAATGAATCCTTGTCCGCTTTCCAGGAAAATCTGGCAGAGGAAAAAGAACAGCGGGATCACCTGATGGAAGAAATCACTCAGGTGAAAATTCGTATTTCCAATAGTGGACAGCAGATTTATGCCGCAGAAGAAATGGTACTGCGCTTGCAGCAGGAAGCAGAAAATCTGCAAAAAGAAACCCGTCAGCTCCATCAGCAAATGGAGCTTTTGAGAGAAAGCGGCGATAAACGGGGAGAAACTCAGGAAGCCCTTCATGCGGAACGGGAAAAACTGGAACAGCAGGAAGAAACTCTGCGCCAGCAGTTGGAGGAAACCAATGCCCTCATTGCCTCCCTGACAGCAGATACGGCAGAACTGGAGGAAGCTGTTCAGACAGCGGCTGATACAGCCACCAAGCTGGAAAATGAACTGTTCCGTATTGAGACAAAACAGGAAAAGATCAATGAAGAAAAACAGCGCATCTTTGACCGTATGTGGGAAGAATATGAAATCACCATTGGTGCGGCAAAAGAAGCGTCGAAAGAAGAAAAACGACCTTATGGTGAATTAAAACGCTTATCCAAAGAATGGAAAAATGATATGCGTGCCCTTGGGAATGTCAATGTAGGCGCTATTGACCAGTATCGAGAAGTGAAAGAGCGTTTTGACTTTTTAACAAATCAGCGAGCGGATATTCTGGAAGCGGAAGAAAAACTCCGTCAGATCATCGCGGAATTGACAGAGCTCATGGAAAAACAGTTCCGGGAACAGTTTGCGGTGATTTCCAAGAACTTCAGCGAAGTATTCCAGGAAATGTTCGGCGGCGGGAAAGCTTATCTGAAACTTTCTGATGATGCCAACGCCTTGGAATCATCCATTGATATTGTGGCACAGCCGCCCGGCAAAAGTTTGCAGAATATGCAGCTGCTTTCCGGTGGGGAACGTGCGTTAACTGCTATTGCCATTTTGTTTTCCATTTTGAAAATGAAGCCGTCACCTTTCTGTATTCTGGACGAAATCGAGGCGGCGCTGGACGATGCCAATGTCAGACGTTATGCCCAGTATTTGACACGGTTTTCCAAGGAAACCCAGTTTATTGTCATTACCCATCGTAAGGGTACCATGGAATATGCTGATGTCATGTACGGTGTCACTATGCAGGAAAAAGGTGTTTCAAAATTGATTTCTGTGGACTTTTCTAAAGCACAGGAAGATGTAGTTTAATTTGAGGTGAAAATATGGGATTTTTTGATTTTTTGAAGAAAAAACTGCAGGAACAGCCTGTGGTGGAACAGACAGAAGAAAAAGATGTAGTGGAGATTGCTGGCATTGAGGTAAACACCACTCCAGAAAAAGAAGAAGACATTGTACTAAATGTCAATGAAAATCTGGGAACCACAACCGCAATCAATCAGGCAGTCCATGAGGTGATGGACGAAGAAGAAATTGAGTTCCATGAAAAAGCCGGCGGCACACTGTATCAGGAAAATGATGATATTGCCGCAGCGGAAGAAGAACCTGAAGTGGAAATCGAACTGACCACAGAAGAAACTGTTGTACCAGAAGACGCGGAAGCCTTTACGGAAGAACTGACAGAGCTGGTGGAAGAAGGTCTGGAAGCGGCAGCGGAAAGCGAAAGAGAATTGCAGGTGGAAACAGCTGAAGAAAAATTTGTGGAAGAAACTGACGCGGAAGGTCAGCAGTTTGTGGAAGAACTGGCTGATTTTGTGGCAGAAGAATTGGAAGCGGAGCAGGAAGAAGAAGCTGTGGAAGAAACAGCAGCTGAACCTGAAGCTGTTCCCGAAGAAGCTCCTGTACAGGAACCTGTGAAAGAGAAAAAAGGCTTTTTTGCCCGTCTGAAAGAAGGTCTGGATAAAACCAGAAAGAATATTCTGGGCGGTGTAGACACCGTTCTGGGCAGCTTTACCAAAATTGATGAGGATTTGTTTGAAGAACTGGAAGAAGCTCTCATTATGGCGGATATGGGTGTACAGACTACCATGGACATCGTGGAAAACCTGCGTCAGCGCGTGAAAAAAGAACGTGCCACAGACCCTGCGGTTATCAAAGATATGCTCATTGATGAAATTACAGCGATTTTGCAGGATGGGGTAGAGGAAGAAGAAAATCTGCCTTCTCCCACTGTGATGCTGGTCATCGGTGTCAATGGTGTTGGTAAGACCACAACCATTGGTAAACTTTCTCATAACTTCAAAAACGAAGGCAAGTCTGTACTGCTGGCGGCAGCGGATACTTTCCGTGCGGCAGCCATCGACCAGCTGGAAGTTTGGGGACAGCGTGCCGGTATCGAAGTTATCAAACATGAAGAAAACGCAGACCCTGCGGCTGTTGTCTTTGACGCAGTTCATGCGGCAAGAAACCGCAAAACAGACCTGCTTATCTGCGATACAGCGGGACGTCTCCATAACAAAAAGAACCTTATGGAAGAACTGCGGAAAATCTCCCGTGTCATTGAACGGGAATACCCTGCGGCACATAAAGAAACTTATCTGGTACTGGATGCGACCACAGGTCAGAATGCTTTGCAGCAGGCAAAAGTATTCATGGAAGTGGCAGACATCACAGGCATTATTCTGACAAAACTGGATGGTACCGCAAAGGGTGGTATCGTTGTTGCCATTAAGAGTGAACTGAAAATCCCTGTACGCTATATCGGCGTTGGGGAAGGCATCGAAGATTTGCAGAAATTCCACGCAGAAGATTTTGCCAAAGCGTTGTTTGGTGAAGAAGCATAAGAGAGGACAGAAAAATGGAAGAAAAGAATTTGCAGAATGAAGAAACAACGGTGGTACGCCATCAGGAACCCAAAAAGAATGAAAAACAGCGTCCTGTGCATACCACACCTTATAGTCAGGAAATCCAGAAGCATATGAACAAATGCTTCCCCGGACGCACAGAAAGGGTTTTCTTTGATAAACTGAATGATTATTTGCAGGTAGATATTCATATTCTGGAAGCACCTACAAAACAGGACTTCCATGTACTCTATACTGTTGGTATGAGCGCATTGCCCATGAAACTGCCTGATGAATTTTATCCTGATTATCAGATGTTGGAGAGGGCAGAACTCATCGCCCTGTTGCCTGCGGAATGGCAGTTGCCTGAACCCGCGGAAGGAGAAACATATAACAATACCTTCTGGTGGCCTGTGGATCTGTTGCAGTATCTGGCAAGATTCCCTCATGAATACAAAAGCTGGCTGGGGTGGGGACATACAGTTCCAAACTCCGATAAATATGTATCCTATGACGAAGCAAGTACAAAACTGTGCGGTGTTATGATTTCCGCATTGAACGAAGCCATCAGCATGTTCCATGCGAAAGATGGTACGCTTATCAATCTGTACGCGCTGCTGCCTCTGTATAAAGAAGAAATTGATTTCAAACAGCAGGAAGGCGGCGAAGCATTATTGCAGAAGATGGTTGGTATCAATGGCTTTGGTATGATCATTTTCCCTGACAGACCTAATGTATGTCTGGAGGAAGACACAAAAACAGAAGAATAATAAAGCGATACCCTCATTACAAGTTGATTTTTTGGATGGACTTGCAATGGGGGTTTTGTTTTGCGAAAAAATAGGGCGGCGTTTATTTTTTTATATTTTGTCTGGAAAATAAGAAAAAAATTTCGGAATATATGAGTGACAATGAAGAAAACAGCATAAAAAAGAAAAACAGAAGAATAATGAAACATACAAATACTTCACGAAAAAATATTATAGTTAATATATGAATTGAATAATATAATTTGACAAATTTTATATAATATAGTAAAATATGCTAAATATTATACAAAGGGGAATAGCAATATGAACAAAAAACAAGTTTTGACAAGTGCGGTAGTCATTTCTTTGGCATCAGCGGTTATGGCACCTAGTGCCTATGCATTGAACTGGAAAGATGGTGCGCCTGCAAAGTATCACTTTACTTATGAAGCAGGTACAGAAGGCATCGAGTCTGTTACATGCAGCGATACAAATGGCACAGCATCATTGGAAACATTGCAGGTAGGGGAAACAACAACTACACAGACAGGTACCATTGTTTGGAGAGACAGCTACACAAACGTGACAACTTTTACCGTAGATGTGGCTCCCGGTTATGAACTGACATCTCTCACTGGGAAAAATGTCGTAGAAAATGATTTTAGAAAAAATGGTAATGGTGACTATGAATTCAGCTTTACAGATAAAGGCGCGGAAGCATGGTGCTTTGGCAAAGATGTTGCCTTTTATCTGGGAGCAGAAAAAATTACATATCACTTTGTAGATGAAAACGGTAATGAAATCGGTGCAGCTAAAGTGGGTGAAAGCATTACACTGAGCGATCCTGCTGACAAAGAAGGCTATACATTTGAAGGCTGGTATCTGAATGGCGAAAAATTTGAAGGTTCTCTGACAGAGGATATGATTGTTTCCGCAAACGAAGACAATAAAATCAAACTGGAAGCAAAATATTCTGCCAATGAGTATCTGTTGACCATCAACTACTACACCAATAATAATGACGGACAGTATGGTGGTGCTTTGGTAAATACAGAAACCCGTAACGTTGTGTTTGGTACAGAATTGAAAGTAGAAGATCTGGAAACAGATGGCTACAAAGTTGTTGGTGGTCAGGGGATTACCATTGGTACAGAAAATAACGTTGTAAATTTGGTAAAAAGTGAACCCGCCGAAGAAGGTGCCGGCAGACGTGATTACAGCTTCACTTACGCAGATACCGATGCAGGCATTGATTCTGTAACATGTTCTGTTGATGGAAGTGAATCCATTGTAATGGAAAAAAATGAAACTGTAAAAATTGAAACTTCCATGAATTTGAAAGATAAAACTGTTGTTTTCACAGTGAAAACGGTTGATGGTGTTATGCCTGTACTGAACTGTGACACAGGGGAATCCAACCTGACTGATAATGGTGATGGTACATACAGCTTTACTTTCACACGTTCTGGATACAATAATACAAGTGGAAAAGTACCCCATGTAAATTTCAGTTTGACAACAAAATAATAGGAACAAAAATGAAGTATTAGGGACATCTTCATAAGAAAATAAAAATGGCCGGAATCCTTAGGATAAAAGAGGGTTCCGGCTATCTTTTTTTCTGAAATTTTCCTTGTGAAGGCAGTCCTCGCGGTTCCTATTTAGAATTTAAGAAAAGCAGTGATTTCTGATTGGGAATCTGCTTTTGCTTCAGGCTTTTTATGCTGATAAAAAGGCATAGGATTTGCAATGATCCCATGCCTTTGAAATTTTTATATAATTCAGAAATTAATATGCTCTGCCCCAGTAAACCATGTGTTTTGCAGGTTTGCCGCAGCATACGCAAACGGAGTCGATTTCTTCCTGTTCGAAAGGAATGCATCTGCTGGTTGCAGCTGTTTTTTCTTTGATGGCATCTTCACATGCCTGATCGCCGCACCACATAGCTTTGATGAAACCAGGTGTTTCGTTGATTTCTTTTTCAAATTCTTCCATGTTGTGTGCAACGTATGTTTTGGAATCACGGCGTTCTGTTGCTTTCTGCAGCAGGTTTGCCTGAATGTCTTTCAGCAGTTCAGGGATTTTTGTTTCCAGTTCATCCAGAGAAACAATGATTTTTTCGCCTGTGTCACGTCTTGCCAGTACAGCCTGGTTCTTTTCCATATCCTTAGGGCCGATTTCCAGACGCAGAGGCACGCCTTTCATTTCGTATTCGCTGAATTTCCAGCCAGCGGATTTGTCGGAGTCGTCCAGTTTGATGCGGCAGATGGAAGAAAGTCTGTCTTTCAGTTCGCCAGCTTTTTCCAGTACGCCTTCTTTATGCTGGGCGATAGGGATGATCACAACCTGTGTGGGTGCGATCATAGGAGGCAGTACCAGACCGCTGTTGTCGCCGTGTACCATGATGATGGCACCGATCAGTCTGGTGGTCATGCCCCAGCTGGTCTGATGAACATACTGCAGTTTGTTGTCTTTGTCTGTGTACTGGATGCCAAATGCTTTTGCGAAACCATCGCCAAAGTTGTGGCTGGTACCAGACTGAAGTGCTTTACCGTCATGCATCAAGCTTTCAATGGTGAATGTGTGTGCAGCACCTGCGAAACGTTCTTTTTCTGTTTTTTCGCCTTTGATAACAGGAATAGCCAGTACGTCACGGCAGAAATCAGCATATACGTTCAGCATTCTCAGAGTTTCTTCCTGTGCTTCTTCCGCAGTAGCGTGAGCTGTGTGACCTTCCTGCCACAAAAATTCCATAGTACGCAGGAAAGGACGTGTGGTTTTTTCCCAACGTACAACGGAGCACCACTGGTTGTACAGTTTAGGCAGGTCACGGTAGGACTGGATGATGTTTGCGTAGTGTTCGCAGAACAGTGTTTCGGAAGTAGGGCGAACGCAGATACGTTCTTCCAGTTTTTTGTCGCCGCCGTGGGTTACCCAAGCAACTTCGGGTGCGAAGCCTTCTACATGGTCTTTTTCTTTCTGCAGCAGGCTTTCGGGGATGAACATGGGCATGTATACGTTTTCATGACCTGTTGCTTTGAAGCGTTCATCCAGCTGTTTCTGGATCAGTTCCCAGATTGCGTAGCCATAGGGACGGATGATCATGCAGCCCTTCAGAGAAGAATATTCTGTCAGGTCAGCTTTTTTTACAACGTCCGTATACCACTGGGGGAAATCCAGCTCCATATCGGTGATGGATTCTACAAATTTCTTTTCTTTTGCCATTGGTGTTTCCTCCTCTATGAAAATCTTTCTGTTTTTTCGGATACCAGAGGGACATTTTTCCATAAAAAAAGCCTTCGTCCCCACACAAAGGGACCAAGGTATCATTGGCGGTGCCACCCTTCTTGACAGCGAATGCTGTCCGCTCGAAATCCGTTAACGCCGGAATACGCCGCATTTTCCCTGCGGAGCTTTCGGGGCAGGTTCCAAAAGGTTTGCCAAGGCTCGCATCAACCACCTGTTTTCTGAAGACAAAGGACTTTTGTACTATTCCCGGTCATAGCCGATATCAGCTATTATCATAAACCGAAATGCCTTGTGCTGTCAAGGAAAAACGACGGAAAAACGTAAGAATTTTGTAATGGTGGCGTAATGCAGATGTGCTAATATAAAAACAGGAAAATGTTGGAATCAAAATGGAAAAGGGGGATTTGTATGAAAGGGTTTGCTTTATGTATGGCGGCTGTATTTTTGATTGGAAATACGGTCTATGCAGCAGAGAAAACAGAAATAAAGGAAAAAACAGCAATTCCTGTCCATCAGACGGTTGTTTGGGATGGTACAGAAACCAAAATGCCGGGCTATAACATTGATGGGTATGCCTATTTTCGCCTGCGGGATGTTGCAAAGATGGTATCTGCTTATGCAGCAGATGAAAAAAGTTATTTTGATCTGGATTATCAGAAAGAAACCAATACCATCTCCATTGTTACGGGAAAAGGGAAATATATGGATCCTGCCAGAGAAAAAGTTTTTGATGTAGGCACAGAGGAGAAAAAGGCTTTCTTAGCGGATACTACTGTTGTGGTAGATAGACTGAATGGGCTGGCTGATAAAGGAATAGGCGAAGGATATGTAATTGATGGGTATAACTTTTATAAATTAGGCAGGATAGTTGGGGCACTTGGCATGCAGCTGAATTGGTGCAAAGAAGAAAATGTGGTAGAGATTGTTTCACTACCCAAATGGGATCCAAACGAGCCAGTTGTCTATCGAAAACCTGTCATCTATCTTTACCCTGAAAAAACCATGGATGTATCTGTGAAACTGGATTATGCCGGAGATTTGACAGTCACATATCCCACTTATCAAGATGGCTGGCAGGTAACGGCACAGCCCGATGGTACATTGACCAATCATGCCGACGGGCTGGAATATTCTTATCTGTTCTGGGAAGGAAATGGACAGTTGGATGTGGATTTCTCGGAAGGTTTTGTGATAAAAGGGGAAGACACAGCAGCATTTTTGCAGAAAACGCTCTCCAATATGGGATTGACTCCAAAGGAATATAATGACTTTATTGTTTACTGGCTTCCTTATATGCAGGATAATGCTTATAACCTGATTTCTTTCCAACAGGAAAACTACACACAGCAGGCGAAGCTGGATATCCAGCCTGCACCAGATAGCGTCCTGCGAGTGTTTATGGCATTCCGTCCTCTGGAAAAACCTGTGGAAGTAACACCACAAAAATTACAGCCTTTTGAACGCAATGGATTCACTGTTGTAGAGTGGGGCGGTACGGAAGTCAAATAAGTTTTCAACAGCAGCACGGTATTTTGCCGTTGCTGCTGTTTTTGTATTAATTCTTTTGTTTTTCTGGAAAAAAGTATTGACTCTCACATGATGGGATGGTCTATGCTGTATTTGTGCACAGAAAGAAATAGAAAGGTGGTACGGTACCATGTTAAAAATCGGTGAATTTTCCAGACTGTCCAGAATTAGCATTCGTATGCTGCGTCATTATGATGAAGCGGGCATATTAAAACCCCAAAGCGTAGATCCCGTTACGGGATATCGTTTTTATGGAGAACAGCAGCTTCTGCATGCCTGTAAAATCCAAATCCTGCGCCAGATGGGGTTTGGTGTCAATGCCATTGGTGCGCTTTTAAGTCATTATCACGACATCAACGCGCAGGAGTCATTTTTGCAGGCGCAGAGGGAGTGTTTACTGCAAAAACAGGAAATATTGAAAGGGCAGCTTCGTTTGCTGGACAGTACCATGGAATGGTTTCGAAAGGGTGGTATCAATATGGGTTATGAAGTAGCTTTAAAAACATTGCCAAAACGTTATGTAGTTTCTGTGAGAGACGTAATTCCTTCTTACAGCGCAGAAGGATTGCTCTGGGAGATGCTGCACAGAGAAATGCAGGCGCAGAATATTGCAGAAAATCCGTCAGCTATGCACATGACAGTGTTCTATGATGGGGAATATCGGGAGAGTGATGTGGATATTGCAGTACAAGTGACAGTGCCTTCCCGCATGGAAGCAAAGCTTCCATTGCTGGCAGATGAATTGCCGGAAGTGACCTATGCAGGGGTTGTTTTCCGTGGGCCTTATGAACAGATCACACAGGTAACCATGGCGATTGCGAACTGGGTGGCAGAGCAGGACTATGATTGGGATGGCAATTATTTCATGATTTATCATGTCAGTCCGGCAGAAACGGAGAATCCAGCAGAATATGTAACGGAGTTCTGCTGCCCTGTGAAGAAAAAGAAATAATGAATTGTATATACATGTGTAAAACAATCTGTCCTTTTTGGTTGAAACCCATTTTTTACCGTGGTACAATAGTACAGAATCCTATTATTTTGAACCGAAAGGACGGAATACGACATGAAAAAATTACTGGTTGTTATCGATATGCAGAATGATTTCATTGATGGCGCACTGGGGACAAAGGAAGCGGAAGCCATTGTGGATAACGTAGTGGCAAAAATCAAAGAATATCCAAAGGATTGTATCTATGCTACTAGAGATACTCATACAGCAGATTATCTGGAAACACAGGAAGGCAAATTCCTGCCCGTTGTTCATTGTGTGGAAGGCACAAAAGGCTGGGAAATTAATGAAAAAGTGGCAAAAGCACTGGAAGGCGCAGTGATTGTGAACAAAGGAACATTTGGTTCTGCGGAACTGGCGGATATGCTGTACTTTGAGACCATTGGACAGGATGAAGTGGAAATTGAGCTCATCGGTCTTTGCACAGACATTTGCGTGGTATCCAATGCTATTTTGATTAAAACAAAACTGCCGGAAGCAAAAGTAACCGTAGATCCTTCCTGCTGTGCAGGGGTTACACCGGAAAGCCATAACGCAGCTTTGCAGACTATGAAAATGTGTCAGTGCGTGGTAGAGTGAGGTGAAGGGCATGAGAGATGAAAGACTGGAAAAGCTGGCAGAAGTGCTGGTAAACTATTCTACCAATGTAAAAGCAGGAGATAAGGTTGCCATTTCTGCAGAAGATTGTGCTCTGCCTTTTATCAAAGCGGTAGCACGGGCAGCGGTGGCAAAGGGGGCTCTGGTGGAATATTATGTGGATATTCCTGATGTAGATGCAACCATACTGAAAAATGGCACAGAGGAACAGTACGCACGCCCCAATATTCGTTTTGGTGCCTGTGCATCTTCTGATGTCTGGATCAGTGCATGGGGAAGTGAAAATACCAAAACCATGCAGTCTATCCCTGCGGAACGGCTGAAAGAACGCAGACTTGCCAATAAGGATAATCGAAAAATTTACTCTGACCGCATGGGCACAGGAGAACTTCGCTGGTGCGGTACCCAATTCCCTACAAACGGCGACGCCCAAAACGCAGGTATGAGTCTGGAAGAATATGAAGATTTTGTATATCAGGCAGGCTATCTCTATGAAGCCGATCCCGTTGCCAAATGGAAAGAAATGGCGGCAGAACAGGAAAAATGGGTGAAGTATTTGGATGGCAAAAAAGAACTCCATATCCTTTCCAAAGACACAGATATTCGTGTCAATGTGGCAGGCAGAAAATGGATCAATTGCTGCGGGCAGGAAAACTTCCCTGATGGGGAAATCTTTACTTCTCCCGTAGAGGATGGCGTAGATGGATATATCACATTCTCTTATCCTTCCATCATCAATGGCCATGAGTTTGAGGAAGTGCGTCTGACTGTGGAAAAGGGCAGAATCGTGGAAGCGGTCTGCAAAGACGCGGAAAAGAACGCAAATCTCCTTTCCTATATTGACACAGATGAAGGTTCTCGGTATTTTGGGGAAGTTGCCATCGGTACCAACTACGGCATCCAGAAACACACCAAAAACATTCTTTTTGATGAAAAAATTGGCGGCTCCATGCATATGGCAATCGGTGAAGGTTTCCAGGAAGCTGGCGGCAAAAACACTTCCGCTATCCATTGGGATATGATCAATGACATGACAAAAGAGGGGAAGATTTACGCAGACGGAGAGCTGTTCTATGAAAATGGACATTTTTGCCGGAAGTATTGAAATGATGAGAAACAGGAATCAATCGATCAGGTTGCTTCCTGTTTTTTTCATGGAATTTGCCCATGACAGAAGGACAGGATTGCGCTAAAATAAGGACAGAATTTTGTTGGAAACCTTTGGAGGCGAAATCATGGATAAACACCGTACAGCCGTTGCTGCTGGGCATATTTGTCTGGATATTACGCCTGTTTTTCATGGCGGCAGAGGAACCCAGATGGACAAGATTTTGGAACCGGGCAAGCTCATTGACGTAGGCGCGGCGGACATTCATACAGGCGGTGCCGTAGCCAATACAGGACTTGCCATGCAGAAATTGGGCATTGATACAAAGCTCATGGGCAAGATTGGTGATGATGCATTGGGAAAGACCATACTGTCTATTTTGGAATCCCATCATGCGGCAGAAGGGATGATTGTGGACGCAGATACTACGACATCTTACAGTATCGTCCTTGCTATTCCCGGTATTGATCGTATGTTTCTGCATCATCCCGGCGCGAACCATACTTTTTCTTATGATGATCTGGATTTTGCGGAAATTGCCAAGGCAGATTTATTCCACTTTGGGTATCCGCCCATCATGCGGAATATGTATGTGAACAATGGGAAAGAGCTGGTACGTATATTTCAGAAAGTTCACAAATCAGGTGTGCTGACTTCTTTGGACTTGGCGGCAATTGATCCTTCTTCTGAAGCAGCTCAGCAGAACTGGGAAGAAATTCTGCGGCAGGTATTGCCTTATGTGGATTTCTTTGTGCCTAGCATTGAGGAATTGTGTATGATGGTTGCGCCGGAGACTTACGCAAAGTGGCTTGAGAGAGCAAATGGCAGTGATGTAACGGGGATTTTATCCTTATCGGATATTTTGCCTTTGGCAGAAAAACTGCGGTCAATGGGCGCGAGAAATTTTCTCATCAAATGTGGCGCACCGGGGTTGTATTATGATATGGCGAATGCAGAAGTACAGCAGGAGCTGGAAGAAAAAAGCGGATTATCTTTCCTGAACTGGGCGGGAAAATCCGGTTTCGAGAAAAGCTATACACCGGATCAGGTGCTTTCTGGCACAGGAGCAGGGGATACTACCATTGCGGCGTTTCTCAGTGCACTTTTGCAGGGATATGAGTTGGAAACCTGTCTGCATTTGGCGTCAGCCACAGGCGCAAGCTGTGTAGCGGCTTATGACGCCCTCAGCGGTATCAAACCCTTTGCGGAGCAGTTGGAACATATGAAGAATGGATGGAAAAAACAAGATTTGTTGAAAATGGAGGAAGAAACATGTTAGCAAATTTGAATGATGTATTGCGTCCTGCAAGAGCAGGGAAATATGGCGTTGGACTTTTCAATGCAGTGAATCTGGAAATGGCAAAAGGTGTTTTGCAGGCAGCAGAAGAAAATCAGTGCCCTGTCATTATTGGTACAGCGGAAGTGCTGCTGAATACAGCTACATTGGAAGAAACAGCAGATATGCTCCTGCCTATGGCAAAACGGGCATCTGTGCCTGTGGTGCTGCATTTTGACCATGGTTTGACTCATGACCTATGTGTGAAGGCATTGGAACTGGGATTTACTTCTGTGATGTATGACTGTTCCACAGATACATATGAAAATAATCTGAAGAAAGTGAAAGAAATGGCAGACATTGCCCACAGTTACGGCGCAACACTGGAAGCAGAACTGGGACATGTAGGGGAAGCAGCCGGACATGATCCTTCTGCTTTTTACACAGATCCTGCACAGGCATTGGAATTTGTTCAGCATACAGGCTGTGACGTTCTTGCCATTGCAGTAGGCACAGCTCATGGGGCTTATAAATTCCCTCCGAAACTGGATTTTGCCCGTATCGAAACCATTGCGGCACAGATGGATACACCTCTGGTGCTTCATGGCGGTTCCGGTTTGACAGATGAAGATTTCCGTCATGCCATCGCCAGTGGTATCAGCAAGATCAATATCTTTACAGACATCAATGTAGCATATGCGGAAGGTGCCAAAAAAGCACTGGCAGCAGGAGCTGTTTTCGCAACAGATATGTTCCCTTATCTGGTGGAAGCTGTAAAAGAAGCTACTGATAAAAAAATGAAACTATTTTCTATGAAATAAAAGAAATAAAAAAAGAGCAGTCCTAAAGCAACTTCCCCTTAAGAAAACATTGTTTTTTTCCTTGATTTCTTAAGGGGAATTGCGACGGCTGTCTTCATAAGAAAACATAACAAAAAATCTTAATAAAAAATCTTAATAAAAAATAAGAAAGCTAAAATCCTTTGCTATGATAAGGATTTTAGCTTTCTTTGTTTTCTTATGAAGATGCCCCTAAATTTTAGGATTGCTCTTTTTGTTTATGAAACAATCAGGCAGAAATTAAGTATCGCTCTTTGGAGCCAATTTTACAAAGTGATAACTTTCCAAAATCTGAAAATACTTGGCAATACGGGGGTAGAGGGGTTCTGCCTCTTTTCCGAATTCAGCCTTTACTTCCAGTGCCAGATCCGCAACGCTTTTCTGTCCATCCATGCGGGGCCAGAGAAAACTGCCCATGGTATCCAGATGAACCTGTGTGTATTTCGGTTTTTTGAATACCTTCTGTGCGATGCTGTGGAACAGGCCGCTGTTTTCTACCATCAGGGTTACGACTCCATCCTCTGCTGTTTGCCAATTCTCGATGTTATGGGATGGAATCATATCCAGATAATTGATTTGTGGTGTTTCTTTTTTCTTTTTCATGCTTATTTCTTCACCCTGTTTTTACCCCAAAGGGAGGATTTCAACAGTGTCAGAATGATCAGAGCCAGTACAACAATGCTGCCGATTACGCCCAGGCTGAAGCCTTTCAGGATGCTGGAAGGATCGATTGTGAATACTGCCAGAATTGCCAGTGCGATACCAACCAGACCTTCGCCGGCGATCATACCAGCGCAGTACAGAGTACCGTCGTTGAGCTGTGCGTCTTTTGTTTTCTGGTCTACGTTCTTTCTTCTGTTCATCAGCAGATTGATGATACCGCCAATCATGATACATGCATTCAGCTGAACGGGAAGATACAGACCAACAGCAAAAGGCATTACAGGTACACCAACGATTTCAATGCCAATAGCAATGAATACGCCGATGAATACCAGAGACCAAGGCAGGTCGCCGCCCATGATACCTTCTACGATCATTTTCATCAGTGTTGCCTGAGGCGCAGGGATTTCTGCTGTGCCGTAGCCCCATGCTTTGTGCAGCAGGTACAGAACGCCGCCAATAGCCAGGGAAGAAGCCAGGATACCGATCAATTCACCGATCTGCTGTTTTTTAGGTGTTGCACCCAGCAGGTAACCTGTTTTCAAGTCCTGAGAAGTGTCACCAGCCAGAGCTGCGATAACACAGATAACGGAACCGATGGCAATGGCGCCTGTCATACCTTCGATACCTGTCATGCCCATGGATTTGAGCAGCAGTGTTGCAATCAGCAGTGTTGCGATTGCCATACCGGAAACAGGGTTGTTGGAGCTACCTACCAGACCAACCATACGAGCGGAAACGGTTGCAAAGAAGAAACCGAATACAACGATCATGATTGCGCCTGCCAGGTTAACAGGGATTGCAGGGAACAGCCAGATAACCAGAGCAACAGCAGCGATGCTGATCAGGATGACATTCATAGGCAGATCCTGATCTGTACGTGCTGTGCCGTGTGCGCCGCTGTTTTTCAGACCCTTCATTGCCTGCGCGAAAGTACGGCAGATCAGAGGGAAAGATTTGATCAGGCTGATCAGACCACCAGTAGCGATGGCACCTGCACCGATGTAACGCACATAGCTGCCCCAAATGCCGCTAGGGCCGCTTTCTGCAAAGATCTGCGCGATTGTTGTGGTACCGGGATACATAACAATGTCGCTGCCGAACAGCAGAATGATAGGGATCAGTACACACCAGCCGAACAGACCACCTACGAACATGTAGGAGGAAATTCTGGGGCCTACAATGTAACCAACACCAATCAGCGCAGGGTAAATCTGGGTACCAATCTGACCGCCCAGACTTTTGAATGTGTAGTTGATTTCACTGGGAACCAGTTTCAAGCCGTCTACAATGAATTTGAAGATAGCTGCGAAGCCCATGCCTTTGAATACGGTGGAAGCGTTGGAACCGCCTTCTTCACCAGCCAGCAGTACGTCTGCACATGCTGTACCTTCGGGGTAGGGCAGAGTTGCGTGTTCCTTTACGATCAGCGCGTTACGCAGGGGTACCATGAACATAACGCCCAGGATACCACCGCAAAGTGCGATGACAGTAATTTCAATAAGGCCGGGGTTTTCCCCTTTGCCTTCAGCTGCCCACAGGAACAGAGCAGGCAGAGTAAAAATTGCACCGGCTGCCAGGGATTCACCGGCAGAACCGATTGTCTGTACGATATTGCTTTCCAGAATGGAGTTTTTCTTCATGATGATACGGATGATCGCCATGGAGATAACTGCCGCAGGGATGGAAGCAGATACAGTCAGACCAACGCGAAGACCTAAGTATGCATTTGCCGCACCAAAGATAATCGCCAACAGGACACCAACGATAACAGATGTCACTGTGATTTCCGGGGTTACTTTCTCCGCCGGAATGTAAGGTTTGAAATCTTTGTTTTCGTTCATGTTTCTCTTCCTTCTTTATGATTCTTTTTGATTGGCCAACAAGTACCAGTATAGTATAAAAAGATATGTATGACAAGTGTTTTATGCATATTTTTATGAGCTTTTCTGTGGAATTATCGTAATTTCCATTTATTTACAGCTGATTTTTTGAAAGTTTTTATGTAAATTGTATATAAATGAATACTTTTTGTCATGAGAATGATGGAATTA
>ULWJ01045672.1_pt1 | contig 17455 bp, 33 predicted proteins | sample 1960221 | NCBI WGS metagenome assembly ULWJ01 (sample SAMEA4835809, study PRJEB28245) | human gut metagenome | biome: gut microbiome; material: fecal sample | place: Denmark | collected 2008 | reverse complement strand
CCTTCCGCATCTGCCACGTGCCCGCCTTTTCGAGCTTTAGTGGCTTTTCGGGGATCAGGCGACAGCTGTTGCCGAATCGGCGCTTTTGCGGCTTGGCCCAGACTTGCCCTGCCTCGTCGACTTCGTACTGGTCGAAGCCCTTGATGTTCCACCTCATAACGTCCTCCTGTGGTCAATATGCTTTTGCTCATTCGTCCCAGTCATCGCTCTCAAAAATCCATGCAACGTACATGACGAAAAGCAGGACGATCCCTATAAGGCATTCGATTTCGTCCGTCATGCGAGCACGCTCCTTAGCCAATACAGCGATGAAACAACGGCGGAAGCCGCGTACACGGCCGCAATCATTGCCGATATGCCTCGCAGAAATGGCGGCGTAATCGAATCACCCAAGACCTGTGCCCGATAAGCTGCCTCCTGAAAAGCCCAAAAGATTCCGAGCGTGAGCACGCCGAAGGCCAAGATCGAAAAGAAGAGTTGCGCAAAGTTCATCTCTTAGCCCCTCCAGTCGCGAAAAATCCATGCGATTGCGACTATGCCAACAACGACCGTGAGCACGCACATGTAAGTCCAAAACCCTGTCATTCTCGTTACCTCTCTGGCTCCCCCGTGAGAAGATTGAGGTTGTCTCCCCAGACAAACGTTCAACCAACCCACGGAGGAAAACTTGAAATCAATTTCCGTAAAAGAGTTCACTGATTTTTTGAATCAGCGAACCGGTGGCTTTTCATGCTCCATTTGCCAGCACGAAGACTGGTGCGTTCAATCCGCCAACGGCATGGTCGGCTCTGTTGATCTGGCCAATCATGTCGTTTCGCTTGAAGACATCGACGCCATTACTGAACACAAGCCGTTGCCCGAAAAAAGCAAAGACGATCAAACGATGGCCGACAGCACGATCACGATCAGGTGCAATCACTGCGGTCACCTTGTGTTTTTCGACAAGACGTTTGTGGAGGAGCAGATCCATGGATGAAAAAGTCACGCAAGAATGGGTTCTTTTAAATATTGAAAAATCTACTAAGAACAAACTTGACATCCCAACGTTTTGGCGTTTGGTTTGCGCACTTCTGGTTCCTGTCATTGGCTTCTTGACCCACTGGATCATGAAGCTTGACGACAGGCTTGACGGCCTTTCCGTCCTTGTTCATGAAGTCGCCGTCAGAATCCAATTCCTGCTCTACAAGTAACTCTTCTGTTTTGGCCTTAAGCACATCCCCACTAAAAAGTAGCGTGTAACCACACTATCGGCATTCCGGAGTCGCAAACTTCTGACTACCTGGCGATGTGTCGCCGAGCCAAGCACGAGCACCACAAACGGGGCACGAAAATCCACGCTCTTTGTCATTCAACCCTGTGACAAGGGCGTGGGTGATCAATGCTTTTTCCAACTTCATTTCTCCTCCTTTCCGCCATTAGCTGCCATTGCTTCAGCTCTCTGAAGGCGAGCTACGAATCCGTCGTGTTTGAGATATGCGCGTTCTTTCGTTGCGCTGGTGGCGCGGCGATGTGGGACGTTGCAGTGCTCGAGGTGAAGTAGCAGCGTCGTCTCGTATCGGTCGAGCTTGCGTTCAACGAAGACCGGGTCCGTGCGCACGATCCAGTGCCGTCCGCGGGCGTCGATGTATTCGGTTCGCTTGCAGTTGCGACCGGTGAACTCATCGAGGATCATCAAAGCCTCCTTTCTGGCTTAACCATGCTCGACTCAACCAGGCCGATCAGAATCTGGTCGATCTCTTCACGAAGCCTGTGCGTCGTGTCTGCCACATGGCCGATATCGGGAAACTTGCCCGAGACGGTTCCTCTCAGGGCTTCTTCGAGTTGATCGAGGCTCTTGCGAGCGGCGACAATGCCCTCACCTGCCTTGGTCAAGGCTCTGTTTCTTTCGTTCATATATTCAACCGTCAAAACTGTCTGATCCATCAGAACACCTCCTCTGCAGGAAGGTGGGGCTGTTCACGTCGGCAACGGCCGGTAAAGAAAAGCCTGTAAGACGACTGGATGACGCGAGAAATTACGCGTTCAGTCAAAAGGTTTTCCAATTCGGAGCGGTCGAGGTTCGTGACGAGAATGGTTGGGCGACCGTTTTTAATGCGACCATCAATGATCTGGTAGAGACACTTCTTCTCGTCTGCATCACCGGACTGCACGCCAATTTCGTCAAGTACGAGGCAGGACACCATGCAGAGCTTTCCAAGAACGTCAGCAACGTCAATGCGATTGACGCGATCTGAGATGCGATAAAAAAGATTTGGAATGGTGATGTAGTACCCAGGCAGCCCCTGACGATCGAGCTCTTTCAGGATCGAGTAGGCGAGGTGCGTCTTGCCCGTGCCATAGTTGCCGAAGAGCAGAAGACCCATGGAGTTTTTAGAGCGCCAATCCGGTTCCTGTGCGTTATGCGCCCTCTCTCGCTCAAGCTCACGTTCCGTGAACCGCTCGGCAAAGCGGCGGCAGATGGACAGGTTGCGCTCTTCTTCCTGCGTCTCAGGTTGATAGTTGGCGAAGCAAGGCACGTCGAAGTCCAGCGGCCTTTCGCAGTGAAGCGCACGAGTCAATCCAACGGCGCGCTCTTTCGCGTCCGCCTGCATCTCTGCAAGCAGCGTGTTGCGCTCCTTCTCAATTCGTCGACATTCCGGACAGTACGGCTCAGCCCAAGAGCCGTCGCGACGCTGATAGGTGGTGTACGTCTGGACGCCGTGAATCTGGCATTCGAACGTAACCTCCTTCGAAGCGGGGGCGGCAAAGGCCGTCTTGAGTTTTGTGGTGATGTCAGTAGTCATTGTTTACCAGTCAAAGTAGTCACGTTCGGATTGTTTTTTCTCGACGAACTGACCGGGTCGAGAAGGTGAGTGAGTAGGTGCACGTTTGAGCATCGGTCGACGTTTCCAGTCTTCGGCGTTATGGAAGCTGCGGACGAAGTTTCTCCAAGTGCCCTTCCAGTCCTTTTTGATTGCCTTAGCTCCAGAGAGTCCGTTCCAGTAATCCTTGAAGTTTTCAAAGAGACGCTTAGGATCAAGGTCAGGTTCTTCCTGTTCGGCGAAAGCCTTCCAGTCGTCTGGTAGTTCAGTGATCGTTAGTCGCGATCCCCTGTCTGTTGTCGTGCGCTTCGGCTTCGGCTCCTCGATCTTTTTCGTGGCGTCGGGAAAATGATCGGGTGACGGAGCGACACTCCTTGTTCCTATTCCTTGTTCCTTTTCCTTGTTCTTATTCCTTGTTACAGGCCCAAAAACGGTACTTTCGGTAGTACCGTTTTCGGTACTTTGGAAAGTCCCAGATTTGGTACTTTGGTCCAGCAAAGTACCGTTTTCGGTACTTTCTAAAGTCCCGTTTTTGGAACTTTGCTTCAACGCCCATTCCGAAGGATTGAACATGGGGAACGAGTAGTAGATGCGTTGCTTCCCGTTCTCGAAGGTGCGGCGCTTCTTGATGAAGCCCTTTTCTTCGAGAAGCTTGGTCGAAGCGATAACAGTCTTGCGGTTCAACTCAGTGACTTCTTCCAAGGTATCGATGCTCGGATAGCACTCAGAGTCGTTCCGGTTGAGCGCGCTCGCCAACTCAATCAGCACAAACTTCGCAGAAGCATTGCCAACCTTCTGGCTACGCGCCCACCTTTCCGCGTCATAGCTCATGACGGCCTCACTCGATCGACTTGCCGGCGGCCTTTGAAACCTTGGCCAGATAGTCTTCAGGTCGGTCGTACAGGTCGGGGCGGATCTCCCAAGGCGGGATGCCAGTGGCGAACGACACCTGCCAGACGCGCCCTTCAGGGATCTGGTTGCGTCGACGCCATCCAGAGAAGATCTGAGGCGTCACCTTCGGGAATCCTGGCACGTCGCTCAATCGACGGCACAGCTCCGCAAGCGACCCTGCACGATCCACGGCAACCGTAAACGTATCCATTACACTCTCCATTATGTTTGTATACGTGGAGTATAGCGCATCTCCAAGAACCAATGTACGATACGTGAATGTCGCGTACACTGTGCGAAACACAAAGGAGCTCAATATGTCAATCACCTCACTTATGGATCGAGTCCGCTTGATCTTGCAAGAGCGGGACATCTCACAGGCAGCCTTTGCAAGGCAGATCGAAGTAAGTCCGCAGGCGGTGTCTGCGTGGTTCAGTGGACGAAACCGCCCCGGAGTTGAAGAAGTCGCCCGAATGTGCCAAGTACTTCGAGTCTCCCCGTCATGGCTTATTACTGGCTCTGAAGACTCTACGATGCACCAGTCGATTGTCTGCGAGAACACCGTGTGCATTCCGCTACTAAATGTGCGAGCCTCCTGCGGCATCAATGAATCGCTTAACCCGAATGCGGCGGTCGTAGAGGTCATGCAGGTCAATAGGTCCTGGATCACAAGGAATTGCGGGGACGTAAACCCAAATTGCCTGAACCTCATCATCGTCAACGGCGATAGCATGGAGCCAACGCTGCAGGACGGCGACTTCGTCATCATCGACAGAAGCGTAGAAAGCTTCTACACGGACTCGATGTTCGCCTTCTCGCTTGATGACAGCCTCTATGTGAAGCGCGTCCAGCGTATTGGTCGCAAGTTCCACATCATCAGCGACAACCCGATGTACAAAGCCTACACACTTGAACCCGAAGATCTCGAGCATGGGTTCGCAGTCCGAGGTCGCGTTGTGACGACTTGCAACATCCGCAAGGCATAACAAGCTCCCCCACATACAAACTCACAAAACCCCACCTCGGGGCTTTTTTTGTACCTCCCGTACACAACCAAGGGTTATCCCTATAAACGAACCATGTGCAACGCGTACACTCATCGTATATACTTCACGTATACGAAGACAACGAACCGTTTATCGGCCCTTTCTTCGAATCTCGGTGCGCTCACGTAGCGCGTCGGGGACCGCCCGCCAAACGGGTGCGATCCTGGACAGAAGGGTCTGTCGGGAGCGCATCACGCGACGGAACGGTAGTCGCAAAGGTCGTGTATGAAAAGTACGCAGGACGGCTGGAGGGTATCTTCCAGTGCGGTTGGGTTGGGGACCACCTGAAAACGACGCAAGCTCGCCCCACGAGCTAGATCAGGATCAGCTGAAACGAAGCAGAGGACGCACGTCCCGAGCGGCCTGAGCGCAGACGATGCGCAGCCGCGACCTGATCGAAAGCCGATTCAAGCGCCCTTGCCTCTTTTTTCCACGAATACCGAGTCCTCGACTGGTGAGGACGCTTGAACCAGCTTTCACAAGAAAGAATGGCCGCGCGGTTTACACCCGCGCCTACAGCGGGTAAGATGAGGCTACCTTGTATGACATGCCCTGATTTCAGGAAGGGAATATCATGACTCAGCCAAACACATCGTTCATGACGAATTTCATGAAAGGCGTGCGCAATGGGCTGGTGGCTCCTTTTGTAGCCTTGAACCCGCCTCGCGTGCAAACGAAAATTGATCGTCGCCTGTTCGAGACGTCCTACCGCTCGCCGGCAGAAGACATGCTCAACATTAAAAGCGACTTCGACAAAGCTGTGACCTATGCCAGAAAAGAGCTCGACGCAACTAGAACGCATTGCCGACGTTGAAGACAATGTGCCGGACGTCCAGACAGAGGCTCAAACTCAGCTAATCGCGGCAAAATCCGAAACCTTTGAGGGACCTTTGCCTCACCCGGACATTTTGGCGCGGTATGAGAATATTCTCCCTGGCATCGCAGACAGAATCGTCAGAATGGCCGAGGCCGAACAAAATGCTCGACACTCTGCCATCGATCAGGATGCCAAAAACAAATCCACTCTTGTTGACATAGCAGCGAAAGAAAGCGCTGGAGCTCTTGAGGCACAGAAAAAAGGACAGAACATCGGTCTGGCCATTTCCCTTGCCTGCGTTCTATGCGCCATCGTTTGCGCGCTCATGGACAAACCAACAATCGTGACATGCGCGTTCTTGGCTGTCCCGACAGCATCGCTCATCGGTTCATTTATGCCAAAACTATGGCGTAACGACGTAAAAGAAGAAAAGTAATCACCAGATCTCACGCTCTAAACACCTTGTTCATACCGCCCTCGGCACTGCCGGGGGCTTTTTTATTGCCTGAACAACATGAGAAAAATCGAAAACTTCGAGAGCTTCGCCGCCGGGTACTTCCTCGGCCTCGGCATCAAGAAGCCGACCGCCGAAGACATCTGCCGGCTCAGCGTTGATTGCAGAGCGTTCGCCGCTGCGCTCAGCTTCTACATGGTCACAGACCCCTATGTACTGTCGAAACTGCGAACGCCTGAGAAATACGAAGCGGTCGCGAAAAACATCGAGCGCTTCATCCAGGCACTTCCGTAAAAGGCTACGAGGGCAAACGGCGTGACGCAGATATGCGCCGGTCTGGGCGACTAGTCCCAGATTCCAAAGCCAGGGCATCTGCAGGCGAGAGGCTTTTGCGTTCACCCCGGCTCCCTCCCTCACTCACTCACCAACCAACCAGAAGGCATTCACGTGCCGCCGGCCACCTCGCGTAGCGTTCTCCTTCGGCGACATCTGAATGCCTTTTTTCATTTTTCGGAGGCGTCATGAAGCGCTTTATTACTTACCTCGACGGTCTCGCACGTCGCACTTACTTCGGCACGGACGGTACCGAGCCTCAGCGCTCTGGCGTACTCGGGTACTTCATCGAGGGCCTCGAAGGCCTGCTCGGATTCTTCGGTCTGGTGATCTTGCCGGCCATGGCGGCTGCCACCCTCTACCACTTCATCTTTGACTAGGAGGCTCGCATGAGCAACGGTTTCTACTTCGGTATGGGCGGCGTCCCATCCGTGTATGACGAGTATCCGGACGAGCAGCCGATCCTCATTGACGGGTACGAGCTCGATCTCGACACGCTTACAGCTGGAGGCGAGCTCGTCACAATCGAAGAGTTCACCGAAGCAGCCAACGACGCGGGGCTCGACAAGGACATCATGGAGGACTGCCTCGAGGAGCTTCGCGTGCTCTGGCAGGAGCGCGAGGAGGAGGAAGCAGCATGAGCTTCTCCGACCCGGCCCACATCATTGACCACATTCCAAGGGACTTCGACATGAAACGAATTACTCGAAAGCGACCGCTCAAACAGCGGCGCGCAGCAAGGCAGGCTCGGCAGAACGTCGAGCCTTTTTCATGCGAGCGCCCTGGACGCGTCTGGACGCTCATCACCTTCTTCGGTGCGCTGGCGATCATCCTCGGCGCGCTTGTTACTGGAGCATGGAATGAAAACCCTAACTGACTATGCGCATGACGTCGTAGCCCGCGCCGCGCACGGACAGGACCGCGACGCAATGGTGCACCGCTGCGCGATCTTCGACACCAGAGGCGTGCTCGAGGCATACCTCTCCAACCCCGGCGCTAGCGGCGCTCTCCTCGACCGTTTGACCGACCTTAACCGGGCAGACAGCTTTGACGACGTCTGCTTCGCGACCAAGCGCCTTCGCGAAGAGCTCGATCAGTCACTCGACGAAGCAGAACGCATGATCGCGTACCGCGTCGACTGCCTTCTCCACCCCGAAGCCGGCTTTGAATGCCCAAAGGAGTAAGCATGACTATCACCACAACAGCGCTTGAGCCGCTCGAGCTACCGATGCCCGAGCCTGAGGACGAGGTCGACTTCGACCCGTACCCAGAGTTCGCCAGCCGCGACGAGTTCGAGCGAGCCCAGTGGTTCGGCGAACGTGCAAAGCGTCCCGAGCCGATCTACAGCAAGACTCTCGAAGACTTCTACGCGATCAACGACGACGAAATACCTTTCTGAGGACGACACCATGAGCTACGCTACGCTAATACTCGGGAACCCTGGTACTGGCAAGACCGCCAGTCTACGCAATCTGGACCCGAAGAAAACCCTGCTGATTCAACCCATTCGCAAGCCGCTTCCCTTCCGGTCTAAAAACTGGAGGGAAATCAAAGCAAAGAGAGACGGCGGAAACATTGTGGTCTCTGCCGATCCTGCGTACATCATCAACTGCATGGTGAAGTGGCCGCATGAAATCATCGTCATTGACGACTGGAACTACATCCTGACCCGCAAGTACATGGAGTCGCCATCTGGCGGCAACCAGTTCGATCTCTTCAAGCAGATCGGGCAGGACGGATACAACATCATCAGAGCCGCGACAGAACTTGACGCAAACAAACGAGTCTATGTCTTTGCCCACACGCAAACAGATGACATGGGCAACGTTCAGGTGAAAACCCTTGGCAGGCTGCTTTCAGAAAAGATTTGCGTCGAGGGAATGTTCACCACGGTTCTACGAACAAAGGTCACGGACAATCGGTATCGCTTCACCACCAGAAACTCCGGCAACGACACGGTTAAGACCCCGCTCGGCATGTTCGAGCAGGCTGAGATCGAAAACGATCTGGCAGAGATCGACCGTATCGCTTGCGAGTACTGGGGCATTGGCGAACCCGAAGAAGAGTGAGTTTTGGAAGCGGATAGGCTGATCACCCAAAAGGCGCAACTCTGACGCCCTTCCGCCTCCACTAATTCAGAGAGCTAAGGAAGCTCTTCAAAAGTACCCTTTAACAAGGAGGCGACAGCTATTTGTCCTGCGTGACAGTTAGAAGTCCTGGCGAGCCGAAATTGAAGCGGGGTTTTGAAGAGCTTCCCTAATACAGAGGTAGCTATGCGAAAAATTGACATCACAGGCAAGCGTTTTGGTCGACTTGTCGTAATTGGCGAAGTCGAACGAAAGGGAACGCGAGTTTTTTGGGAATGCCAGTGTGACTGCGGGAATCGCACAACCGTGGAATCGTATCCGCTTCGTCACGGCGCTACCAACTCGTGCGGTTGTCTCAACAACGAAATGCGGATTGCGAGAAGCGTAACCCATGGCGAAACAGAGACTCGTCTTTATCGCACTTGGAGCCACATCAAAGGACGGTGTTTTACACCTACGGACGCTGCCTATCAGAACTACGGCGGGCGCGGCATAACGATGTGCGAAGAATGGCGTAACGACTTCACTTCGTTCCGAGACTGGGCGCAATCGCATGGCTATCGAGAAAATTTGACAATCGACCGCATCAACAATAACGGGAATTACGAACCATCGAACTGTCGATGGGTCTCGCAAAAAATTCAGAATCGAAATCGAAGAGATAACTTTTTATACAAAGGTAAATGCCTTTCTGAATGGTGTGAAGAAACCGGGCTGAGTCACTCTCTTGTTCTAGCTCGTATTCGTCGACTTGGGTGGTCGATTGAAAAAGCACTCTTTACGCCAGCACGAACCTTTACTCGCTCATCTACAAAATTAACTCACAAGGAAAACGAAGAATGATCACTACCTTTACCATGAACCGCAAGTCTGCGGAAAAGGTTGCTGGCTTCAACGGCATCGACAAGTCCGGCAAGTACGTCGGCACCCTCACACAGGTTGAAGTCGCCGAAAGCAAGGCGGGCGCGACTTACGTTGAGTTCGCCTTCAAGGCGCTTCGCTGGACCGAGTGCGGAGAGACCGCCGAAGAGCGCGGCGAGAAGATGGCTTTCATCAAGCTCTACGTCTCCAGCCGCACGGGCGATCGCACCTTCGGGGCCGACATCATGGACGCGCTGCTTGCCGTGCTCAAGCTCGATAAGGTTGAGGCTACGCAAGCGCAGGTCTTTAACCGCGACGGCACGAAGCGCCCGGGCTATCGCATCGGCGCGCTCGAGGGCCAGACCATCGGCCTGCTCCTCCAGCGCGAGAATCGCGAGTATGAGCACGAAGGCCAGATCAAGACGACCTACCAGATGAACATCATCACGCCGTTCCATCAGGTTACTGGACAGAACGCAAAGGAAGTCCTGAACAACCTCGAGGCCAAGGCGGTCGAGGCTAAGTTCAAGAACCTGAAGGACAAAGAAGCCAAGCCCGTCACGCCGTCGGCACCGGTTGCGCACCCCTACGACGACGCTCCGCTTGACGACAACCCGTTCTGACCATTTTCGTGACGCCACGAAAATGATCACTAGCCCTCGGCGAAAGTCGGGGGCTTTTTATTGCCATCCCGTGGGCACCACGCAGAAGAAACTCCTGTCCGAGGAGGCGAAACCGTCGCTCCCCCACCCTTTCAACAAAGAGCATTCACGCGCTTCCAGCCGCCATCACGAGCGGCGGAGTTCCCCCGGTGGCGCTTGAATGCTTTTTGACAAGCAAAGTCGATTGGAATATGGTTGCATAAGGAGTCACTAGCTTTCTCTCTTCCACCAATCAGACGCCATATAACTTTTCCATGAATATCAAAGAGTTAACAGAAAAAACAGCCCTTGCGGCGCCACCCTCACAAGAGCAACTTTTCCGTGTTCTTTTCGAGAGAGATGGTTTGAGCGGATTTCGGTAGAATTTCATTATCAGCCCGCATCTAATAGGTTCAGCCAATGACCATCCAATATCCACCTAACCAAGGAGAGATCCTAATTTGCAACTTTTCTGGTTCTGTAGAGCCAGAAATCTGTAAAAAGCGCCCAGTGATCGTTTTGACGCCTCGCTTTAGAAGGATTCAACGTCTGCTAACAGTCATTCCACTGAGCACTACCGCGCCGACATCAATTCAGAGATGGCATCTTAAGTTGCATCTCGATTTGCCAGCACCGTATGAATCCCCTGAATGCTGGGCAAAATGCGACTTAATTCAAACAGTTTCATGGGATCGTCTCTCCCTGTTTAGAGCGGGCAAAGATTGTTACGGAAAAAGAATCTACCCAAGAATAGAACTGGATAACAACGCTATGGAAAAAGTGTGGGATTGCGTTCTTCACGGGATAGGAAGAAGCGACCTTGTTGGACTAGCGAGGAATTATGAGGAGTTGCAAAGACGCTTGACTACAGATACGTAGTCGAGTATCCTTCAACTGTCTCCCGCTCTGAGCGTCTTGCTTATCGGGCTAAGTCCTGTCTCTTCAGTGAGCAGGCCTCTGCGGAACCGAGATTGCAATCGACCGTAGCGACATTTCAGCCCCGTCGGCGAAAGCCTTCGGGGCTTTGCTTTTTGACACTCGCCTCTGTTTCGGGTATGCTTCTCCCGTCGACACCGCAACGGTGCGACACGGGCTTGGCGGCCCGAATACTTTGGCGGATAGCCGCCTGTCGTTCGATGGAGCGGCATTTTTGTTGGCTATCCGCGATGGGGTCGTAAAACGCGACCCCATCCGCAAGTCTCCAATTATGGGCAGGGCTTGCGGGACATCGTAAGATGTGCCAGTTTCCAAAGTACTGGTCCGCCAACCCGCAAGTCCTTGCCCACCATCTTGGCGGATGGCGCAAGGTTCTCAACCTTACTTTGGAGACAGCAATGTCAATCGTTATCTCTAACGCCTTCACGGTCATCGAAGGTCGCCCCGTCACGTCCAGCCGCATCGTAGCCGAATACTTTGGGAAACAGCACAAAGACACGCTTCGTGCAATTCGCGACTTGATCGCCGACGCGCCTGAGCTAGAACGTAAGCGCAATTTTGCGCTCACGGAAGAAGAGCAAAAAATCGGCGCAACGACACGCAAGATCCCGCTCTACTGGATGGATCAGAAAGGCTTCTGCATCCTCGCCATGGGGTTCACCGGCGCGAAGGCACTCGAATTCAAGTGCGCGTTCTACGATGAGTTCGAACGCATGAAGAACGAGCTCGAGGCACCGACCACGATCACGCCCGCAGAGCAGCGAGCCATCCAGCGCGAAGTGGCCATCCGTGCGCACAAGACCTCATCGAACTATCGGACGATCTACCGAGCCATCAAGGCACGCTACCAGATCGCACGATACGACCAACTGCCGCGCACTCAGCTCGAAGACTGCCTCGACTTCATCAGAGAAGTCGAGCTCGACGTGCCCGAGGTGCCACACACCACGCGCCCCGACGACGGCGGCTGCCCTCACTGTGGCCTGCACCCTATCCCCGCGGGCTCGATCGTTCTCTCCGCGCGTGAGGCCGAAAACCTGCGGACTTTCGTCTACTACTGGAGGTACCTCTTCCGCGAAGACCTCGAGATCGTTCTCAAGCTGATGCGTCTCCTCCAGTCGCCTTTTGCGCCTCGCTTCTACGAAGCCGTAACGAGCATGAACCTCGGTTCCATCGAGGCCCTGCTCGAGCGCAACGGCTATAGCGTGAGGCAACTGTCCTGCTACCGCGCCCTGACTGCTAAGTAACAGCCACACCCAATTTTCTCAATCGGCCCTGCCCTAACCGGCGGGGCTTTTTCATAGGTACTCGAAATGAAACTCTACGAAATCTCAGACGCCATCCGCGCCGCACTCGACCACATCGACGTGGATCCCGAGACTGGCGAAATCCTCTCTGCCGACGCGCTCCATGCCGTCGAGGCCGAGGCCGCCGAGAAGATCGAGGCAACCGCCCTCTACCTCCGCGAGCTCGATGCCGAGGCCAGGGCCGCCAAGGAAGAGGCCGACCGCATGCTCGCCCGCGTCAAGTCAATGCAGAAGCGCTCGGACTACCTCAAGGCCATGCTCCTCGATGCGCTACACGCGACCGGCAAGGTCAAGACTGGCCGCGTGACCGTCTCGATCCGCACGACGCAGGCCGTTGCCGTCGACGAAGGCGCAAACCTGCCCGAGGCCTACACGACCGTCAAGACGACCGTAAGTCCGAACAAGGTCGCCATCAAGCAGGCACTGCTCGACGGCGTCGAGGTCCCCGGCTGCAGCCTGGAGGCGCGCGAGAGCGTGAGCATTAGATGAGCGGTAAGCCATACATCGGAGTGAGGGCAGACAAAGCCCTCGAAGTCCTCGGCGAAAAAGGCCCGCTGCGTATGTCGGGGCTGCTCGACGCGCTCGGGATAAGGACGCAAATTGCCGCGTCGTTCAAGATCACAGTGTCAAAGCTCGTCGACGCGGGGATTTTGTCCGTCACGGACGATCATGACACGCTCGTGAGCCTGACTGACCAGAAGTACGCAGAGCCCGCCGCGGCCCGCGACGAGTACCGTGCGTACAACTCAGAGAAGAAAGCCGAGAAGAAGACCGAGACCAAGGCCGTGATAATTCCCCCGGTTAAGCGATCGATGATCGAGGACATCGCCTTTGGCATGGCAGAACAAGGAGTGAAAGCATGAAATACAGACTGAAAGACCGCGAGCTCCAGCAGAAGCTTGACGAGCTTAGCGACGGAGACTTCTCCAAGCAGCTTGCGCTTAACTACAAGCGCATCTGTTCCGACCTCGAGTTTCTGATGCAGATCACTCTTTGGTTCTGCAAAAAGGAGGGCCCGCTCCACGCGTTAGTGATAACGCCCGACATTGTCGAAAAGATTGAGGAGGACGAGGGATGACCGAAACCGAAATCGTTGTTCAAGACATCCGCCGAGAGCTTAGATGGTCTTTCCGCGATCAGTCGGTTGACAACCTCCTCGGCCTCGCAAAGCGACTCATCGACAACAAGGACACAGCCAGCATCGCAGACGCAGTAAAGAAGTACACTACAGTGCTTTCCGCCGCGAGGCAGAGCGCAAACCCTGCCGCCCTTGACCGCGTGAAGCTCTCTGCATACATGCTCACAAACGCGCTGCGCGACTGGGAGGCGGCGCGTTGAAGGCAACGTCGTAAAATAGGGAAGCCCCCGTGCAGTGCAATGCGCCGGGGGCGTGATTAACCTTTACGAAGAGATATACCCATAATCTGGGCGAACAGGCAACCCGTAACGTTTTATACTGGTCACAACAAAGCTCCTCATCAAGGAAGCAAAATGAACATCAAGCGCCCTGACTTGTACAGAACAGAGCAGTTCAACAAATGGTTCAACAATCTAAAGGATCACGTTGCAAAAAGTGCTATTCGTACACGATTAACGCGCATGGCATCCGGCCATTTTGGAGACTGCAAGAAGATAGGGAACATCTCTGAAGCAAGAGTAAATGTTGGCCCTGGATATCGAATCTACTTTACGATTAAGGGACGACAGATTCTTTTGCTACTAGCTGGCGGAGATAAAAGCACCCAAGCCAAGGACATCAAACTAGCTCAGGATTTGGCTCGAATGGATGTAGAACTGTGAGGACACAACCATGGAAAAACTCAAGATCAAGCCCTTCAATCCTGTGGAGGGTATGACAGATGAAGAGATCATTGAATATCTCGCAGATTGTCTATTGGACGGAGAGGAAACGTCGGCTCGCGCCGTTGAATTCGTATGCTTCGAACGCAACATGATGCAGGCCATGAAGCTACAGATGAAAGGGTGTGCACTCGCAATCGCACGGGTCAAGCAGAACAGTTCCGCCAATAACCAATACCACCTGTCCCCGTCAACATAATCCAGACGAACTCGAAATTAGAAACAATACGCCCTCGGCGCTTCGGCTCCGGGGGCTTTTTTTTATCTGATCACACATGCCAGTAAGCAAAAAACCCCGCAAAAAAGGACAGCGAGCGAGAGACCTCGCCGTTCGAAAGAAGTTTGCGCAAGGAAAGTTCAAGGACGCGGACGACGCGCGCAGGACAATCGCAAGTCTCGAGCACCAGAAAACCCGCCAACGTCGGCGTTGTGAACAGCTCGGCTGGTTGCTCGGCTTTCAGGAGAAGGACTCCTTGCTTGAAGCCTTCACGCTCAGTTTCTTCGCGCTTGAGCGCTGGCCGACCACGAACGACTACGCGGACTTCAACCAGATTTCTTCGACGCTCATGCTCGGAGCGCTTTGTCACAAGTGTCTTGGCGTTCAGGAACAGGATCTCATGGACGACATCCAGCACGCTGCGTTCATGACCGTCGTCTGCGCTCGCTTGCGCAACCACGGTCAGACGATCCCGGCCGCGAACCTCGAGCCCGTGAAGCACGGCCTCATCGTCGCGCAGGAGTTGATGGAGTATGCCTACGAGCACGAGCGTCAAGCGCTTATCAACGTGCTCAAGCACAACACACACGGGAACATCCGCGAGACCCCAGGCCTCCTCGAGGCGCACGAGCGCTTCATCCTCGGCAAGCATTACGAGCAAGTCAGGCAATGGGAGCTAGAAGATGACGCCTTCCTTGGCGAGCTTCAAGAGACTGGAAAATTCAAAAACGGAGGAGAATGATGGAAGGATGGTTGAACAAAAAAGAGGTCGGCGAGTACCTTGGCGGGAAGTCTCCGCGCACCGTAGACCGTTGGATCGCGAAGCGCATCATCCCCCAGGGCAAGCGCTTCCCCGGCGGCATGTTCTGGAAGAAGGAGGTCCTAGACCGATGGCTCTCTGACTCAAACTATGAGAAGCGCTGCGACAAGCAGCTGAGGCTGAGAAACGCGGCCCCCTAAAACATCCCCCCCGGCGCATACTGCATCGGGGGATTTTTTGTTTTCGGTTGCAGCTATATATCAAAGGTGCTACAATGAAGGCAAATGGGACGGGGGTTTACCCATCCGGCGCTAAGCCTGCGGATCGACTGCAGGCTTTTCGCTTTTCTGTAGCCATGGTACGTCATCGTGCTCCCACAAGGGAAAAACCTTTAGGCCGTTCCCGTCGTATGTGTACCCAGACCTCCCCATCCAGAACTTCTTTTTGAGGATTTCGTACGTCCTGTTTTGTTGATCGGGCCGCATAACGAATAGCCCAATCGGTCTGGCTGTAAGGTCTGCCAACTGGAGCCCATTTGAGTTTATGGACTTCGGAACAATTTTCAGAGAGAACGGATATCTTTCCCCATTTCGGTTTCGGCGTCACAGATCCGCCTGAAAGCCAGCTCTAGCTCTTTGTCCTCCTTGAGACCTCTCGATTCGCATATAACAAACGTTTTCTTTCCATCGAAATTTGAGTTTGCCTTCAGAAAGTCTCTCAACCTTTCTAAGCCGTATTCCATCGCAAGGCTGTACGGCTCATATGGATTCGAATAACGCTTATTCAAAGCGGGCTTATTAATCACCACACCAATTAGCGTCATCTCTGAAGCATCAATAATCTCAGTGAGCTCATCCAAGAACTTGTCTTGATGTAAGAGCCCCTTGAAGTCGCCTGTCTGTTTCCGGATGTCACGTTCGTGCAAAACGACCATGTCATGACCAAAATGACGAAACTTAAACTTCGACATCTCGGGGATGATCTTTTCCGCGTATACCTCTTTCTTTACGACGCATAATGTCAGCACAAACACCGGAAAATTAGGGTTAATCTTCTTTAGGTTCGGGTCTCCGCTTTCGTCAACATAGACCACATAGTCGCTGAACTCTGACTCACTCATCGCATTCTCCGTAAACCTCATCCGCCCAGGCTTGCAAAAGCGGCCTCCTTTGCTCGAGCAAATCGCTTCGCTGATAAGCCTGTTCAACCTCGTTCCCCGTCGCGTGCATCAGGCTCTTCTCAGCGAGCACGCGGTCAAAGCCGTTCTCTGCCGCCCAGTCGCGAAACGTCGACCTGAAGCCGTGCATGGTGCCGTGCTTCAGCTTCTTTTGAATGATGACACGGGGCGTCTCTTTGCTGATATGAGGGCCAGATGCGCCCGCAAAGATGTACTCGCTCTTTCTCTTTATCAAGCCAAGCACATAAAGCGCCTGGTCAGAAAGAGGAACTCGGTGCGGGTATCGCTTGCCGTCCTTCCGTCGCTCCGGCGGACAATTCCACACCCTGTTTTCGAAATCAATCTCATCCCACCTAGCCGGCACGAACTCTCCGACACGGGCGCAAGTCAGAGCACCGAACAGGATCGCGCACGCCGTGATGCTCTTTGGTGGCCGCCATTGGTCAAAGAGCTCCTTTGCCTCGTCGACAGTCAGCGCGTCGTGATGCTCGACGGTTTTGACCTTGCTCGGAGGTGGAAGAAACAGCTCGAGGTTTCCGCGCCACAGACACGGGTTCAGTCCCTGTCTCTTCCCAGTCGCGATCGCAAAGCTGAAGATCGACTCCAGCCTTCCGCGAAGCCTGCTTGCTGTCTCGGTTTTCTCATCCCATATCGGACGCAGAACGGCAAGGATGTCTTCTCGCGTTACGTCTTCAACGGGTACGCTGCCAATGATCGGCTCGGCATATGTCCGCAGAGTACTTTCCCACTGGCCCGCATGCTTTGCGTTTCTCCAGCGCTTAGTTTCTGTAACGACTGGCAACGCATCATTGATCAGTTGCGAGACCGTGTACGGCGCGTCGTCATCACCCCCGGCATCGCGCATAGACTTGAGCCTCTCCTTTTTCGCGCCCAGAGGATCAACGCCCGTATCGATCAGGTGCCGGAAGCGGTCAGCTTCTGCACGCGCCTGCGTGATCGTCACGCTCTCCAGAGGTCCGATCGAGATCTCCTTCCGCTTCCCCATGATCTGGTATACAAAGAACCAGCAGTCCCGCCGGCCTTTTCTCTTTCGAACGTACAGACCACGTTCAACCCTGTGCATCCCATCCGGGAGCGCCGCTATGCTTTTCGCGGTAACCTTCACCTGCGCCATAAGTCCGCCATAAACTATGATGTCTCGAAGATGTCTCAGAGATGTCTCGGAGATGTCTCACTCTAGGGGCAATGGTACTGCAAAAACCCTTGTCGTGCGCGGATTTGTCTCGGAAATGCCTCGCAGATGTCT
>ULWJ01016657.1_pt1 | contig 17471 bp, 13 predicted proteins | sample 1960221 | NCBI WGS metagenome assembly ULWJ01 (sample SAMEA4835809, study PRJEB28245) | human gut metagenome | biome: gut microbiome; material: fecal sample | place: Denmark | collected 2008 | reverse complement strand
CCTACAAAACAATAACCCCATGGAGCGACAGTTTTCTGTCATTCCATGGGGTTTCTCTATTCTTTGGAGGTCATTGCAAAGAACAAATATTATTTCGCTGTAACGCTGTATTCGCCATTTTCTACATCTACTACCAAGGTTGTGCCCTGATCAATATCACCGGCAATAATCTTCCGTGCCAGCAGTGTTTCAATGTCACGCTGTACCAGACGTTTCAACGGTCTTGCACCAAAGGCAGGATCATACCCAGTTTCTACGATATAATCTTTCGCACGTTCTGTCAGTTCACATTTCAGCTGTTTATCTGCCAGACGTTTGTTCAGATCTTTCATGATCAGGTCAATGATATGGGTGATGTTATCCTTTGTCAGAGGTTTGTAGAATACGATTTCATCCAGTCTGTTCAGGAATTCAGGACGGAAGGAACGATGCAGCAGTTCTTCTACCTGATTTCTTGCTTCCTGGGTAATTTCGCCGTTGGCATCAATGCCTTCCAGCAGATAATTGGAGCCCAAGTTACTTGTCAGGATGATAACGGTATTCTTGAAGTCAACAGTTCTGCCCTGAGAGTCTGTGATTCGGCCATCATCCAATACCTGAAGCAGAATATTGAACACATCAGGATGTGCTTTTTCCACTTCATCGAACAGGATTACGGAATAAGGTTTTCTCCGAACAGCCTCTGTCAGCTGACCGCCTTCTTCATAACCTACATATCCGGGAGGCGCACCAATCAGACGAGACACACTGAATTTTTCCATATATTCAGTCATATCGATTCTGACCATATTCTTTTCATCATCAAACAGGCATTCTGCCAATGTTTTTGCCAGTTCTGTTTTACCAACACCTGTGGGGCCCAAGAACATGAAGGAACCAATAGGTCTGTTAGGACTCTGGATACCTGCACGGCTTCTCAGGATTGCTTCCGCAACTTTCTGAACAGCTTCATCCTGTCCTACCACTCTTTCGTGAAGGATTTCTTCCAGATGGAGCAGTTTTTCACGTTCGCCTTCCATCAATTTCGCAACAGGAATACCTGTCCAGCGTTCGATGATACGAGCAATTTCTTCTTCTGTTACCTTATCACGCAGCAATGTATTCTTGTTGCCGTTTTCTTCAGCTTCCCGTTCTTTTTCTTCCAGTTCTTTCTGGAGCTGAGGCAGTTTGCCATATTTCAGTTCTGCTGCTTTGTTCAGATCATATTTCCGTTCAGCAGCTTCAATTTCCGCATTGACATCTTCGATCTGTTCACGGAGTTTCTGAACAACGCCAATGGCATCTTTTTCGTTTTCCCATTTTGCTTTCAAAGTTGCAAACTGGTCACGCATTTCTGCCAGTTCTTTCTGGATTTCTTCCAGATGTTCTTTGGAAAGTTTATCGTCCTCTTTTTTCAGTGCCGCTTCTTCGATTTCATGCTGGATGATCTTTCTCTGGATAATATCCAGTTCTGTGGGCATGGAATCCATTTCTGTACGAATCATAGCACAAGCTTCATCCACCAGGTCGATGGCTTTATCTGGCAGAAATCTGTCAGAGATATAACGGTTGGACAATGTCGCAGCCGCAATCATTGCCTGATCCTGAATTTTAACACCATGATATACTTCATACCGTTCTTTCAGACCACGCAGAATTGCGATGGTATCTTCCACCGTAGGTTCGTTTACCATAACAGGCTGGAAACGACGTTCCAGAGCAGGGTCTTTTTCGATATACTGTTTATATTCATTCAGTGTGGTTGCACCGATGCAATGCAGTTCCCCTCTTGCCAGCATAGGTTTTAACAGGTTCCCTGCATCCATGGCGCCATCTGATTTCCCTGCACCAACAATGGTATGCAGTTCATCAATGAACAGAATGATTTTACCTTCGCTCTTTTTGACTTCATTCAAAACGGCTTTCAGACGTTCTTCAAATTCACCTCTGAATTTTGCGCCAGCAATGAGGGCGCCCATATCCAGAGAGAAAATGGTTTTGTCTTTCAGACTGTTGGGAACATCTTCTTTGACAATACGCTGTGCCAGACCTTCTGCGATGGCTGTTTTACCGACACCGGGTTCACCGATGAGCACAGGGTTATTTTTGGTTTTTCTGGACAGAATACGGATGACGTTACGGATTTCATCGTCACGGCCAATAACTGGATCCAGTTTTTTGCTTCTTGCTTTTTCCACCAGGTCAGTACCATATTTCTTCAAAGCATCATAAGTTGCTTCGGGAGAATCGCTGGTCACACGAGTATTGCCCCGTACTGTTGCCAGGATTTTCATAAAGCCTTCTTTGGTGATGTTATACTGACGGAAAATATCTTTCAGCGCCGCATTAGGGCTGTTTACCATTGCCATGAAAATATGTTCTACGGATACATATTCATCTGTCATATTTTCTGCCAGCTTTTCTGCTGCTGTCAGTGTTTTATCCAAGTCAGAAGAAACATATGTCTGTCCGCCCGTTGCTCTTGGCAGTTTTTTCACTTCATTTTCCGCTGCCTGAAGCAAACCGTTTACATTCACATTCATTTTTTGCATCAGCTGCGGGATCAAACCTTCATCCTGCGTCAGCAATGTCACCAGCAGATGCTGTTGATCCATCTGGGGGTTTCCATATTCCACTGCCATAGATTGGGCGTTTTGAATGGCCTCCAGAGATTTCTGTGTAAATTTTTGTAAGTTCATAACCATTCCACCTTTCTCCATTTAGAATCTATTCAAAATTTAGGTTATTTCCTTTTGAATACGATCTTATTATACATTGTTAGCACTCGCTTGTAAAGAGTGCTAACAAAACTTTTTGCACAAACTTTCCCAAGCACAAAGGATATTATTATGCATTTTTTCATCATTTGCACAAACACAACGGATTTTATAAGGTTCCTTTCTCTTTGATTTCCATCTCAGCCGGAAATTTTTAAAATAAAAAAACCGCTGACCTTTTCGCATATAAATGAGTGTCAACAGTTTTTTGATATTTATGTAGTCCCGTCTTTTATTCCATTCAACTTACCGGAAATTTCTTGAAAGGCTTTTTGAAATTGCGGTGTATCATATATTTGTTTTGCTTTTTCCAGCAGATCTTCCGCTTCTTGGTATTGTTTGCGGATCACCATGTCCAACACATCCAGTATAGCAATATTGGCACCATAGCTTTTACTATATCGAAATTTCTCAATGAGCCGAGAATTCTCATGATATAATGCGATGGCTTTTTCATACTGATTGGTTTCGAAATAGCAAATGAAAAGATTGATACAATAAACCACATTTACAATGGCACCTTTTCTTTGTCTGTCTGACAGTTCTTCCAATATCTGCATTGCTTCCTCAAATCGTTTTTGCTCCATATATCCTGCTGTCAAGTTTAGGCGCAGGATATTCTGCAAATATCGTCCCTTGGCAGTTTTCAGCAATGCCTGTATCCCATCAATATACTCCTGTGGTTTCTCCTCAAGGAATTGTTCCGACAACGCTCTTACCTTTTTGAAGTAATATCGATTATACAGCATGTTAAATAACACAGCACCAATTACAATAACAATCGCAGCAATGCAATAGCCACGCATGAATACATCCTCATTAATATGAAATGATTTTTGAATAATCAATGCTGCGATGCCGATACAAACGCCAAAGATAAAAATCTTCATGATGCGCTTCATTCGTACTCCCCCTTTATTTCATTATCTATGCCCTTTTATTTTGTCAATCTTACCATAAAGGCTGAAAGGAAGCTATTTCAAAATTCTTAATTATGGAAGGATTATTTTTTATAATAAAAAGGTTCTTCTATGATATTTGATCGCGAAGAACCTTTCTTATTTTATCGTTTCAGTTATACAAATCGGAGCAAAACAAAATCCCCTTCTGTTTTTATTTCCACTTTGTAGTCTGTATTGCGTTTCAATTCCTTTAGGGAAGCGCCTTCTCCCGGTTCAAGAGTCTGCTCATCTATGACGATATTCCCATCTGTATCACTTATTCTAAAAGTAACTGCCGATGCACTGTCAATGTGGACAACCATCTTCTTTTTACAGATCAAGCGATCATAATTCAAATATTCATCCCCCTCAATATAGAGTGGTTCCCATGTATCTCCTGTATGAATATCCCGCAATATAACTGTGTTGTCTTCCGTGAAAAAATTATGTACAGCCCCGACATTTGTGTATACCAAATAACCTGATATAACAACAGCCACAGTCACAAAAACCGCAACAACCGCAGTCAATATTCTCTTAATTTTTAGCTGACGCTTCAGTTCTTTTAATATTCTTTCATTTTCCTCCTGAATTTTGGGCGCAGACGGAAAAACAAACTCCTGACGCATGGTTTCAAAATCTTTTTTGCAGCTCTTACAGGTCTGCAAATGCATCTCAACAACTTGCGCTGTTTCTTCACTCAAAATTCCTTCTATATATAACGGCAATAAATCCCTTGCAATATTACAACTGATTTTTTCCATTCTCTATCCCCTCCATATATTCGATAATTTCTTTTTTCGCACGATAAAATGTCACACGGGCCCAATTGGGTGTTTTTCCAAATAACACCGCAATCTTTTCAAAAGGAAGCTCGCCAAATACGCGCAAAGTAAAAACCTCTTTATATGGTTCTCTCATATGATGAAGAAAACGATGAACAAGCAGCGCACTTTCTTCGTCTATGATTTTACTGGTAAAAGCCTCCTGATTAACCAGATGCATATTCTCTATATCTTCTTCAACATATATTTTCTGGCGTTTACAATGAGTATAGTATGTATTCCTCGCAATGGTAAACAGCCACGCACGTATATCTTTCCTGCCGTCAAAAGTGTCGATTGCCTTCAGTGCTTTTGTAAAAGTTTCCTGTGTGATTTCCTCTGCCATATCCCCGCTGGCTGATATGCTTCGTAAAAACAAAAAAACATCTTTGAAATATCGTTGATACACACTTTCAAAGTCCACCCATCTTCACCACCTTTCACTATAATAACAATCGAAATCTTAAAACATTACAAGTTTTTTTTAAAATTTTCTCAAACAAAACGGCAGGAAATTCAGCTGTAAGAACATACAAAATTTTCTGCTTCTGTTTTCTTTTTAAACAGACAATGGGTTTTGCCAGAATCTAGCGAAGAATGTTCATATAATCTGTTCTTATTCCTTCATTAACAATAAATCTCGAATCTTCCTTTAAATCCTCTAATTCCAGTACATCACAGAACTTTTTTGAAATTATCTTTTCTTTTATGTACTTCTCTCACAGTAGAAAAAACTTCCGGCGCTGCTTCGATATAGGAATAGATGGAATCCAGCAGTGCAATATCTACTTTCTGACTAATTCCTCTGCTATTCCAATCAATAAGATCCATAACAATTCGCGTGGCAAAATATGCGGCACTGTCATGCTCTGCAATGGACGGCGCAGATTGAACGGAGTATGCGTTATGGACACCAGTCATATCCATGGCAACACCTTTTGCCTGTGCTGTAAGAGAGTTGACTGGCTTATTCTTATAAGATCCTATTTCCCCATAATAGGAATAAGAAGCATAAATAATATCAGGTTTGCCATAACCAAGTCCCAAAGACTCCATATAACCCGCTTCTTCACCTACACAAATGACGTCATAAAAAGGAATCAATTTTTCCAAAATTTCTGTCCCTTCTGCTGTGGTAATGTCCAAAATGATACTCTTTTTCCCACGATTCAGGTAATTGAAATACAAGCTATCACCTTTTTGATCGGTGCCCAACTTCTCGCTTTGTCCCCGCCATCCGGCCGCTCAACTTTTGTCACTTCCGTACCATAGGATGAAAGGTAAAACGTTGCTAAACTGATGGTTTGCTTTTCGGATAAATCCAGAATCTTGGTGTTTTCTAGAGCATTCATGGTCACAACTCCTTTTGATTTCTTTGTCCATTTATAAAACAAAATTTGTGCCAAATCGAGGAATGCTGAAAATCAGAAAATTTGCCATAAAAAAACAAGATTATTCAGATTCAAATAATCTTGTTTTTGATTATTATTTAATTCAGAATAATTTATTCATAAAAGAATAATTTAATTTTTGCAATCTTTTATGAAAGAATAGGAAGCATATCTTGAATACTCCTTCTAAGAAAAAATAGCTATGGAAAAACGGCTGAAACGCGACTTGAATACGCGACCTCTGGTCGCGGATAAGGACTGATAGATATTTTATTTTCTATATGTCTATTTTATCATGTTCTCAGGATAATGTAAATGGATTTCTATAAGATAGAAACCTACAGAGTAACCCGCTATAAGCATATTTTTAATCATTTGATTGTTTAAGCTCAATTTTAAATCATATCAGCAATTAAGGAAAGTTCATCTGTTGCAGTGTATTTAGAACCGTTTTTTGTCCTTCGCCCACTTTCACTAAATAAGTACAAGTTTATTTTAGCTCTAGAGCAAAGAACATAAAGGAGTTTACAGGTCTCGTTTTTCCTACACAATTTTCTTGTAGGATTCATAATGTAGTCCCAATGTGGCAGATAACCGTTCAACAGACCAACCGCAATAACCGAAGTATATTCTTCACCTTTAACTCCGTGAAGTGTAGAGATTACCACCCCATTTTTTTCTCCAAAATACTTACTAATTGAGTTAAAATCTGTATCAAGTGAATATCTATCCACCCTTGAACGAATTTCAGCAAAAAAGGAATTTATTAATTCTGACAAAGATAATTCTTTGCTTATGCAAACATTTAGTATTTCAAAAACTTTTTCAATCGCAGCAACTAAACAGATTATACCATCCGTATCAATGAAACGACAGCAATTAATAGCAGAAAGGATGTCATAGTTTTGGATATCATCAGGCACCATAATTCTGAACTCATCTCTAACAATTGAGATAAATTCAGTGGCAATTCGTTTTCTTAACTTCACGTTTTTACCAGATGGCATAAATAGTAATTTTGCTATCAAAAATAAAGGATTCATCGGATTATACTTAATTGGAGAAATATTAGGTGCATCAAATGGAATGTCCGGAAGTATTATACGTAGTTTTCTAGATAGGTCGAACAACATGCCCCATTGAGGAGCAATAACACAAATTTCCTCAGCCTTTGTTCCATTTTCAAGTTCTTCCTTTATTAAGGCTGCAATTTCAGATGCCAGATCTGTGTAATAAACGGAATCAAAAAAATGTATTTCACCAAGTTCATCCTTATGCTTTGCAACTGAGTGAGCTTCAGTTCTAGAAACTTCAAATCTGCTATATAAATCCACCAATCTCTGAGTAGAACGATAACAGCCTCTTAGTGACATAGAATCAAAATCTGTTTCATAAAGTGTTTCTAGCTCTTGTTTGGTTTTTGCCACTCCACCCAAAGAGCCATAAATAGCTTGATTAGCATCACCCACAAACATCAAAGTTATTGACTTATTTACTTTATAAATTTTTGACAATATCAAGTATTGAAGTTCATTGGTATCTTGAAATTCATCCACCAAAATACTACTTATGACTGATGCTATATTTGAACTAATAAATGGGCAAGACAACAGCAATTCCTCTGAAAGAAGCAGAATTGTATCAAAATCGATTTCCTTCTTTTCCTCTAATAAGCGTTCGTATTCAGTCCTAATGTTTTCGTATTGAAAAGGATCCTCAAAATTGCCAAGGCGTATGCCCAGGTGATTCGCTATCTCCCGCCCATATTCTTTCTTAGAATAATCGTCTATAATTCGATAACCCTTACAAAGTCTCTTTGAATACATAGCATAAGGACGAATAATATAACGCATACAAAACTGATGAATAGTACCTGCCCAAATACTTGACAAATCAATATTCATTTCATCTAGACGGTTGGTAATTTCTTCAGTTGCACGATTGGTGTATGTAATCGCTATTTTTATCTTTTTTGAGTCTGGGTTTAGGAGTACTTGATATGCCAACCGATGTGTGAGAGTGCGAGTTTTACCACTGCCTGGGCAAGCGGTCAACAAAACATTATTTGGAGCTGTACATGCAGCCTGTTGTTCTGGAGAAAGCTCCTTCAGTATGTCATCCATGCCTTCAAACACTTAGACCACCCGCCTTAGCTATAAATAAGGAGACCATATCATCTGGAAACTCATCGCAGAACATTTCTATTGTCTCTTTAATTTCTTTTGAGCTCCTTGCTTCTTTAAATGCAGTTTTCAAATCGTCATAGTCTTCATCCAAATTGTAAGTGTTAAAGGAATAGCTTGCCATTTTCCATAATAATTTCTCGGACAAAATGTCTTTTGATGCAAATGCAATTGCATCGAGAATATACATTGGGATCGTGGCAGCATCATCGATCTTTTCAGCAAGCAATGTTGCGTACCAGCCCTTTTTGATATTCTTTGCCACAGTCATTACCGAGTCATATCTTTCTGCTTCTGTCCCTGATTTAACAGCTAAAACATGCTTCTCTTTTGTAGCAGCATCTTTATATGCACGCTTTATGATCGCGCAAACAAAACGTTTGTTGTTATCTTCGCTTGCGAAATCGACTTCAAGGGTATGCGGGGCATAGAATGCACTAACATAAGGATTTGCATCAAAGAGCTGGGACAACTTTTTTCTTCGTGAGGCGCCTCTATCCATTGCACCCTGGCTTGACTTTTCTGCTCCATCAACTACTGCATCCAGATCTGTCACGATAGAGCACTTTCGCTGTAATCGTGATTTATCAAAAATGCATGCAACATTTTCAAATCCAACACTTCCAATGTTAATCAGACCAATTCCCATCTCATCAAGGGACACTCCCAGGACTTTTTTGGCCAACGCTGGGATCAGTATTTCTTCACCGTCCCCCTCAACCAAAATAACCCCTTTAGAAAACAATAAAACACTCCGTTTTGCATCTAAATATCTTGATAGTATTTTCGAAAAAGGTATCCCTTTATATTTTAAAATATCTGCGCCAAACTGATTCAAGCCATTGGTAGGTTTCATTACAAGTGATGTCTGTTCATCAACTTTCTTCATGACATTGACCTTTTCAATATCTGATACTTCAGAAAGATAAGTTGAATGTGTGGACATCACAACTTGGGTATAGGTATGTGTAACTTGGAGATTGTTAAATAAGGTTTTCTGAATATGTGTATGAATATGAGCTTCCGGTTCTTCGATAATCATAATATTGAGAAGTTCGCGATTACGATTAACTTCAAATTCAACCAACTTCATGGCAATATACAAAATATTAAGATGCCCCAGTCCCAACAAATCTATATCCGCCTGATTAGACGGAGAAATCGTCAAATACCTAGCAAGTGTTGCAAAATCTTCTTTCAGCCGTGACTCTAATTTAATTTCTGGCGAATAAATTACACCAATCATTTCGAGTAATTTTTGGTTCACTTGACTTCCAATATCAGAAACCTGCGGAATATGAGATATTTTTTTGTTTAGTTCAGAAATTTTTTTCTTTATCTCATCAATATCGGCTTCTTCAATATTTCCCTCAATAGTGTCAATGATTCTGCGTATGGGGTTTTTAGGTTTTCTGAGCTCTGACTCAACATCACGAAGAGCATCAATAAATACTGTTGATATATGCTGCCATACATTCATGATATCAATTTTGCTACCAAGAATAGATTGATCATCATCCTCAGGATTTACATACTGATCAGAACAAATATCTCCAACAATAGATTTATATACATTTTCATCTGTAAAATCTGCCTGTGAACGTGATGTATAATAAAATTCATAGTCACTTAATTTTATTTGAGAGCGTACTGATTCAAATGTACCATTTTGAGCAGCTTCAGCCAATTCTACTCTTTTCGCCCTACACGGTCGAATAAAAAGTGAAACAGTCCCAAAATCTTTATCTGCACAACGAATATATGATTTTAAGAAATCATTATTCTCCTTTTCAGGAGTTAGTTCAGCACAAAATTCATTGCTTTTATCTTCATTAGAAATTTCGTCAAAAAAAGCAGATATTATGATCCAATGCCCTCTCCAATCCTCAAGAGCGTATGAAAAGTCTGTTTCTTTGAGACGTTTCGTATTGTAGTAATAATTGTCATCAAGAAGAATACGAATAGCAGTCAAAGCATTTGATTTGCCGGAATCATTTTCTCCAATTATGGTATTGGCTCCTTTGGCAAATTCAAAACGCGCTGTTTTAAGATTTTTGAAATTTACAATCTGAATATATTTTAGATACATAATACCCTCCTTGCATGTAACTTGTTCTATATAACAAAGACAGACCTTACTATTTCGGAAACATCAATTTTATCTATTGGGCATTATTTCCAGTATACATAGTATAACTCATACAGTATAATTCTTCAATTTTTTACACATTGTTTTTCTATTTTATATATCTATAACTCTGGAATGCTTCACACTCACAGGAGGCTTTTTATGCCTTATTTCACCAACTTACCCATAAACAGTTCTATCGTTTCACATCTGTCTATTATATCCATAAAAGACCACTAAAAATGGTAATTTCCATACTCATACTTTAAATTTACATATCTATCAAATATTTTCAAACCACTTTTGCTATTAAGATAGCCAATAAAAGCACATACATTCAAATGTAGAAGAATTTCAACCTACATACGTAATTAAAACATCATTCCGCCTCTACGATATTCACACCTTTTCTTTCACAGCTTCTTTTTAATATCCTTCCGACATTAGCTTTTATTTTTTTGTAAATTACTTATTTGCGGTATCGAACTACAAACATAATATAATATTTGCATCTCAATTTGAATGTGATAAGCTTCTTATGTCTTTTATTACCAAAATCTCCTGCTTATATTAAAATATTTTTATTTACCCCAAATTAAGATGAGTTTAATCGCGCCAATTCGGTATTCAAAAAAAGCAGGAAACTTTGAAAGTTTCCTGCTTTCTCATACATCATTATTGTTTTTACTATATTGATGATACAATATCAATTATTTCCAATACTTTATCTGATTAATCTCAAGAATATCTGTGGGCGGGATATGAACTTTTTTTTCCGCTAAAAGTATTTTTTGACTGGATCTTCCAAATGCAATAGAATATGCACTTGATAAATAACTCAAAACTATGTCTTTCTCCTCAGAATTACCATATCCATCATAAACTATATTACTGCCCTTTATTTGTGCTACAATTTCATAGGCGATATGTTTGCTAGCCCATTCTTGTGATAGATTTGTTTGTAGAAGATTATCAATATCCATTAAGATTTCTGGTCTACGATGAACCTGTCCTAAATAGGGACTCATTTCCGAAATTGATAAAAAGCCGCAAGTTCCAAAATCATAATAAAACTTTCTCCCAACTGACCAACAATGATACGCCTCTGTATTCTCTTTTGGACAACAACCAAAATGAATATCAAATGTCTTCTTACCATATCGCAGAATTTCTTGTTGCAAATCAATATAAATATTACGTTTTTCTAAAAACATTCTAAGCTCTGAATCAGAACACAAATATGCATCAGTGAGATTCAATACCCCATACTTGCGAAAAGAAGCACAGCCGTTAGCACTGGTTGTTATATGGAAATATATAAAGATAAAATCCCGATAATTTTGAGGCAGATTGCCGTATGAAGAAACTATATATTCAACCAGATTATCTGTACATCTAAACTCGTTCTCTTGTCCAACATACTGTTTCCAAATCGAAAGTGGTACACCTGTAAGAGAAACTAGTGTTTGTTGAGCACATGTTGAATTACGAATATCGTATGTCATTTTCCATGAAGTCATTTATATCATCCCTTCTGTTCACATTCCCTTATATTGGTAAATTATACCACAAAAGGTTTTTACTTCAAAGACATGTCATATGTAGAACTCAGAGTAAAGCTTCAGTTCAGAAAACTTGGTATCGCTCATAGCTCGGTGCTTAAAAAAGACCCTGCCTGCCAGCTACCACAACTCTGTTTCCTTCAACGAAAGTTCTCCATGCAACTCAGCTCCAGTATTGTAGATACGAGACATGTTCATTTCCTTAAAAGTGAAATTCACATATCTAATCTCCCTTTCTATGCTCTTTTTAAACACCACCTTTTTGTATTCTACTTTAATCTGACTTTACAGCTACTCTATAACAGATTCTTTCCGTGGACGACAGCAGTCAAACCATAAGGGAAATCGGCTGACTGTTACAATCTGCTGTTCCAGCTTAACCACCGTTAGTTATTTCGGTTCACTGTTAATAATATCATCAATCATCTCATAGTCATCCTTCACGGTCATTTCTGCTTTTTTCAGCAAATTGTTCGGCAGATATCCAAAATCTTTTCAAGGTCTATGCTGTCTCAGTAATAACAGAATACCTTGCCAACCTGCTTGATGGCAACAATGTCACCGACACTCACAAACGGGTGCTCGTAATCATCAGAGCATTCATTGTTAACGCAGTAAAAAAGCTGTTTTGTAAAACGCCTTTCGAATTAGCAAGCATCTACGGTACAGTGTAAATCAATTCACAGCTCTCCTAATAGACTGAAACTATTTCAGCTTCTTGTAGCTGAACAATATACTTTACCATATGAATGGAAAATCAGTCTCTTTTAAAATCTCAATCATGAGCAGGGACACATACTCGATGACTTGTTACCCATGCCCAAGTTCTTGCAAATACATCTGACATCTGTGTGAAAGGCTATATCTGCTCCATGTAGGGCTACCATCCAACTATTTCTAGGAACCGCATCGTAGAGTGTCTAGCCAACACTATTATCTCGGGACAAAACATGAATATGGCGATTTCGTCCAAGACAACATGTTCTCTTGGGATTCAACGATGAATTAAGGAACTTTTCAACCAAGGATTTTTGCTGTACATCTTTCCGGTGCGTCTGGTTTTAGCTCCACAGCATCTGTCAGATTAATGTCACGTTCTTTATAAATTTCTTATAGTAGCACTCGATGTTAAAATCAGCTTACAGTAAATCTTGCGTATAGTCTCTAAGCTAACTCACAGCTCCTTCAGCTCCTTATCCTTAGACCGTAAAACACTTTACCAGAAGCCGTTTTTCCCGATTCAGAAAACACAATACAACAGACTACATAAGAGATGCTTCCAAGCTCCACTTCCCAGATGTTATAACAGTTCCTATATATTTAAACTGGAATCTGTATGGTATCAGAGAAAGAAAATATCTATGCACACTGTGGTCTTGTGTATATAACTTACTAAAAAACTGTTCACTAAGGAGACGTAACCAGTTATAGAAAAGATACAGGATAATATATAGAAATGAGTACCTTAAAAAAAATTCACCACAGCATTCTTACAATATCATAATTCAAAGATTCATTGACTAGTCCCCTTAACCAAAAATCAGCTGACCGTTTTCAACGATCAGCTGATTCTCAGTTCATTCCCTTTATTACTCCACTGTAGTCCCCACGAACTTATAGTAAATCTCCACTTTCTGTGTCTTATTTCCATCCTCACCTACGACCTTTTCATGAACGACAATCCTTTCGATAAGCTCATTGAGTATGTAGGCATTCAGTTCCTGTATATCCGTATATTTCTTGATGAGAGGAATGAACTTCTCCACATTTAGGAACACTTCTTGGGTTTTCTCCCACTGTTCTTTCAGCGTTTCCTGCTTGCTTTTCAGTTCTCTTTCCTCTTGGTCAAGCCCCTGATACATATCCTCATATCGTTCATCGCTGATTCTGCCTAAGGCAAGGTCTTCGTATAATCGTTTGATGACTGCTGTGATTTCCGATAATCTTCTTTCAACTCGCTGCAATTCCACTTTGATTTTCGTCCCATCCTGTTTCTGCTGGTCTGTTTTCATCTTCACCAGCATTTCCAGATACTGTTCTTCCGCATTTTGTGCCCTACTTGCATGGCGACGGATATCCTCCAACACGATTTGATACAACGCCTTCCAGCTGATGTAATGTGATGTACATCGATCCTTACCATAGTTTCTATAGACCCAACAACTGAAGCCTGTATAGGTACCTCGTTTTGCATCATAACTGACATTCAGAGAAGAACCACAGTCAGCACACTTCACCAATCCTGCGAAGGGCTGCAATTCCCCTTTAGCGTTTGGTCTTCTCTTAGCTTTCATCATCTGATGCACCGTGTCCCAAAGTTCTTGGGAAATGATAGCCTGATGCGCATTATTATATACGATCCAATCTTTTTCCGGCGTTTCCTCTCTCCTTTTATCGAAAAATCCCTTTGTTCTTGTCCTGCCAAACACTGCCTTTCCCAGATAGACCGGATTGTTCAGAATGGAGCGTATGGTTGATGCGTGCCAGTCAAAATCCTGTCTCCAGTAATCGCTTTCATAATAATCGGGATGGTTCCGATTGAAATATGCCTGAGGATTCAAGATTTTTCGCTCCCGCAATATCTTTGTCATCTTCCCATATCCGATGCCATCAGCGAAAAGTCTGAATATCATTTGCACCACTTCAGCCGCCGGCGGATCGACAATGAGTTTATGTCTATTCTGTGGATCTTTCTCGTAACCGAATGGTGCATGGGCACCAAGGTACATCCCTTCCTTTGCTCTGGCTCTATGGGCAGCTTTTGTTTTGGCTGACACCTGTCTGGTGTAATAGGAATTGATAACGTTTGTGAATGGAAGGACTAGGTTATCCGAACCATTTTTTGAGTCATAATTTTCTGCGATGGAGATGAAGCGGACGCCCTTCTCCTCGAAGTAATGTTCGATATAAAGCCCCATCTGGGCATACTCTCTGCCGAATCTGGAGAGGTCTTTAACGATGACCACATTGATTTTTCCAGCTTCAATGTCCTCCATCATCTGTTTGAACTGGGGTCTTTCGAAGTTTGTTCCGCTCCATCCATCATCACAATAAACGCCTGCAATGGGGATTTTGTTTTCCGCACAATACTGTTTCAACAGTGCTTTCTGCGTCTGGATACTGTTGGATTCTCCGGCGTTGCCGTCATCCTGGCTGAGTCTGCAGTAAATTGCAGCAGCGATATTTTCCATAAAATCACCTTCTTTCAGCCAAACATCATATCCCTACATAGCCGGTGAATCCATACCCCAATCTACTGAATCTTCTTCCTCTGGTTCGTCATATGCACCAGATTCAAAATCTTTTTTGATCATATCTGCTACTTTTTCGGTGATATCTTTGTCCCCATTGAAGCAGCTTTCCACATGAAATTTGATACCTCTGATTTCTTTGGTACTCATTACCCTTGATACCTTTCTCATAAAGCACCTCCTGCATTACCCCATTTTCATACCATGGGCTTCTTTTTTCTCCTGAATTTTCTGTCGCAGTTTACGGTCAATGGTTTGGATGACCGTATCCTGTTTTTCATAATCTTCCACAACGATGTTGCTGACTTCTTTCAATAGCCGTATCAAATGATTCCTGACAATTTCATTTTGTATCTGATTTTGCTTTTGATACTGGTTTTCCATCTGCATATTGCTGATTTCCAATGCCGTTTTCAGCACCAGATTTTTGATATTCCGAAACTCTGGCTCCTCGGAAAAAGAATGTCTGGCGTAGCCTTTGCCGTCATAAAAAGATATGACCTCGTCTTTCAAATCCAGCCATGACTGGTAAAGAGAATCTATCTTTTCATCCTTACTGATTGCCGAAACGATTTCATCCACCAGCAATTTATTTTCTTTGGCAAGACGACCGTAGACTTTTTTATGCTTTGCTGTCTGCAAGTTCTTTGCCAATGTGACTAACAACGCCTGTGCATAAGGATTTTCTTTGTGTTCCAAAGACAAGGAACGCTCCAAAAGATTTCTACATTCCTCCCGAATCCATTTCCGCATCTCGTCTTTTTGCTCATAGAGATGGTAAAATTCATCATGGAAAATCTCATGGGCAAAGGCACTTCTCAAATTTTCAATGCCTTTTTTCGTCAGATAGCCCTCCTTTGGGTCTTTGGAATAGCACATGATATGGATATGTGGATGGTGACCTTCGTTATGAAAAGCACCATACCAGACAAGATTTTCCGGCTTGATCCGCATTTCTTTTGCCATTGCCAAAGATTTTTGCGTGACCAGATTTCTCCACACCTTTGCATGATCATAGCCCAATCGCTGAGCATCCTCTCGTTTCAGAGAAACCACAAAGTTCCAGATGCGTCCCTGATATTCCACTGCTTCCTTCTGTACTTTCCGCAAATCAATCTTTTCATCTCTGTCATTCCACAGGGCATGCCCCTGCTCTGTGAACTCCGCCCGAGGGCGTTTGGCTAAGTAACCCACGTAATTTTTCATATCATTTCCATGATACATTTGCACCTCTGCGATTTTATGAATGAGATCTTCCGCTGTTTGGCAGCTCGGATTTTCTTCATACGCCTGATATTCCACAGCACATTCTTCTTTCAGCTTTAAGGACTTTTTCAGTTCTTTTGCGATCCATTCCTTTTGGAGTGCAGAAACTTCATCAGAAATCGGCTGGGCATATCTTTCCGCATTCGGTCTGGTGGCGATGTATTTCACATAGTTTTTCATTTGTCCTTTGGAAATGTTCTTCACATATCGTGCAGTAAAAATGATTTTTGCCATGACTTTGCCACCATCCTTTCATCTATTTTTTTACTTTATCATGTCCTCCAAAGATAAAGTTCCGTTCATGCTTTTCACTTCTCGCTGGCATAGATTATGGAGCTCCGTCAATGTTTCTTCATCCACTTGAAAATAATAAGCAATGATCCGCTGCAGTTTTGCCAACTCCACAGCCATACGAAAGCTCTGATTGGAGAGCCTGCCTTCAGAAGATTTCACCGATGACTCCACCACCTTCTGAATCTGCTCGCCCAACACCACTTTGTTTTTCTCTGCGGAAAGGTAACCAGCATAGTACTTAATGGCTTTTTCGATAAATTCATTCCGGCTCCGGCAGTCATCCATTGCCATACCAGCCACGCAAAGATTGGCTGTTTCCTCCGAAAGCCGGACAGTAAATGTCTGTTTTGTATTCTCCTTTTGCAATCCTCATCTCCACCTTCCATCTCTCCTTGATGTCGGTACCAACGTCAGGCACAAAGCCCGTAGTTTCTAAGGGAAAAGGCAGTTTTTCCCACTGCAAAGCGCCGCTTCCGACGTCTGTGCCTTCTTTCTGACACCAGCTTTTGGGGGCAAACAATCTCCGCACTGCGGGGATTGGAGGGAATCATGGCGGAACAAGACACCGCCACTTTAACCAGCAATCTTTTTTCGCACTTCCAATGGGCTTTACAACAGGGTCAAAGAAAGCCATTCACTGTCAATTTTCAACATTTCCCCCAAAATCCCTCACGTTGCCCTTTCATTTCTCTGGCGATCACATCCCCCAATCCTGTTTCTCATCGCCACACAGGCGGTCACATCGCCGACAAACGCCTTCCTTCTCTCCGACAGGGTCAGCAGGGTCAGTTTTTTGCCAGCCCACCCAAAAACTGTCACTACCGTCACTTTTTTCATTTTTACATCTTTCGAAAACCCACATTTTCCCTGATTTC
>ULWJ01037212.1_pt1 | contig 18125 bp, 16 predicted proteins | sample 1960221 | NCBI WGS metagenome assembly ULWJ01 (sample SAMEA4835809, study PRJEB28245) | human gut metagenome | biome: gut microbiome; material: fecal sample | place: Denmark | collected 2008 | reverse complement strand
CAGCGGCTAATAGCGCAAATTCAGCAGCAGACAGCGCCAGCGCGGCTTCGGGATATGCTTCAACTGCTACGGCCAAAGCAACAGCGGCAGCCAATAGCGCGAGTGCTGCTAACAATTATGCAGCAAATGCTAAAAACTATAGCGAGAATGTTAACGTGTTTTTACCTAGTGTGTCTGATAGCGGTGTATTGAGCTGGACGAATAAAGCGGGCTTGGCGAATCCTGCGAGCGTGAATATCAAAGGTGCAAAAGGCGATAAAGGCGATAAAGGTGATAAAGGCGATAAAGGCGATAAAGGTACTGCCGCAACTATTGAGGTAGGCACAGTAACTACAGGGGCAGCAGGTAGTAGTGCAAGTGTTACTAATAGTGGTACTGCTAGTAATGTTGTGTTGAACTTTACGTTGCCTAGGGGTAAAGATGGTAAAGATGGTGGCGTTACTGTTGATGCTGAACTGTCTGATACATCTACTAACCCTATTCAGAACAAGGTTGTTAAAACTGCTATTGATACTGTTACTGCTAGTATCCCTACTAAAGTATCTACTTTAGAAAATGATGCTGGCTATTTGACGCAACATCAATCCCTTGATGGGTACGCCAAAACGTCTGTGGCTAACACATGGACAGCGCAGCAGACGTTTAACGCGATAAATATTGGTGGAGAGCATTACAATATGCATATAGAAGAAGAACCTGTTGGTGGTACTATAATTCCTTCAACAGCTTCAGTTGGTTTTTATCCAGCCGGTGGAACTTCTTTAACTTTGGATATGAGCAATATTGTTGCCAATCTAAAAGAAGATGAAGCTACAGTATTTACTGCATTTGTAGTTACTGCTGGTGTTAGTGATAGTGCATTGATTGTCAATGGAATTGATGACATTTTTTATGTTGGTAGTGCTGCTGATGTATCCATTGCATCCCCTGCCACCCTAATCAATATATTTATAATTAAAGCACCAACAAAATCATATGGAGTTGTACAGGCTAGTAAGTTAGAAGGTGGCGCATAATGGGACTCAATAGAAATTTTCTTATGGGACAAAATGTGGACTTGAAGAACATTAAGGCTATGATGACTGTGGGAAAAGGCTATTTTAACTTTGACTTTAAAAATGGGTCGCACGGTAGCCTTTCTCCGAATCCTCTGCCTAATGGCGTTTTAGTGACTGACTGTCATTCTTTATTCAACGCCCTTATTTTGAAACCTGAATCCATAAAATCTTGCACTATAAATAATATTACATTCGGGAATAAGGCAACTAACGAGAACTTAGCTTCATATTTACAAAAAAAATAATGGCAAAACAATTCCCGTCATTTTCCATTTTGATTAGGAGGTATATCTATGTTAACAAGACTTATGTTTGTTGGGGGGGTACTGCGCAGGTGTTGATAATGCAAGCTGGTTATAATCGCGCTAATGGTGCGTATGGCTACAACAACACCTCTTTGTATGGCTCACTTTCTCCCGACTATATAGAATATCAAGGCACATATTACCGCATAACTGCACTGCACAGTGTTAATGATACTTTTATGACCTTCGCAGATGGTAAAATGCCTCCTGTCAAAACTATTGTTATTGAGGTAAAGGGTAGAAAGTACACCATGACGAAAGATAGTAAATTTAAAATGTTTGAAATTCAAACTGCTATCTTTACAAACAAAGACACATACACAATTAAAATTTTATCTATGCAATGAGGTGATTAAATGCAAACAACCTATAAATACAAAGACCAAACCTACTCTAACATTTACGAGCTTTCCGAAGCCTTAGGACAGGAAGGTATCTTTATTCCTCTATCAATCGACGATGAAGCCTTAGCGGAATTAAATGTTACTGTTAGGCATGAGGAAGAACCTTTAGAAGTTATTAAGCAACGTAAGATTACGGAGCTTAAATATCAGCGTGATAAAGCAGAGGTAGAGCCTATTGAATACAATGGAAACCTCTATGATTACGATGACAAGGCAAGGGAGCGCATTAATGCAGCTATCATTGCTCTTGATGTACAGGGAGCTGACGCGTCCATTGATTGGACTACAGCAGATAACCAAGATGTTAAAGTGACAGCCAATGATTTGCGCATGGTTATCGCCGCTGTTGCTGTGCGCAGTAATACACTGCACACAGCGTATAGAGCCGCTAAGGCGCAGGTTGAAGCTGCTGGTTCTGCAGATGAAGTAAGAGCCGTAACAATGAATAATTAGGAGGTTGAGAAATGGATTTTTCAGCTTTGCGATATGCCGTTTATAATGCGGCGCATACTTTAACTCATGGCTTCACCTATAAATCGGTGATTGGAGCTATTCTGGCAGTCCTGCTGCACAAACACGCGGTATTGTTTATGGTTTTTACCGCATTGGTATTTTTGGACTGCTTCACTCGCTGGATGTCTTTGAGTTACAAACGTCTGCAGGGCATGGGGCAAACTCCGACTGTAATGCAAATTATCGGCGGCATTGAGGCAGCTCGCGCAGAAGGCCTTATCTCCAGCGAAGTCATGAAGCATCGCTTTGTTGGCAAGGTTATTGTTTATATCCTCTGCGTGCTGGCTGCCGTATTGGTAGATTTGGCCATGATCACGCTGCAGCAACCTGTGTGGGCTGTCCCGCTGGTGGCAGGTTATCTGGTCATCACAGAGTTGCTGTCTATTTGCGAGAACCTCAACGACGCCGGTATTGAGGCAGTGCAAGGTCTTGTTAATGTTATCAAAAAGAGAAGAGGTTGATTGTTATGGCTATGTTATCTGCTCATTTTTCTGAGGCCGAATTTGCTTGCAAGCATTGCGGAACGCTGCCGGCATATGGCATTAGCTCTGCATTGCTGACCGGTCTGGAACGCTTGCGTGCACGTTTAGGTCGCCCAATCTATATCAGCAGCGGCTATCGTTGCCCGGTACACAATGCCAATGTAGGCGGTGTGTCTAACTCTCAGCATGTCGCTGGTACTGCTGCAGATATCTATGTTGAGGGCGTATCTACACGCGAGCTGGCCCGCATCTGTAAGCAGATTTTTGATGGTGTTGGTACTTATGTATCGCAGGGCTTTGTGCACGTCGACATGCGTGCTGGCGGCTCTGTGCCAGGCTATTATCTGTGGGAGGGCTAAGATGTGGAAAAAATATTTCGCAGTTACTGCAGCTACATTGTGCTTGCTGTTGCCTGCCTCTGCATCGGAGGCATCATCGGCTACAACCTACACGATGACGGCGGCGGAAATGTCAGCACTCGACAGCAGGTTGAGTCTGCTGCTGCAGCAAACCAAGAGCACCAGGCAAGCGCTGGCAGAATCACAAGCAGCGCTGACCGAGTCGAAAGCGGAATTGAGCAAGCTCAAATCGGAATCAATAAAGCTGCAGATAGAGCTGCAAGCTCAGAGCAGCTTATTGGAGAGTGCCAACAAATCCTTGCAGGCATCCGCGCGCGAGGAGAAGCGCGTTAAAAGACAGCGGCTGATCTGGCAGATTATTGCTGGCAGTGTAGTTGTAGTTTTAGTCAAGGAAAAGATGTAAAAAAGACGTGGCAGGAAAAAGCAAGGGAACGTCGAATTTATTATTAACAACTTATGCAATAATCTTCGCCTTAAATATCTTGAATAATGGGTACATTGTGGCCGTTTTGTGTCCGCTGACAAAATGTACACCAAAGCAATTTAATTGCAATAGATGTAGCTTAGTTGCTTAAATCCTTTATTTAATGCAGTTTTCGACTAATATAAATGAAATCTTATGGCTATAAAATACCTATGATGAAGCGGGTTCTATTGACGAGCCATGTCGAGTGCGTCACCCTGCTCACTAGGAGCTGAGCGACGCGGTGAGCAGCTGGTGCGCACCATGTGATAGCCGTCCAAGAATGCGAGCGAGAGCGAAGCATGATTGGAGACGGCGAACCGCTGAAACTGTGGTACTGTTAAACTGTGCTGATAAATTTGATTTGAGAGAAAGTGGTGGGGATATTGGTAAAAAACAAAGCCGAAATAACCATCCGTTCCAGCGCAGCGGAATATCTGACTTATGTTGCCTCTGTGGGGGACCAGCAGGACAGCATTGAGATGCGCTACGAAGATGAGAATATATGGCTGACACAGAAAATGATGGCAACTTTGTATGATGTAGGTGTAAACACCATAAATTATCATATTAAAAAGATATTCGAGGATAGTGAATTACAGGAGGGTTCAGTTATTCGAAAATATCGAATAACTGCTGCTGATGGAAAAAGCTATAGCACAAATCACTATTCTTTGGAGATGATTATTGCAGTAGGATTTAAAGTCAATTCTGAGCGTGCAGTGCAGTTCCGTAAATGGGTAAATAAGATTGCCAAGGACTACACCATTAAAGGCTGGGTAATGGATGATGAACGCCTGAAACAAGGCACTTATCTGACGGATAAATACTTTGATGAACAGCTTGAACGTATCAGAGAAATTCGCGCAAGCAAAAGGAAGTTTTATCAGAAAATCACAGATATTTATGCTACTGCGATAGATTATGACAAAACCTCTGCAACAACGAAACGGTTTTACGCAACTATTCAGAACAAAATGCACTATGCAATTCACGGTCACACTGCAGCTGAATTGATTGTAGAACGCGCCGACCATCAAAAGGAACATATGGGACTTACTACATGGGCAGATGCTCCAGACGGCAAGATTAAAAAAAGTGATGTGACGATTGCAAAAAATTATCTGAGCGAAAATGAATTGCAGCAATTAAACCGTATGGTTACCGCATACTTGGATTTCGCAGAGAACATGACATTAAGGCATATTCCTCTTACTATGGAGGATTGGGAGAAGAGACTTAACAGTTTCATTGAAATGTTTGAATATGGTGTTTTACAGGATGCAGGGAAGGTGTCAGCAGCAATTGCAAAGCTGCATGCCGAAACTGAATTTGAAAAATATCGTGTCATTCAAGACAGATTATTTATGTCTGATTTTGATAAGTACATGTTGGAACTGGAAGAGAAAGCAAAAAATAATGGCTAGTCTCAGTGCGAGATTATGAAATATGACGAAGTGCTGAAACAGTGATTTTGATCTATGCAAACAGTTTGAATAGGGCCGCTTTACTGTTACTGGCGCTTGTTCGAATTCTTGCAAAAGTTCTTCGTAACCCATGAAGTGCTTTGTGGTTTGTCTAAGACTTGTATCAGGGGATTAAACTTTGCGTTAGTCTAAACCTCAAAAAATACTTCCATAATCGTTAATGTGTTTAAGTAGTCGTTAGTTTACTATGAACCAAAGAGAATATGGTAAAGCATTTTTTGCTAAGTTTTTTTGTGCGAGCAAAAAAGCGACTGTTTCCCGCGCTTTGGTAAAGCGCGCCCCTTTCTTGTTACTTCTTTCGGGGACGAAAGAAGTAAACATAAAGATTAAAGGCAAACCTTAGCGGTTATGAAAGATAAAACTTCGGTAGAAGCAGAAGTACGTGAGCTTGCCTCCAAATTGACAGCATAACAGTAAAACAGCATAAAGCTGCAAAAGGCGTTCTACATGACTGCGGTAGAACGCTTTTTATATAAACGCTCTCCGCATTCTCCCTGATTTATGCTATAATAAACTACAAGTATGTTTGCAGGAGGTTGCCATGTTTGCTGTTAATGTTGCGATAAATTTACCAGTAAAAAATTTATTCCGTCAGTTTACCTACAGTGTGCCGGAAGCACTGCAGTTTATAGACAGCGGCTGGCGTGTAGTTATTCCTTTCAGCTGCCAGAAGGTGGAAGGCTTTGTGGTGGAGCGTATGTCGCTGCCTAGTGATGAAGTGCTGAAAAGTAAGCTGAAGCCGGTGGAGGCAGCCTTGGGCGATACTCCTTGGTTTGATAAGGAAATGCTGGCTACTGCCAAATGGATGGCAGATTATTATATGTGTTCGCTGGCAGAGGCGATGCGCCTTTTTGTGCCGGGAAAATCGAGCATTAAGCGGCGTGCCGTGCGTGATGCGCAGGGACGTTTGCTTTATTATGTTTATAATGAGCGTTTGCAGGAAAAAACTGTGTTGGCTTATCGTATCAATGCTGCAGGAAGGCAGGCGTTGGCTGAAGGAACGCTTGCCAAACGTGCCAAGGGGCAGCATGCTGCCCTGGGCGTACTGGCACAGGCTGCAGGAGCACTGAGCGTGAGCGAGTTGGCGCAGCAGGGTGTGAGCTCCGCGGTAGCGCGCGCTTTAGCGCAGAACGGTTTGGCGGACGCAGTGCAGAAGCGTGTGCTGCGCAACAGCTATAACACAGAGCAGGAGCGTGGCGAAAGCCTGCAGCTGACGGCAGAGCAGCAGGATGCCGCAGTAAAGATTAATCAGGCGATAGATGCGCAGCGTGCGCAGTCCTTTTTGCTGCAGGGCATTACGGGCAGCGGCAAGACGGAGGTTTACCTGCGTGCGGCGGCTCATGCTGTGGATGCAGGCTGGCAGGTGCTGATGCTGGTGCCGGAAATTGCGCTGACAGCGCAGCTGGTGAAGCGCTTTCAGGCATGGTTCGGCAGCGAGATTGCCGTGGCGCACAGTAAGCTATCGCAGAACGAAAGAGGCGACGTGTGGTACCGCATGCGCACAGGCAAGGCAAGGGTGCTGATTGGCGTGCGCAGTGCTGTGTTCGCTCCGTTTGAAAAGCTTGGCTTGGTGATTGTCGACGAGGAGCATGAGGGAAGCTACAAGGAGGAGGACCACCGTCCGCATTATAATGCACGTGATGTTGCCCGCACCCGCTGCCGCCTGACCGGCGCAGCTTTGGTGCTTGGCAGTGCGACGCCGGATTTATGCACTTATTATAAGGCACTGCAGGGCGAATGTACACATTTGCATCTTACGTCACGTCCTAATGGTGCTGCTTTGCCAAAGGTTGAGATCGTGGATATGCGCAAGGAACTGGAGGCGCGCAATTTCAGCGTGCTGTCGCGCGCGCTGCAGCAGGCGTTAGTGATGACGGCGGCGGCGGGGGAGCAGGCGATTGTCCTCCTAAACCGCCGTGGCTATTCTACCTTTGTGATGTGCCGCGACTGCGGCCAGACGATTACCTGTCCGCATTGCGCCGTAGCAATGGTTTACCACAAGAAGAACGAGGATTTGCGTTGCCATTACTGCGGTAACACGATGCCGCTGCCGCAGGAGTGCCCCAACTGTCATAGCCGCCGCATCAAATATTTCGGCAGCGGTACGCAGAAGGCCGAGGAACAGCTGCAGCAGCTGCCGGAGGTGCGTGTGTTGCGCATGGACCAGGATTCGACTGTGGCGAAGTTTGCGCATGCCGATATCCTGCGGCGCTTTGCCGACGGTGCGGCCAATGTGCTGATTGGTACGCAGATGGTGGCGAAGGGACATGATATTCCCAATGTAACGCTGGTGGGAGTACTGGCGGCGGACAGTACGCTGCATCTGCCGGATTACCGAGCGTCGGAGCGCGCCTTTTCGTTGCTGACGCAGGCAGCGGGGCGTGCGGGACGCGGTGACAGGCCGGGACATGTCATCTTCCAGACCTATGATCCGGATAACCCGATTCTGCAGCTGGCGGTGACGCAGGATTACGACACCTTTGCCAAGCGCGAGCTGCAGGAACGTCAGAACTATTTTTATCCGCCGTTCGCCCAGATGCTTAAGCTGCAGGTGGTGGATAAGGATGAGGGTGCAGGCCTGGCGCTGGCGCAGCAGGTTGTCTTCTATCTGCAGAGCTTAAAGCTGCAAGGCAAACTGGAGGATTTGTTGATTGCAGGACCGTTCCCCTCGCTGGTGGCAAAGGCCTATGACCTGTACCGTTTCAATGTGCTGTTGAAGGCTCAGGATTTGAGGGAAACAAAGGAAGCATTGCTGAACAGTGAATTCAAGGAAAAGCCTAATCTTTACTTTAATGTTGACCCTGTAAGTGTAATTTAACATGGTAAATGATTGTATAAAAACAGAGTTTGTGTTACAATATAGAAGATTTGACACTGCTAATACCGGTAGAATGTTGCAAAAAATCTGCCGGTGTCAGCAAATTGATTAATGGGAGTAATTGTTTATGAGCATGCAGATGGAATTTATCAAGGTGCTGCCGTCACCGCAGGCCTTAATGGAGGATTATCCGGTAAGTAAGGCTTCGAAGCTGCTGAAGCTGCAGCGTGACGAGGCTATAAAGAATATTTTTACAGGCAAGGATGACCGCTTTTTGTTGGTTATCGGTCCTTGCTCCAGCGATAATGAGGATGCTGTGCTGGACTATGTTTATCGTCTGGCCAAGCTGCAGGAAAAGGTACAGGATAAAATTTTTATCGTACCGCGTCTGTACACCAACAAGCCGCGTACTATCGGCGTAGGCTATAAGGGTATGCTGCACCAGCCTTCTCCCGAGGGTGAAGAGGATATGCTGGGTGGTATTATCGCTATCCGTAAAATGAACGTGCGCGTGGTAGAAGAAACCGGCCTGACCGGTGCAGAGGAAATTCTCTATCCCGAGGTTTTCCGCTATCTGTCCGATTTGCTGAGCTATGCCGCAGTTGGCGCGCGCTCCAGCGAGGACCAGCTCCACCGTATGATTGCCAGCGGCGTAGGCATTCCCGTTGGCATGAAGAATCCTACTAGCGGCGATTTGTCCGTTATGCTCAACAGTGTGGCGGCAGCGCAGCATGAGCAGGAATTTTTGTTCCGTGGATGGGAGGTACGCACCAAGGGCAACCCGCTGGCGCATTCCATTTTGCGTGGTTATGTAGACCCCATCGGCAACAGTTTCCCCAACTACCATTATGAGGTGCTGAAAATCGTTATTGATATGTATGCGGAGCGTCAGCTGCAGAACCCGGCGATTATTGTGGATACCAACCACGCCAATTCCGGCAAAAAATATCTGGAGCAAATCCGCATTGCCAAGGATATTGTGCATTCCCGCAAGCTGAATGCTGATATCAACAGAATCGTCAAGGGCCTGATGATTGAAAGCTATATCGAGGACGGTGCTCAGGGAGTGCATGATGGCGTCTACGGCAAATCTATTACCGACCCCTGCCTGGGTTGGGAAAAGACGGAAAGACTGTTGCTTGACCTGGCGGAAGAACTGTAAACTGATAAGTATGAGCTGCTGTAGCGAAGGCTGCGGCAGCTTTTTTGCATGCAAAAAGACCGCCTGCTTCAGCGGGCGGCCTTTAAAATATTTAAGCTATTAAAATGTTTCCAGCAGCTTGTAGCCACGTCCGATGAGGAAGGTGGCAGTTTCCGGCTCGTTGGTTTTGAAAACTACTACCGGCTTAACATTGTCGCGGTTAAAGGAAATGTAAAGGTAAGAAATGTCGATGTTGGCACCGTGGATAGCGGAAAGAATGCCGTCCAGGTAACCCGGAGTATCGTTCATCTCTACAGCAATAACCTTGTCCTGACGGCATTGGTAGCCTTCTGCCTTCAGTACTTCGATAGCAGTTTCTGCCTTGTCCACAATCAGGCGCACGATGCCGAATTCCGCACTGTCGTTGGCCAGCATGGTGTAAATATTGATGTTGGCTTTAGCAAGAATGGTGGTGATTTTGAACAAACCACCCTCGTTGTTTTCGGTGAATAAAGAAATCTGGTTCAGCATATGTAAAAATCCTCCCTAAATTATCATAAAGCGGGCTGTACTGTTGTCAGTTTTTGCTTGCTTAATAAAAGATTATAGCACAAACTTTGATGAGAAGAAAGAGGCTTTTGTAAAGTTATCTTTACCTGACGCAAGCTATTGTGAAGTGAAAGAGGACAAAAATAATATTTAGCTTTGATTTGAACGCAGAAAAACAGCTTTGATTTGTGATAAATACAATGCTTGCTGAGTCTATTATTCTTTAATGTTTACGTGGTTATTGAGTTTAGGTTAAAACAAACAAAGATTACAAATTGCTTGATTTTTCTTGTAAAAGTGTTATAATATTGTTGATAACATATGAGCAAGTTTTGAAATGTTACTCATATAAATAAGCGGAGGTTGATAGTATGGGTATGAAGAAATTATTAGCAGTTTTATTCTCGGCTTTACTGCTTGTAGGCGTTGCAGGCTGCGGCGGCAACAATGCGCAACAGGGCGCGGTAACACAAAAGGTTATGAACGCCAAATCCAAGCAGGACTTTGAGCCTGTGACGGAAGTAAAGGAAGGACGCAAAAACGTCTATGCCGTACTTAAGGTTATGAAGGGTAACTATTGGGAAGAAGTTATCCGCGGCATTAAGGACGGCGCAGCTAAGGCTGACGTTAACGTTTATGTCGGCGGCGTTATGAAGGACGGCGATTGGGAGCTGCAACGCGATATGGTCAAGGAGCTTCCCGGCAAAAAAGCAGATGCAGTGATTCTTGCTCCGGCGGACAGCTCCAATATGACGGCAAGTGCGAAAACACTGCGCGAGCAGAAGTTGCCGGTATTTTTGGTTGATACTGCACTCAGCAGCAATGATTATGATGCAGCCTTCCTTACCGATAACTTGGAAGCTGGTGCCGAGGTTTGCCAGCAAATGGTAGAGCAGATGAAGGCTAGCGGCGTGAAGGAATCCGAGGAGGCAACGGTTCTGGTACATGTCAGCACCTTGGCCAGCACTACGATTTCCGACCGTCTGAACAGCATTATGGCAAACTGGGGTAAATTTGCTTCTGCAAACTGGAAAATCGAACATGATTATATTATCAACTATGGTGATGAAGCGGGCGCATTTAAGCTGGTTACCGAAAAAATCAAAAACACTCATAACGTTAAAGGCATTATTGCCTGCAACAACGGCTCCACCAATGCAACCGTGGAGGCTGTAATGGCTGCAGGCCGCAAGGATATTGTCGTTACCGGTTTTGACCTTGGTAAAAAGACTTTGCTTGGCCTGGAAGACAAGAACTATAGTATCGCCGTTGCCGTACAGAATCAGTACAAAATGGGCTACGAGGCTGTGATGGCTGCCGCTGCTGCAGCAAAAGATGGCAGCAAGCCTGCACAGAAGCTGGTAAATACCGGTATCCGTATGGCAGATAAAAACAATTATAAAAAATAAATAACAAAAAAGCTTAAGAGCCTTCTGCTTCTGACGCGAAATTCGCCTGATGCAGAAGGCTTTTTAGTCTTTACTTAAATATATGAGGAAGCTTGTGCAGAGAATTTGTTTTTTCCTGTAGTAATGTGTTATAATGAACTATTGGAATAGATATAAGGAGGAACAAAAATGGCTAAGTTAAAAATAGTGATTGCCGGCGCTCCGGTGCTGCGTGAGGTGGCTCAACCGGTAGAGCGTATAGATAAAAAATTGCAGCGTCTGCTGCGTGATATGGCAGAAACAATGTATTCGGCCGACGGCGTAGGCCTGGCAGCACCGCAGGTGGGTGTAAGCAAGCGCGTAGTAGTTATCGACGTAGGCGAAGGCCTGTACGAGCTGATTAACCCTGAGATTGTTAAACGCGAGGGCAAGGTGCTGGGCAGCGAAGGCTGTCTTTCCGTGCCTGATTACGAAGGCGAGGTAGAACGCTCCGAATATGTGGAATGCGAATTCACCGACAAAACCGGCCAACGCATGTTGCTTTCCGCAAGCGGTCTGCTGGCTATTTGCATTCAGCATGAGCTGGACCATCTGGACGGCATTCTGTTCATCGACAAGGCTAAAACCATTTCGCCTAAGCAGAAGGAAAATCCCGAGGATGCTTTAAGATAAATCCTGACCGGGATACGAAAAAAAATAGAAAGATATACGGAGGAAAACAAATGCGTATAGTATTTATGGGAACGCCGGATTTCGCAGTAGGCAGTCTGCAGGCGCTGTGTGAAAGCGGCAAGCATGAAATTCTTGCGGTAGTAACTCAGCCGGATCGTCCGAAGGGACGCGGCAACAAGCTGCTGCAAACACCGGTTAAAGAATATGCGCTGGCGCAGGGCCTGACTGTTTACCAGCCGCAAAAGGTAAAAACTCCCGAATTTGTTGAGCTGCTGCACGAGCTGCAGCCGGAGCTGATTGTTGTAGCTGCTTTCGGCCAGTTCTTGAGCAAGGAAATTCTGGAGCTGCCGAAATACGGCTGCATTAACGTACACGCTTCCCTGCTGCCGAAGTATCGCGGTGCGGCGCCGATTCAGTATGCCATCATCAAGGGCGAAAAGGAATCGGGCGTAACGATTATGCAGATGGATATCGGCATGGATACCGGCGCAATGCTGGATAAGGTAGTAGTGCCTATCGAAGAAAATACCACGATGGGCGAGCTGCATTATGCTCTGCGTGAGCAGGGTGCGGCGCTGCTGCTGCAAGTTATCGACAAGATTGCGGCAGGTACTGCCGTTGCGGAACCGCAGGATAACGAACAGGCTACCTATGCAACACTTCTCGACCGCAGCATGGAGCATATCGACTGGAGCAAAACGGCACAGGAGGTACACAACCTTATCCGCGGCTTTAATCCTGCACCCAGCACCTTTACCAAGCTGCCGAACGGCAAGGGCCTGAAAATATGGGGCAGTAAAATGACTGACAAAAACAGCGCTGCTGCTGCCGGTACCGTTATCGAAACCGGCAAGCACAGCTTCTTTGTAGCTTGCGGTGAGGGCGTACTGGAAATCACCGAGGTACAGCCCGAATCCAAAAAACGTATGCCGGCGCAGGTTTTCCTGAACGGCCGCGGTGTACAGGAGGGCGATCTGCTTGCCTGAAGCAGGCTGTAAATTGAAGGAGTAATCTTTTAATGAACGAAGATAGTGTATTTAAGCCCAAAAAACGTATATTTATGGCCTTGACCTCCATTAGTGCCGTATTAGGTGCGCTGATGTTTTATGTGGTCTGGAAGGTAACCTTTCCGGGGCTTTATGAAATCAGCCGTTTCCTGCCGATAATTTTCGGCTTTTTCGGCGTACTGATCGTGCTGGCAATGCTCAGCGGCGTGCTGGGAATTGTCATGGCGCTATTGGGAATACCGGTGCTCAAAATTTTGTATTTTTGGGCGTGGAAGGCGATTAATATTCTCTTCCCCTTTGCGGTAGTACTGGGACGCTTGTTCAATATTCCCCGCGTCCGCATTGAGCAGTCCTTTATCGAGGTAAGCAATAATCTGGTGCTGCAGCATAAGGTGAAGGTGCCTGCCAACCGAATTATGATTTTAACACCGCATTGTATCCAGCTGGATACCTGCGTACATAAGATAACCCGTAATGTAGAGAACTGCCGTCAGTGCGGACGCTGTAGCGTAGGTGCTATGCTGGGGCTGGCGCACAAGTACGGTTGCCATTTTGCTGTGGCCACCGGTGGTACGCTGGCAAGGCAGATGGTTAAGCAGGCAAGGCCGAAAGCTATTGTGGCCGTGGCCTGTGAGCGTGACCTGACCAGCGGCATTCAGGATGTATTTCCGCTGCCGGTGCTGGGCGTTTTAAACGAGCGTCCCTTCGGTCCCTGCTTTAATACACGGGTAGATATCAATAAGCTGGAAGCAGCAATTTTAGCATTTATGGAAGATGATGAGGAAGAAACAAAGCATGCGGAAGGAACAAAAAGCAAATTATCCTGAGAGTGCCCGCGGAGCAGCGGCGCTTTTGGTGCGTATGGTGCTGGAGGACGGCGCTTATACGAATATCGCGCTGAACCAGTATCTGCGCGGCAGCAGACTGAGCGATCTTGACAGAAGGCTGTCAACGGAGCTGGTATACGGCACGGTAAAGGCCAGCGGTACGCTTGACTGGTATCTGGCGCAGTGTGTCAGCCGTCCGCTGGACAAGGTGGCCGGTGATATTCTGGCGATACTGCGCATCAGCACCTACCAGCTGCTGTATATGACGCGCATTCCTGCGTCGGCGGCAGTAAACGAGGCTGTGAAGCTGGCGCGCTCCGTGAGCCATGAGGGCAGCGCCAAGTTCGTCAACGGCGTTCTGCGCGGTCTGCTGCGTAAGCAGGAAGCAGGAGCATTCGTCCTGCCTGATACCGAAAAGCAGGATGCCGATTATCTGTCGCTGCAGTATTACCATCCGCGCTGGCTGGTGAAGCGCTGGCTGGGACCGTGGGGACGCGGCGGTACCGAACGCCTGCTGGCGTTTGATAATACGGCTGCGCCGGTGTGCCTGCGTGTTAATACGCTGGTGACTACGCGCGACAAGCTGTTGGCGGATCTGACGGAAATGGGTGCGCAGGTGCATGCTTCCGAATGGAGTCCCTACGGCATTGTGGCAGAGCATCTGCCGTCGCTGCATACGCTTCTGGCAGCACTGCCGCAGCATTTTTATATTCAGGATGAAAGCTCTATGCTGGTAGCGCCGGTGCTGGCGCCGCAGCCCGGAATGCGCGTGCTGGATATGTGCAGCGCTCCCGGCGGCAAGGCAACGCACGTGGCACAGCTTATGCAGGATAAGGGCGAGGTTATCGCCTGCGACATCCACGAGCATAAGCTGGAGCTGATTGCTGAAAACGCTGCCCGTCTGGGCATGAAGAGCGTCAAAGCACTGCAGAACGATGCTCTGCAGCTGCGCAGCGAATGGCTGGGCGTGTTTGACAGAGTTTTGGTTGATGCACCCTGCTCCGGTCTGGGTGTGCTGCGTCGCCGTGCGGAAGCACGCTGGCGCAAGCAACGCAAGGATCTGAAGCTGTTCCCGCCGTTGCAGCTGGCAATTTTAAAGAATGCCGCACAGTATGTGAAGGACGGCGGCACGATGGTTTACAGCACCTGCACGATTGAGCAGAGCGAAAACCATTATCTGGTGGAAGAGTTTTTAACGCAGCATCCCGAATGGCAGCGCGTGGAATTCACACATCCGCTGACGGGTGAGCAGGTACAGGAGCTGCAGCTTCTGCCGCAGAATGACGGCATCGACGGCTTTTATATCTGTAAGCTGATGAAAAAGCAGTAATATAGAGGTAAGAGAATGCAAGATATTTTTGCTTTACCAATAGAAGAATTACAGGATTTGTTTGTGGCAGCAGGACTGAAAAAGTTCCGTGCCAAGCAGGTATTTCAATGGCTGTACCAAAAGTCGGTCTTTGATTTTGCCGCTATGCACAACCTGAGCAAGGCCGATATTGCCGTGCTGCAGGAAAAATTCACCGTGTTGCCGCACAGTCTGGAAATTTTGCGTGAGCAGAATTCCTCCGACGGCATGACGAGTAAGCTGCTTTTGGGCTTGCCGGACGGCAATTCGGTAGAAACGGTTCTGATGCACCATGATTACGGCTACAGCGTGTGCGTTTCCAGCCAGGTCGGCTGCGATATGCACTGCGCTTTCTGTGCCAGCGGCCTGAAGGGTGCTGTACGCAACCTGACGGCTGCAGAAATCGTGGCACAGGTTTACCTGTTCAACGAGCGTCTGCGTGAGCAGGGAGCAATGGTGAGCAGAGTGGTGGTCATGGGCAGCGGTGAACCGATGCTGAATTTTGACAGCGTTTTGCAGGCGCTGGATTTTCTGCATCGCGAGGACACCTGCAACATGAGCTACCGTAATATGACGCTTTCCACCTGCGGCATCATTCCGGGTATTAAACGCCTGGAGGAGCAGGGCAAGCCGATAAATCTGGCAATTTCACTGCACGCAGTCAAAAACGAGCTGCGTACGGTGCTGATGCCTGTCAACAAGGGTTATCCCTTCGTGGATGTGCTGACAGCTGCCGAAAGCTACAGCAAAGCCAGCGGCAGGCAGATAACATATGAATATATTCTGTTGAAGGGAAAAAATGACAGTCCGCAGGACGCGGAGCTTTTGAGCAATTACCTGCGCTATAAGCAGGCATCCGTTAATCTGATACCGGCCAACCCGGTACCGGAGCAGGGCTTTGAGCGCCCGTCCAAAGCGGCAGTAGAACGCTTTTTGCGCATCCTGCAGAAAAACAGGATTAACGCTACCGTTCGTAAGGAGATGGGCAAGGATATTGATGCGGCCTGCGGTCAGCTGCGGGCTAAATTTGCCAAGGAACAGGAGCAAAAATAATGCAGGTAATCAGCAGAACCCATGTGGGCCTGGTCAGAGAGAATAATGAAGATGCGCTGCTGGTGCGTGAGCCCTCTCTTTTTGCCGTTGCCGACGGCATGGGAGGCTATGCGGCAGGAGAAATTGCCAGCAGGTCTACTATTAAAGCCTTTGAGGCTGCAACACATAGCCTGCGCCATGAGCAGAAGGAACAGAATATCCGTAAGGTTATGCTGGAGGCCTTTGACAAGGCTAATACGCACGTTTTTAAAATGGCGGTGAGCAATGAAAGCTATTCCGGCATGGGAACGACGATGACGGCGCTTTATCTGCCGGGGGATGGGCACGGCTACTGCTGCCATGTAGGCGACAGCAGATTGTATCTGTTCCGCAACGACAAGCTGGAGCAGCTGACGCATGACCATACACTGGTAGCGGATTTAAAGGAACAGGGAAAAATTACGGACGAGGAAGCCTTTGTACATCCGCAGCGTAATATTTTGCTGCAAGCCCTGGGTGTCGAGGAAACAGTCAATGCTGATTTCTTCAGCTTCCGTCTGCAGGAGGGTGACAGGCTGCTGCTGTGCAGCGATGGTCTGTCCGACATGCTGCGTGCAGCCGAAATCAGCCGGATTATCGGCTGTGCCGATCCGGAGCAGGCTGCTGACAAACTGCTGGAGCAGAGCCTGGACAACGGCGGACGCGATAATGTGTCTCTGATTCTGATCGATTTAACTACGCAGGGGGAGGAAAGCTGTAATGGATAAAAATGGCAAGACCATCTTGAACGGACGCTATGAGATTATTCGTCCGATTGGCTATGGCGGTATGGCCGAAGTCTTTTTGGCCCACGACCAGCTTTTGGACCGTAATGTAGCCGTGAAAATGCTGCGCGACCAGTTCCTGGGGGACAATGAGCTGCTGGAGCAGTTCCGCAGAGAAGCAAAATCCGCGGCGCGTCTGGTGCATCCGTATATTATCAATATCTATGATGTTGTATCGGAAGGCAGCAATCAGTATATAGTTATGGAATATGTTGACGGTGTTACTCTGAAGGAGTATATGCAGGAGCATAAGCTGAGCCTGAATACTGTGCTGGAAATCGCTGTGCGACTTGCCGATGCACTGCAGCATGCTCACAGCCATAACATTATTCACTGTGACATCAAGCCGCAGAATATTTTAATTGACAAAAATATGAATCCGAAAATCGCTGATTTCGGCATTGCCAAAATGGTCACGAACCAGACGATGGTTTATTCCAAATCAGTGATGGGTTCTGTGCATTATATTTCTCCGGAGCAGGCCTGCGGCGGTAAGATTACTGCCAGCAGCGATGTCTATTCTTTGGGTATAGTGCTCTTCGAAATGCTTACGGGTGAGGTTCCCTACGTCGGCACAACGGCGGTTTCGGTTGCTATGATGCATGTAGAAAAGCCTGTGCCGCAGCTGAAGGACTATATGGAAAATGTTCCCGAGGGCATGCAGGAGATTATGGACAAGGCGTTGGCAAAGCGTTGTGAGGACAGATATGCTAACGCTGGACAGATGCGACACGATTTGTTGAACCTGAAGATGAAGCTCTTCCCGTTCAGCAGCGAGGACTATCATCAGGAGCTGGGCGCGGTGAAGCCTAACGGCAATGTTGTCGATAACCGTGATGACGGTGCTACGGTAATTATGAAGCCGGTACGCAGTGAGCTGCCGCCGAAGCAGGTAACTCCGGCTGTAACACAAGAGCCGGAAAAAATTCAGGAAAAGCAGGAAGCAATGCCTTCCGGAAAAACAGGGGATGAAAAACCAGTGGTTAAGAAAAAGCTGAATTATACCAAACTGATAGTAATGATTACTGCTGCTGTAGTAGCAATTTCGCTGTTAGCGCACTTTATCTTCAACCGCAATCTGGCGGAAATTGCAGTGCCTAATGTTACCAATATGACGGTAGTAGAAGCACAGAAGCTGCTGGAGGAAAAGCAGTTTAAGGTAGAGCTGGAGGAAAAATACGGCGATCCTGATAAGTTTAAGCCCGGTACTGTTATGGAGCAGTCCCCAAAGGCCGGCGAAAAACGTAAGCAGGGCAGCCTTATTATCCTGACCATCTGTAAGGGCGCGGAGCTGAAGGCTGTGCCTGATGTTACAGGCATGTCGCTGTCGAAGGCGGAGCAGCAGCTGGCGGATGCAGGCTTTAAGGTCGGTAAGGTGACGCGCAAGCATATGGACGGCGGTAAAATCGGCGCTGTTCTCAGCCAGTCGCCGAAGGGCCTGGACAAGG
>ULWJ01024020.1_pt1 | contig 18183 bp, 17 predicted proteins | sample 1960221 | NCBI WGS metagenome assembly ULWJ01 (sample SAMEA4835809, study PRJEB28245) | human gut metagenome | biome: gut microbiome; material: fecal sample | place: Denmark | collected 2008 | reverse complement strand
ACGGCGACAAAAGGCTTGCCATATCGTTCGCTGTTGTCATGAATGGTCTGTGCCACCGATTCCTTGCCGGTTCCGTTGGCACCGAGTATCATCACGGACATCTCGGACGGGGCGACCAGTCTGGTAAACTTTTCCACTTTCAGTATCATGGGACTTGTGCGGTGAAACAGCCGTCTCTCCTGTTTTCTCACGGTGGCTACCGGATGGAACACATCTTCCGCCAGTTCCAACAGATAATCCCTGTGTATCGGTTTGGGCAGGTAGTCCCTGGCTCCCAGTTTGATGGTACGCACAACGTCCGGAACGGAAACGTATTCGGTCGTCAGGATGAACGGGATGTCCTTCTTCTCCTTGCGCAGCCATTCCAACAGGGAAATGCCGTCGCCTTCCGGCAACCGCACGTCCGATAATATAAGGTCGAACTTCGTTTTGCGTATTAACGAGCGGGCTATCGGCTCGCTCATGGCTGTCACCGCTTCATAACCGGCCTTGGAAAGCCAGTCTTTCTGTATTTGCGACAGCCCCACGTTGTCTTCAACTATCAGTATCTTCCGTTTCATTCATCAGTCTTTTTATCTCAGCTTCCGCCGCCTTGATTAGCGTGGCGGTGCCGTCTATTATCTGCCGGGTATATTCATTTAACTCTTTGTCGCTTGTTTTACTGTCTTTCAGTAAATTACGGTAAGTCAGCAGGGGCTCTTCCATCCGCAGTAACTCCCACATCGGTTGCATTCTGTGGGTGATTTCACGCAACTTCTGCCGGTCTCCGTTTTTTATGGCGGCATCAAGTTCCTCCCTGTCCCTTTCCGACTGGGATATGAAGGATAGCAGTGCCTTGTGCTTGTCACTGACCTCGGAAAGTACCAGGCTGAAATCAACCTCCGTTTTTTCCTCCTGCCTGTCTGTCTTTATTCTCGAAAGCAGACCGAGAAGTTCCGAGGAAGAAAACGGTTTATAGATACAATCCGTAAACCCGGCATGAAGAAAAGATTCCTTATCATTGTCACCGCGTGCTGTCATGGCTACAATGGGGATAGTACGGGAGTTCCCAATGTTCGAGCGTCTCAACAGGGTCAGCAGGTCGAAGCCATTGGTCCCAGGCATCTGAATGTCGGAAAGCAGAAGGTCATAATCCTTGCCCCGCATCGCCTTGACCACTTCTTTGGTGGTTGTGCAGACCGTGCAATTCATACCGTTGCGTTCCAGCATTTCCTTTATCACGTCCAACAGCATCGCATCGTCATCAATGGCAAGCACATTCCGAGGCAGATGTGCAGGATGTGGTATTGTCAGGATCTCGCTCTCTATTGTTTCATCCGTGGTTTTCAATGGGAGCGTCACGCGGAACGTGCTGCCACGGTCAATACCGCTCGTCACGTCTATTGTCCCGCCAAGCAGATTGACAAGACCTTTTGTTATTGGCAGGCCTAATCCGAAACCCTCCGCGTTCCTGACGGAATCCAACCGTTCAAACGGACGGAATATGCGTGAAAGCGCGTCTTCACTCATGCCTATGCCAGTATCCGTAACTTCCAACAGCAATTTGCCCTCGCCATAACGGGCGTTCAGGCTTATGGTTCCGGTTTCCGTGAATTTGACGGCATTGCTGAGCAGGTTGTCCAGAATCTGCTCGATACGGTCTACGTCACCGCAAAGTTTGACATCGGTATCGGTAAAGTCGTGGCTGAACAGGATGCCTTTGTTATTGACCACATGGGAGAAGCCAAAGGCTATGCGTTCCAGCAGGGCGTTCAGGTTGAACGGCACATCGTTGCGAGTTTCCTTGGCCTCGTTCAGACGGTACACGTCCAACAGGTTGTTAAGCAGGTGTACAACGTGCCGGCACACAATCCTGATGTTGTTCAGGTGCGTGTTCCTGCGTTTCTTTTCCCGGGTATCCACGGCAAGTTCTGCACTGCCGCTGATTACGTTCAGAGGGGCGCGGATGTCATGGGAGATTGTCAGGATGATGTTCTTCCGCATCTCCAGCAGCGCGATGTTCTGCTCTATCGTCTCCTCCAGATGCTTCCTGTTCTTGGCCTTGACCTTAATATCCCGTTGTATGACAAGGTACAAAATGACCAGCAGGATAATTGAAAATACAATCAAGCCGGTGATGACAATGGTTGAACGCTCATAGGATGCTTTCAGACGCGCCTCCTTGTTTCGGAAGGCAGTCCATGTCTGTTTATCCAGACTTGTAATCAGCATTCGCAGTTTCCTGTTGAGTTCCTTATTACATAACCGCAGACTGTCTGTATAAGCATCTATGTCCCGTTGCTGTTCATTCATCAAGGAAATCAGGTTTTTATCCAACGAGGTTTGCCGGGTTGTGACAACGGGTATCTGTACGGTTTCCTTGCCTCCGAAGAATCCGGCGATGCCTTTCTTTTTACGGGTAACTGTCCGGGTAGTTGTTTGTTTCGTTACGGTTGGTTTCAGATTGAACAAGAGACTGTCAGTTCTCTTTTGTTCCCTGGACGCTTCCATTATTTGAAACAAATGTTCTTCTTTGGCTGTCAATAAGGTACGAAGTGAGTCAATTTGCACAGGTTGTATGAAATCACTACATTGTGTACGCAAGACTTGCAGCATGGAATCAGTCCGTACACGACGTTCCCGGTAAGCCAGGGAATCCTCATTGTTCCATACTATGACGGATTCACCGTAAGTTACCAATGCGGTCACATAGCGGTGGGCGGTATTGATGTTGTGTTGGGTTTGAAAAATAGAAATAGATTCGTTCTCTATTTTTTGTACACGGTGACGCTCATGCAGAACAATAGCGACCATGCTACCAATGATTGCCATTAGAAGGAAGTATCCTACGAATATCTTATGTTGCAAAAGTATCTTCATTCATCTTTGAGTTTTTTACAATCCATATGCTCACTTCGTAAAGTATCCACATCGGCAGTGCCACCAGCGAAAGTGTAAAAACATCCGATGTCGGTGTGATAATTGCGGCAACTACAAGGATAATCACAATGGCGTGTTTCCGATAGCGACGCATGAAGTCTGCCGACAGGAAACCCAGTTTGGCAAACAGCCACGAAAGTATCGGTATCTCGAAGACAATGCCCATTGCAAGGCACATCATTACAAGTGTGGAGATATATGATTCGAGCGAGATGAGATTATCCACATCACCGCTCACCTGATAAGTCCCCAAGAAACGGAATGTCAGCGGAAAAATCAGGAAGTAACTGATAAGTACACCCAGTCCGAACATCGCATAACCGCCTCCGACTACCTGTGTTACATACCGCCGTTCATTGTCGTACAGCGCAGGGGAAACGAATCGGAATAACTGATAAATAATATAGGGCGAGGCGCACAACACCCCGGCACACAACGCTGTCTTCATGTGAATGATAAATTGCTGTGCCAGACCTGTATTGATAAGACGGACGGAAAACGGCTCTATCACACCTCCTGTCCATGCCGTCATTTGGTCGAGTAACCGATAGGTAACAAATCCGCCATCTTTTGGTGCAAGCACAATGGAAAATAGTTCTTCCTTGAAAAAAATGCCGCTATACCGAACACGATGGCTACGGCAACAATCTTCACGATTGCCACACGCAGCACATCCAGATGCTCCCAAAAGGATTGGGTGTTCGTCTCATTTGCCATGCGGTTATCCCTTTCGTTCAGAGTCCTTGATTTCGTCTGTCTCTTTTTCTACATTGTTCATCCCTTCTTTAAAAGAACGCACACCCTTGCCGAGACCTTTCATCAGTTCGGGAATCTTCTTGCCACCGAAGAACAGCAGCACAACCAATGCGATGAGTAGCACCTCCTGCATACCCAGACCGCCTATAAATAAAGGTATCATTATTTGAATTTGCAAATTACACGATTACACCTTATTTGAAAAATCATTTTATCTGATTCAGCAACCATGCTATATTCTGTCCGAGGTTCTTCATGTTGGCGACCCCTTCCTCGTCTTTTATGGCTTCACCGGGCAGACGTCCATAGGCGATGTTCCAATAGGTAGAACCCACAACGAACATTTCCTTGTTGAGAAAGAAATGGTTGATGGTGTCGATGGTGTTCATGGCTCCGGCACGCCGGGCAACGGCGACCGCTCCGCCTACCTTGTGTCGAAACATCCCCGGATTGGTGTCGCTTACTACACTGGCACGCTCAATAACCGCTTTCAATGTGGAAGAAACATCCGCCGAGTAGGTTGAAGAACCGAGGATAATTGCATCCGCTTCGGTCATTTTCCTGTAAAGTTCCTGAAAAATATCATCGCTGAACACGCAATTCTTCTTTCCTGCGCAGGCGAAACAGGCTTTGCAAGGGTTAATAGTGCTACCTGCCAACTGGATGTGTTCCGTTTCATATCCCTCTTTTTCCAGCTCGCCCAATACAAGATTCAGCATATCCGCCGTATTGCCGTCCTTGCGTGAACTGCCATTGATTGCCAATACTTTCATTTTTCTATGTTCTTTGTCAGACAGCCCCAGCGCATCGGCAGCATTTATGCCACCGATGCCCAGTCCTATCCCTGCCGCTACCACACCCATTTTTTTGAGTGCTTCGCGGCGGGTCATACTCTTTTCATTGTCCATTTTCGGTTATTTATAAGATTCAGTGAATATCTGCACTATATCTTCATCAGACATCTGTACACGGTCAGCAGTAAACATGATACCCATCACTTCGCGCGTGTTGCGCATGAAGGTCTCGAACTCATCAGGCGTAATGCCATAATCCGACATTTTCAGATCCGCCACTCCACAAGCGTCCTGCAAGCGGACAAGAGCTGTGATGAAATCTTCGGGCTGGGTTGCATCGGGCATACCGAGTAACTGAGCCAGTTCGACAAAACGATCATCGCAGCCATGATTACGCACAAAGTAACTGAAATATGCCTTACTAATCATAATCAGTCCAGCTCCATGCGGTAAATTTGGATGATAAGCAGAAAGCGCGTGTTCCAGCCCGTGTTCGCTGGTTAGAAGCGTGAGTGTCATTACGGCTCCCGACAGGGTGTTGGCGAATGCGACACGGGTACGGGCTTCCAAATCTGTACCATCTTTTACGGCACGAGGCAGGTATTCGGCAAGATTACGGATAGCCTCGCGTGCGTTCATGTCGCTGGCAAGGTTGGCACTGGCTGCGATGAATCCCTCCACGCTGTGGAACAGGGCATCAAAACCTTGAAAGGCGGTAAATTGAGGCGGCACGGAAAGCATCAACTCCGGATCGACGATGGCAAGGACAGGAAAAAGCGACGGGTGCATGATGAATGCCTTTTCATTGGTTTCCTCTTTGGTAATGACGCCGCAGCCGTCCGTTTCCGATCCCGTGCCGGCAGTGGTCGTAATGGCGATGATGGGCAATGGGCGGTTTTGTATCGGTTTTCCCTTGCCGGAGCCGATAGCTACATAATCCCACAAATCGCCCTCGTTGGTTGCCAGCAGAGCAATGGCTTTCGAGCAGTCCATAACGCTACCGCCACCCAATGCCACAAGAAAGTCTGCCTTGAACTCGTGTGCGGCATTTGCTCCGGCTACGGAGTTGGCGACAGTCGGATTCGGCATAATGCCATTGAACACTTCTGTTTCCACGCCTGCCCGATGCAGTTCCTCTTCGGTACGGGCAAGATAGCCGTTGTCGCGTGTGGATTTGCCGTTGGAAATGACTATCAACGCACGTTTGCCCGGCATAGGCTGTGCGTGGAGGTTGTTCAACTGTCCTGCCCCGAAAAGGATTTGGGTAGGTATGTACTGGTTATAATTCAAATTAGTTTTCATTGTCTTATACTGTTTTGTTAATTATCATACAAAAGGAGATTCAACTTCTTCATCAGTTGCCTCCAATTTAAAAAAGACGGGACGCAGACCGTCGTTGCAGCACGTAATCGCGACACCCGGTTGGCGTACCCAATCATTGAAATAGAAATGATTTGCACCATTGGCAAGGGCAAACACATATGGATGGATAGTTCGCCACGCACCATCGCAGAAGCCTTCGGGCTTACCCAGTTCGGCATAGAACACCTGTCCCTCTTTCATTATGGAACATGGTTTGAGTCCCGGCATTCCATAGTCGCGGGCAAAGTCTTCACTAAAGGTGGAACGCAATACGGTTATCTTTACTTTCTTCATGTCATTTCATCCATAATTCATCAATAAGAGGCATTGCATCTATGATTTCAAGATGAAGTACCATATCCTTTGTTTCCGCAAAATATTTTTGGAGGTGAGGTGATACAAAATGCCGGTCATAGGCATCCTGACTTTGGTATTTTTCAAGAATTGTAAATTGGTTCGTATGTTCTTTATCCCATACGGCATAAAGAACCTCGACACCTTCTTCCAAACGTAGTGATGCTTCTATTTCCTCTTTCAATATCTGCTTATACTCTTCAATTTTAGAAGGTTCGACCGTTATATGTGCTATTTTTATCATTGCTGTTTTCTGTTATGGTTGATACTAATACCAGTCGTGCTTCTCGTTTCTATTGAGCGCGGCTATTTGCTCCATTTCATCATCAGTTAGCGAAAAATCGAAAATCGAGATATTCTCTTTGATATGGTCGGGATTGCTTGAACCGGGAATAATGACCACACCTCGTTGCAAGTCCCATCGGAGTATGACCTGCGCTACCGACTTGTTGTGTCTGGCTGCGATTTTGGACAGTACAGGATCGCTCAAAAGTTCCTTTTGATGTCCTCGACCACCGAGGGGATACCATGCCTCGACAACAATTCCGAGGTTATGAAGATGCTCCACCACTTCCGTGTCCTGATAATACGGGTGAACCTCGTTCTGAACCAACACCGGTTTGATGTTCACTTTAGGCAGAAATTCGTTGATCTCCTTGACATAGTAGCACGATACGCCGATTGAGCGAATCTTGCCTGCCTCCACATATTTTTCCATCGCTTTGTACGCTTTCACATCGTTCGTACCGGGATGATGCAACAGCATAAGGTCTATATATCCGATGTCAAGTTTGCTCAAACATTCCTCGATGGCAGTTTCAGGGTTGGAATATTGGTTGGGATAGAGTTTGGTCGCCACGAAAATATCCTCGCGCGGCACACCCGATTCTCGGATGCCTTGTCCCACTTCCTCCTCGTTGCCGTAAACGGATGCCGTATCGAATTTGCGGAATCCTAAGGCAAGTGCGGATTTCACGGAATTGATACAGGTTGCTCCGTGCAGGCTATAAGTTCCCAGTCCGACTATCGGCATATCGTAGCCGCTACTTAACTTTATTGTCGGGGCATTGCCGTTTGTACCTTTCGAGAGGTCGAATATCCCCGTGTTCGTATTGTTGTTGAAATTCAAATTCATGCTTTCAATCCATTTTTCAATTGTTTCTTTCGATTCGTTTCCGCTGAACCGTCGTCCCTGTTTCCATTCAGCTCCGGCAGTCATACTATGCAGGTCGGTGTCGCTTGACCCGATGCCGCTGGAGTGCGAGGTGCAGAACGGAATGATGGTCTTGCCCGCAAGGTTATGACTTTCAAGGAAGGTGAAAATGACTTTCGGAGCCTTGCCCCACCAAATAGGATAGCCGAGAAATACTACATTGTAGTCGGCGAGATTTTCACATTTGCCCTTGATAGCCGGACGTGCCGAAGGGTCGTTCTGTTCGCGGTTGGCACGGGAGGATGAATTATTATAGTTCAAATCCTCGGAGGTGTAAGTAACTTCAGGGTTAATGCGCCAAGTCGCTGCATCTGTCACTTCAACAATCCGGTCAGCAATTCCCTTTGTCGTGTTCGTACAAGAGAAATAGACTACCAAAGCACGACTACCCGACGGAGTTGGGTCTGGTGTAGGGTCGGGATCCGGTTCCGGTTCTGAGTCGGGAACGGGCGTTGGTTCTTCAGTCTTTATCGGTTCGTCTGACGGACTGCAAGCATTTGTTGTCAATAACATACACGGTAGTATTATAGATAATAGCCACATCTTCATTTCTTAATCGTTATTTGAGATTATTGTAAAAGAAAGCCTCTATTTTGTCGAATGGAATGGCTTGCAAATTATCATAAAGGTCTGTATGACTTGCGCCGGGAATAATCATCAGTTCCTTGTTATCACCTTTCAGTTTCTTGAACGCATCTTCTCCGAAATAACGCGAGTGTGCCTTTTCGCCATGAATGACAAGCACGGCATTTTCTATCTCGTCCGCACGGCTCATCAACGGAAAGTTGATGAACGGGATGGCTTCCGTTGCATTACGCCCCTGATTGGAATTTAGTGAGCGGGAATGATAACCGCGCGGGGTCTTATAATATGCGTGGTAGTCCTTGAAGAACTGAGGCGCATCGGCAGGCAGTTCGTCAGGAACACCTCCGCCCGGCTTCGGGAAACCGTTACGGAAATCCTCAGTACGTTGTGCCGCGAGTTTTTTGCGGAGCACGTTGCGAGCTTCGGCTCTATCGTCGGCATCGAAATACCCGTTGGCATTTACACGGCTCATGTCGTACATTGTGGAAGCGACGGTCGCCTTGATGCGCGGGTCGGCTGCTGCGGCATTGATAGCCAGTCCTCCCCAGCCACAGATACCGATAATGCCTATTTTTTCGGCGTCCACCATGTCGTTGGTTGCAAGGAAATCGACAGCAGCCGAAAAATCTTCGGTATTGATGTCGGGCGACACCACATAGCGGGGTTCGCCGCCGCTCTCTCCGGTGTAGGAGGGGTCGAAAGCGACGGTCAGAAATCCGCGTTCCGCCATAGTCTGTGCATAAAGTCCGGCGGCTTGTTCCTTGACAGCTCCGAACGGACCGCATACAGCGATGGCAGGCAGCTTGTCAGAAGCATCTTTCGGCACATACATATCGGCTGCCAACGTGATACCATAACGGTTCACAAATATTACTTTACTATGGTTTACTTTGTCGCTTTTGGGAAATGTCTTGTCCCACTCGGTAGTTAAATTCAATTCTTTCATATCCTTTTCGTTATTTGTTCTTTGACAGGCTACTCCCGACAGAAGCATCATTCCGATGACAAGGAGCGCAGTTAAATTTTTATTCATGATAATCGGTTTTTATGGTTCTCAATACCGTGGCTGGTACGCCGGCAACAATAGCATTGTCGGGTACGTCTTTCGTCACGACGGCTCCGGCGGCAACGATAGCGTTCTCGCCGACTGTAACGCCCGGCAGTACCATCGCACCCGCACCGATCCACGCCTTGCGACGGATAACAACAGGCTTGGTCTGCAACGTGTGGCGTATTTCGGGTTGTTCGGGATGTCCTTCCGTAAGGATTTTGGCTTCCGGTCCGATGAACACGCCATCTTCGATCGTTATGCCGCCTTGGTCAAGGAACGTACAGCCGAAGTTGATGAATACTTCTTTGCCCACGCGGGTCGTTTTTCCGAAAGCGGTGTAGAACGGAGGAAACATACGCACGGAATTATCAAGCGGTTGTCCCCAGATGCGTTCGAGCAACGCCCGCACTTCATCGGGCGAATGATAGCCCGTGTTGAGTTCTCCGACAAGCTGTCTTGTTTTTTCGACCTCCTCGCACAGACGGGGAAAGTCGGCATCCGTTTCCGTAATTCGCTTTCCGCTGCGCATTCTTTCTATAATATCGTTCATCATTACGTCCCCTCTTATTTGATTGTACTCATATCGATTACATAACGGAACTTCACTTTCCCATCGGCTACATTGCGCCAAGCCTTGTCTATTTCGGAAGCATCCGCCTTGATGATTTCCACTTCGGGGTAAATGCCATGAGCCACAGAATAATCAAGCATTTCCTGTGTTTCTTTGATACCTCCGATGAGTGACCCGTACACTTTACGCTGCGACAAGAAAGCCATGTTTGCTATATTCAGTGTTGATTTGTCGGGAAGACCAACAATCGCCATTTCACCGCCCATTTTCAGCATGGCGACATATTGTATCGGTTCATAGTTGGCGGGAATGGTGCTGATGATGAAATCGAATGTGTTTTTCATCCCTTTCATCTCTTCGGCATTGTTTACATTCACATAGCGGGTTACGCCCATCCGGGCGGCATCGGCACGTTTCTCTTCTGTGCGGTCAAACACCGTTACATCAGCACCCAAGTTCACAAGATACTGGACAGCCATGTGCCCCAATCCGCCATAACCGGCAACCGCCACCTTATCACCTTTCTTAACTTTGCTGAAGTGAATAGGCGACCATGTCGTTATACCTGCACACAAAAGCGGAGCAACGCGTTTCAGGTCAGCGGTTGCTGGTATCTTTATGGCGAAGTTCTCGCTTACTACGATATTGTCCGAGTAGCCGCCCATCGCCATCTCGCCATCGTGATAGATGTCTTTGGAATTATAGGTAAAGGTCGTACCTTTTTCGCAGAACTGCTCTTTGTGCATTTCGCAGGAGGAACAGTGACCGCAGGCATTGACCATACAACCCACGCCAGCCAAATCTCCGACTTTGAACTTGGTTACATTCTTGCCTACTTTTGCCACTCGTCCGGCAATTTCATGTCCCGGAATCATAGGATAAGAAGCATATAGTCCTTGTTCCTGTTGCTCATCCCATGCGGCGTGCAAATCACTATGACAGATACCCGCATACAGAATCTCGATCTGAATGTCGTTATCGCCAATGGCATGACGGGTAAATTCATAAGGATGGAAGGTGTCCTTTGCTGAAAACATGGCAAATCCTTTTGCCGGGATACGCTCGTTTTGGTTTTGTGCGATAGCAGAAGCAAGGACTGACAACGCTACCATAACCGTGATTACTAATCTTTTCATGTTTATCTGATTTTTAATTCTTATTTCTCTGGTGCAAAATTAGGTGGTTATTTAGAGCAACACGATACCTATCTTACGGACAGAAGTACCTCGATTACGGGTTTTGCCTAAATGTTGAGTGGTGATTATCAATAAAGTACCTGATTTACGGATAAAAGTACCTATATTACTTGTTTTGCTATGTTGTATTTTTATTATCGGATAAAATGTATTTCCTTTGTACTGCGAATAATGATATATACGTTATTGAAAGAAAAGAATTTATATAATTATGAATCAAAATACGGATATAGTAAAAGCAGACACGATTGAACAGTATAACCGATTTTTCGGGTTTGAAACACGTCATCCGTTAGTCGGCATTGTACATTTCGACAGTTCTGTGCCTCAACCGACACACCGGATGACTTTGGGGTTTTATGCGTTGTTCCTTAAAAAGACAACAGGTTGTATCATCAATTACGGAAAAACGGTTTATGATTTCGATGATGAAACAGTAGTGAGCTTCGCTCCAGGGCAAACAGTAGGAATCCACAGATTAGAAGATGGACCTGCTCCAGAAGCAATCGGATTACTTTTTCATCCTGACTTTCTACATCGTACTTCGTTGGGACAACAGATGAAACAGTATTCGTTTTTCTCATACGCTTCCAATGAAGCGTTGCACCTTTCGACAGAAGAACGTATTATTCTGCAAGACTACATGGAGAAAATTGTCCGCGAGTTGCAGCATCCTATCGACAAGTTTTCCAAGTCGTTGATTGTTTCCAATATTGAGGTCATGCTCAATTACTGTATGCGTTTCTATGAACGGCAGTTTATTACCCGTGAGGATATGAATCATGATGCGTTAGCACGTTTCGAGCGATTGCTGGATGATTACCTCTATTCTGATATGGCAATGAAAGAAGGAATCCCGACTGTGAAATATTTTGCAGACAAGATTTGCCTTTCGCCCAATTATTTCGGGGATTTGGTAAAGTCAGAAACCGGAAAAACGGCGCAAGAATATATCCAACTAAAGATGATTGCCGTTGCCAAAGAGCGGATGCTTGACCCAGCGGGAACAATCAAACAAATAGCTGAATCGTTGGGATTCCAGCACCCGCAACACTTTGTCCGCTTCTTCAAACGGCAGGAAGGTTGTACTCCGAAGGAGTTTAGAAATAAGATGATAGCATCATAAAATAAGATTGATTGAAATTGAATACCTAAAAACACATATTCATATAGCAATCGGATTGACCTTCATTGTCTCCAGATTCAAAAACAGCCCATGATGTTCCAGCATCCCGTTACGGAACATCTTCCACAGGATATTACAACCGAGTTGTGCCAACGTGGAGTTGATGAACAAGTCCTGAATGGGATTTGCTGCATTAATCAGGAAAATATGAAATAAGGTTTATCAAAATTGCCCGTTAAACCTGCTGTAGAACCTGCTATTGCCAGTTAAAATTACAATAAGGAAAATTGCAGATAAACAAAAAAATACTATCTTTGCAGTGTTATAAAAGTGTTCTTTAGACTTAATGCAAAACACGACGAATATATGTAGTTCGTTCGTTTCTAAATCGTTACCTATTATAATATAGATATTCTCTAATTGTCTGTATTTCAATTAGAAAAGAAAACTTGAATGTCTTGCCTGATGGTAGGTTATGTGTTTGGTTATTTTGGCGGCTTGCATCCATTTTTCTATGTTCCGTTCAATATTCGATGTCCCGGCAGGCAGCGTAAAAATCGGTTCTTCGGAGTTCTCTTTGGGATTCAGGCAATCGATAGCCTCTTTCGACAACGGCACGTTTATCAATTTTTGTGTCTTTTCCATTTTTGTCCTCACGAACAAGGTCTTGCCGTCGGGTGCTTTGACAATCTTATCCCATGTCAGCGAGCGCACATCGCCAAGACGAAGCCCGGTAAAGCAAGAAAACAGAAAAGCCCATTTCACGTCCTCATGCGGGCAGGAAGCCACCATAACCGCTTTCATTTCTTCCAATGTCAGGTATTCTCTCATGCTTTCCGACGGCTGGTATTTCTCCTTTGAACTTATGGATTTCAAAGGGTTGGCAGACAGAATGCCGTCCCGTACCGCCTTGTTCAACGCTCCGTTCAGAACCGCCTGATGATGATGCGCCGCCCCGTTGCTTATAGCACTGCCGTCCTTGCGTACCCCGTTCTTCGCATAGCGCAAAAATTCTATGAAGCCTCGGCAGAAATCGACATCCACGTTTGCCAAGACAATATCCGGGCGATTGGTTTCTTTTAGATACGTTTCGATTTTTCCCCGCAAATCCCGCCTCCCTTTAAGAGTGGATTCGGAAAAGCCGAATTTCTCTTGCTCGTATTCTTTCAGGAAATCGACAAGCGTAATACATGATCGCTTCACCTTGTTCCACTGGCGTACACCGTGGTTCTGTAATGCCAAAATGCGCTCGGCTTTGATTTTATCCGCAACCTGCTTTGCATGGATGTTCTGTTGACGGTCAAGCGGTGTCAATTCGGGTACAAGGTATAAACCGAGCGATTCAATCTTGCGTACTCCCTTTACATAGACATCGAGATACAAGCTCATGTTTCCGTTAGCCAGTTTGCGCTGGCGAACTCGGACGGGCTCTTTTACTTTCTGTACTTTCTTCGGGCGTGCCATGATATTTTTCTTTTCTTGATATTCTCTTTTCGCAGACAGATTTCCCCTGCCTTGCGTGTGCAAAGATAACTATGATATTTGTATCACGCAACAAATATGCAACAAAATATCACTAAAACAACGCTGAAAAATGCTTTTATTGGCAAAATCGGAAAACAACATAAATACCTAATTTACATTATATTACATTGCTTTTCTTTCCTTTAATATGATTATATTTTCCATATTAAAACCCTATACTTCATCGGTTTTTAGCACCCAATAGTATTTAATGTATTGGGAAAGTATAGGTGACGGATATAGAACTTTGCTTTCTCTCATCGCTATTTCGTTAATCTGCTGTGCGCATGGCGGTAAATATAGAGGTTAATCTCCGCATGACAATAAAGTATGCCGAAAATTTAGATGAATGGCGTGTGTTTTGTTCCGCTATATGTCAGTGTTAAACGGTGCATTGCCCTCGTGACCGCCACATATAGCATACTCCGGTCGATTTCTGAATGATAATTCCTATCGTCTGTTTGTGGAATAATTACCTCATCAAATTCCAAACCCTTTGCCATGTGTGCAGAGGTGATAACAATACCCTGCACAAAAGCCGAACTTTGGTTCGATAGGAAATGAATATCAGGAATTTGTAATTTATCTGCCATCTCACAGGCTTGCGATTCGGTTTTGCAGACAATCCCCAGCGATTTATAGGCGGATGCCTGATAGGTAGCTATTAAATCTTTAATAGCAGATAGTTCTTCTTTCTCATTATTAAATTGTAATACTTTCGGTTTCTCTCCGTATCGTGCGACTGGTTCAAGATCGGTATTTGTCCGTATTTTCTGTGCAAAATCAGTGATCTCGCAAGTAGAACGGTAACTTTTGCATAGCTTCATCACTTCACCCATGACAAGAGCTTTCTGAATCATATCCGCAGTAGACGAGCCGTAAGGATTAACCGACTGGCTGGCATCGCCCAATACCGTTTTCCGACAAGGGAATAGCTTTTGTATTACCTTATACTGGATTGGAGAATAATCTTGCATTTCATCTACCAGCAAATGTTTAACATAGTTCTTTGTATCACCTTCCAAAGCGATATGTAGATATGCCAATGGTGCTAAGTCGGAATATTCAAGTGTGCGGTTCTTCTGCATTTTAAACAGTTCCGGCTTATCCATCCATGCGAAGAAATCTTTATAGACTTGCAGATCATTATTTCCGGCAAACATTCGCTTAATCTCTTTCTTTAGGAAATTCCGTTCAGCAGTCGTCACAGTGAAAGCGTACTGTACTTTCATCATATCGAGAATATAATCCGTCATTGCCTCAAACCGCTGGCGCATGGGGTAGCGGTTGAAACGGTGGAATTGCTCTTCGATAAATTCAGCCGGGACGGTGATATGTTTGGTTAGTTTCACATCTTCCGCCCTAAAGTAGTGGTTTTCGATATGCAGAATGAAGCGATCCAGACTGGCGATGAAATCGAAAGATGATTTATATTCGATGCGCTCTATAAAGTCCGGTGTTGGTTTTGTCAGCAATTCATTCACTTGCTCGAAAAAGCTCAGGTATTTGTATTTGTGATTCAGTACTTCGGAAAGTATCTGTTCCATGCTGGATTCGGGTACGGTTTCTTCCCCCAGTTCGGGCAGGACGTTAGAGATATAATCGGCAAACACCTTATTCGGAGAAACAATCAATATGTCTTTTGAAGAGATACTGCCCTGAAAAGCATATAGCAAGTAGGCGATGCGGTGTAGGGCAATAGAAGTTTTGCCCGAACCTGCCACACCCTGAATAATAAGCGTTCGGGCTTCCTCATTACGGATAATCCGGTTTTGTTCTCGCTGGATCGTGGCAACGATGTTCTTCATCTTATCATCTGCATTAGAACTTAGTTCCTTTTGCAGTATATCATCGTGGACGGTCAGCGCACTTTCGATCATGAATTCCATCTTTCCAGCCCGGATTCGGTATTGGCGTTTCAGGGAAATTTCTCCATTAATTTCTCCCGATGGGGATTGATAAGATGCTTCGCCCAGTTCATGATCGTAGAACATACTCGAAATAGGTGCTCGCCAATCATAAATTACGGTTGTTCGGCTTTCAGTATCGTGAAAGGTGTGGATGCCAATATAAACAGGGATTATCGGACGGTTTTCGTTCTTCTCTTGAAAGTCGATTCGTCCGAAGTAGGGAATATCCACTATTTTGGCAAGCCGTCGGCGTTTGTCAATTACACTTTCGCCTATGGCAAAATGATTCAGGATGCTTTCACGCATGGAGCGTATCTCATGTGGATCAATATCTTTATTACTCCAAAGGTAGTCTTTGTACTCTGCCAATGTATCTACATGGTCTTTCACGGATACATCGGTATGGCTGATTATCTGCTTCAGCCGGGTGATTATTTGCTGCAAATAGATTCTTTCTTGCTTCTCTGTTTGATTGAATACCATAGTAATTTATTGCTAAAGGATGAAAATAGAGTCAAAACGGTGCGCAAAATTACTGCAATCCAATAGGATAGGAAATGGCTATTTATAGCTATATATATCCATAAGTTTTGTATCTTTGCACGTTCAAAATGAACGACATGGATATTCTTAAACTTGCCCTACATAATCAGCAAACTGCTTGGAAGATACTGGAACATACCGGTATTATCCCAGCATGGGAACGTATTGGGGCAACTGTCCATCTGGTAGGTTCGCTCAAATCCGGTCTGCTGGCAAAGAGTAGGGATATAGACCTGCATATATATACTGATACATTGGATATTGCAGCCAGCTTTTCAGTGATGCAGGAACTTGCCGAACGGCTCTCTTTAAAGGAAGTCCACTATAAGAATCTGATTCAGATAGAAGAAGAATGCATCGAATGGCACGCCATCTACGAAGATGAAGACATGAACACGTGGAAGTTCGACATGATTCATATTCGTAAAGGCTCAAAATATGATGGTGTGGTTGAAAAAGTAACTGCTGCCATAACGAACCGACTTACCCCGGAAATCAAGCAAACTATCCTTCAAATTAAATTCGATGTGCCGGACGGTGTGCAGATTCCCGGCATAGAAATCTATCATGCTGTTTTCGTGGGTGGAGTTCGTAGTTACAAAGAACTGGAACAATGGAGAAAAACCAATCCGCTGACAAATAGCTTGGATTGGTTGCCGTAATGGAAAATACGTTTAAAGTACCCTACAAATATATCGTATGTAACAAAAATTGAAAATGAAAAAGATTAGAATAACAGCTATAAGAAGGGTGCAGCATAGTGATTTGTCGGCTATGTACGAAAATCTGATTGAACACACTTGTGTTATTGAACAAGGTACAACCTTTATTTCAGTTGATGGGCAGAAACCGGAAGAACTGTGTGAAAGCGCATGGGGTTCAATGAGCTATTTTGTTACGGAATTAGCCAATGGAGGCGGTAACTTCTATGATGGCTGGATGAAAAATTCGCACTCAGCAATGATTTCGTGTAACGATGGTTTTCGTCCTGTTAGTTTTTATATTGAAGTGATTGAATAATGATGTACATTAAGATAAAACGCCAGTGCTTAGTTAATAGAGAATACCGAAACTTTCTGCCCGGTTGATGGCTTCTATCACATTATCGACATTCAGTTTTGCCAATATATTCTTGCGGTGATTGTTCACCGTGTAAATACTAAGGTTCAGTTTATAAGCAATTTCCTTGCTCAAAAAGCCCTGTCGGATTAATAAGAGTATTTCCTTTTCCCGCTTGGTTAATTGTTGGTCTGTCGGAACAACTGCCGATGCAAGTATCTCACCCGTTTTCCGATTTATAACCGTCCGCTTGATTCGCTCCAAAGGTGTTTGGTCAGGCGCAATATCCATCACTCCCATAATCATCCACGCCTTTCCGTTCTTGTCTTTCTGAATCACTTGGTGACGACTGATTACATTCACATATTCCTGCCGGGCATTCAACATACGAATCTGGAATATCTGCTGATAATCATTTCTTTGTTCCTGCGGAAGTGAATAGATGAACTGCCCGTGTTCAATCTGGTGCTCGATGAGTTGTGCCCGGTCGTCCGGGTGAATTCGTTCCTCCAATAAATCACCCTGCTTCCGAATCGTCTTTATCCATGTAGGATTATATCCGAAGATAGTAGCAAAATTATCGGATGCAAAATCGTATCGTTCTTTGAAAACATCTACCGTAAAGATGCAACTGTGGCTCATTTGTGAGAATGTCTGTATGGATGCCCTGCGTTCATTCCACAAATCATAGTCCACATCCAGCGGGCTTATCTGCTGTCTTGCCCATAATTCTTCGGGAGTTATCTTATTGGTAGTCATGTGGCAAAGATAAGCGATAAATCTTTTCGTATCTCTATTTCCATTTGACTTTCTATGTAAATGCGTTCAAAAAAGAATATCCTATGAGTATATTCCAAATGAATTGAGCCAGAGATAGACAGGATATACCACTTTCAGACAGTTTTGAAAACGGCTCTTGATTCTTCTTTCATTTGCCGATAAAAATAGAATCAACACGTTTTATAAACCATTTAAAATTAAAAGTATGGAAGTAGTAACCATTGAAAAGAGAACCTTTTCGTATGTCTGCGAACAGTTCACCGAGTTTGCCAAACGGATAGAATGTCTGTGCAGCACTCATACCCAGAAAGTAGAAAACTGGCTGGATAGTCAGGAAGTGTGCCTGTTGTTAGGCTTTAGCAAACGAACGCTGCAATATTACCGAAGCAGTGGACGGTTGGCTTATTCTCAAATCGGGAGCAAGATTTATTATAAGTCTT
>ULWJ01006812.1_pt1 | contig 18317 bp, 13 predicted proteins | sample 1960221 | NCBI WGS metagenome assembly ULWJ01 (sample SAMEA4835809, study PRJEB28245) | human gut metagenome | biome: gut microbiome; material: fecal sample | place: Denmark | collected 2008 | reverse complement strand
AATCCAGTGAAGAACTTCGAATTATTTTGAAGTTCTTTTTTTGTGTGTAAATATAGAAAATACAAAAAGCGGTCAGTGAAATTTTTACTGACCGCTTTTTGCGTTCCTTCATGATTATGGAAAAAAATAGAAGGCATATGAATTGCCGCATACATATGAATTTTTAACGAGGTATCTGCGGTAGAATATCTCGCTATCCAAGAAAAAGTATTTCAAACATCGTCTGAAACTTCTGTTTTTTGATTATCATTATAAAGCTTTACTGTAAAGGTTGTGCCTTTTCCTTCAGCACTCTCTACATGAATTTCCCCATTACAAAGGCATATAATCCGGTGAACCAAAGTCAGACCAAGACCATTGCCGTTATGGGTTCCTGAAGGGTCCATACTATAAAACTTTTCAAAAATGTGATCCAATGTTTCTGGAGACATGCCTGTACCATAATCTTGAATGGATGCGGTGATACAAGCATCATCTTGAGAAAGCCGCACAGAAATAGTTCCATTTTCAGATGAAAATTTAATGGCATTAGAAATCAGATTATACCAAATTTGAGATACCATATTTTTGTTTCCTAAATAAGAAATGCTTTCCATTTCAATATCCCAATTGAGATTTTTTTCGTTCCAGAATTTTTCCATAGATAATATGGAATTACGAATCTGTTCGTCCAGAGAATATGTTGTTTTGTCCAATACAATGTCCTGATTTTCCAGTTTGGAAATCAACAAAATATTATTGATTAATGCGGAAAGCCGTTTGGAACTGGAAATGATCAGGTCAATATAGTTTTGCCGTTCCTGTTTGGATAGGGTTTCATCCTGCAAAAGGGTAACATATCCTTCTATCACAGCCAAAGGTGTTTTAAACTCATGTGAAACATTAGCTACAAAATCGTTACGGAATGTTTCGATATGACTCAATTCTTTTGTCATGATATTAAAACTACGGATCAATTCCCGAATTTCTTTCCCAAATGCTTTTTCTTCCAATTGTATGTTGAAGTTCCCCTGAGAAACCAGATGTGCTGCTTCATTTAACTGTATGATTGGTTTTAATACATGTTTTCCGACCAGCTTTGTCAGCAAAGTGCCGCTGAAAATACTCATGATGATGAAAATCACCAGCATAAACAGGGGAGCTGGATTATGTATCCAGCCAAGACTAATGGCGATGAATGTTAGTACTGATAAAAAGGTAGAACTAACAATTTGTATTAGGAAAAATGAAAAAGAAAAAAGAAAATTCAATTTGTGTTTGGACAGTGCCTGCATATTACCGCTTCACCGCCTTATATCCCAATCCCCGTACCGTTATAATTTCAAAATCCGGATTGTTGCGGAATTTTTCCCGCAGTCGGCCAATATGTACGTCGACGGTGCGGGATTCTGTTTCTGTATCCAGTCCCCAGATTTCATCCATTAATTGCTGTCGTGTGAAAATATGATTTAAAGAGGATAAGAGCTTGAACAAAATCAAGAATTCTTTCTGCGGCAGCATTTCCTCTTTATCGTTTTGCGTCACAGTGAGGGAATCGTATTCCAATTTCGTATGTCCAACAATGACTCTGCGTTCATGATTGATCTGCGCCCGTTTGAGAAGGGCACCAACCCGCAGCACTATTTCATTGATGTTGATGGGTTTTACCATATAATCATCAGTTCCGGCACGAAATCCCTTTTCCATATCGTCAAAAGTATCTTTTGCCGTAATCATCAGTACCGGTTGATTATAATTGGCATTGCGGATTTCCTGCACAAAGGAATATCCATCCATGACCGGCATCATAATATCTGAAATGATTAAGTCAATATACGTATTGTCCAGTACATCTATGGCTGCCTGACCGTTTTCCGCTTCTGTGCAGGTATAACCATGCTTGCGCAGAACGGTGCAGAACAAATGACGCAGTTTGCTGTCGTCTTCTACGACCAAAATATGAAACATGAACATGCTCCTTTCTTATGATGTTTTTTTCATTATAAAACAGAATTGTCAATTGTTTGTAAACAGATTCGATGGTATTTCATTTAATTTCCATTAAAAAATATACCACAATCTTCAGTAGTTTAGGAACAGATTTGACCTATCTAAATTTAAATTCCATTAAAAACCCAAAAGTTTACATTCGGTTGATGTTTAGTTGATATTTAGTTTAAAGCTTCCGTGTAGACTTGGTGGCGAATTTTCGAATGAAGGAGGACATTTATGAAAAGAAGCATTTATGTTTTGATTGCATGTGCCTATTCTGTTCTGTTTTGCGCTGGCTGTGGCGCAGGGAAGCCAGCTGGGGACATGTCACAGATGTCAACATCTGTTGCCGTAGAGACACAGGAAATCGCCTTGCAGCCTATGGAACAGTATGTCAGTGTTTCATCTAAAGTATCATCGGAGCAGGAGGTTTTTGTGGTACCGAAAACTTCCGGAACAGTGAAGAAACTGTATGTAAGTCTGGGGGATACGGTTAAGGCAGGAGACATCCTTTTTGAAATAGACGATACGGAAGCAAGACTGCAAGTACAGCAGGCCCAGGCATCTTTGGAATCTGCCCAGGCTAATTATGATCAAAATGTAGGCGGCAGTTTGGAAACACAGTTGGATCAGATGCAGGCAACAGTGGATTCTTATCAGATTCAATATGATGACCTGAAAAAAGAACTGGAAGAAACAGAGGCCCTTTATGAAATCGGTGCTGCTTCCCAGAGCGAGGTTGATAACCTGAAATCCAGTGTAAATAAGGCGAAAATTCAGCTGGAGTCTGCGCAGAAGCAATTGGAACTGAACAAAGGCAGTATTTTGGAAGATACGAAGAAATCTTTGCAGGCAAATATCACACAGGCAGAAGCTTCTCTGGCAAGTGCCCAGAAGCAGCTGGATGATACAAAAGTCCGTGCGGAAATTGATGGTATCGTTGGTACTTTGAATATTTCCGAAGGCAGTGTTGTCAATGCCCAAGGTGAAGCCATGACATTGGTGAATATGGATAACCTGAAAGTGTCATTCCATGTTTCAGAAGATGTCATCAATGAAATTTCTGTTGGCTCTCCTGTCTATATTACGGTTTCCGCAGTATCAGATGATCCTATGACAGCAACAGTCACCAATATTTCTGAAGCGGCAGACAGCTCTACAAGACTTTATCAGGTAGAAGCAGCTTTGAGCAATACCGAAGGAAACTTAAAGCCAGGTATGTTTGCCAATGTAAGGTTGGTAACCGAAACAAAAGAAGATACCATTGTTGTTCCTTTGAATACTGTTTTGACAGACAATGGAGAAAAATACGTTTTTGTAGTAGATGAAAATAACATTGCCCATAAAACTGTGGTAGAAACAGGATTGGAAAATGATACATACATCGAAATTACCAGTGGTTTGAACATTGGGGATACGGTTGTTACCAAAGGTCAGGACTTCCTGTCAGACGGCAATACCGTAAATATTACAAACGGGACAACAGAACAGGAATCAATCGCAGAAGTACCAGAGCAGGAATGATGAACTTTTCTGCGGATTTCTAAAACAAAGGAGTTGATATGTTTGGATATTACAAAGATTTCGATTAAACGTCCCGTTGCCATCATGATGGTTATGTTCATCATCATCATTCTGGGTGCAGTTTCCATTATCAAAATGGAAATGGAATTGACACCGGAAACGGAAATGTCTATGGTCATGATTATGACGACCTATGAAGACGCCGGGCCGGAAGAAGTGGAAAATCTGGTTACGGAGAAAATCGAAAGCGCAGTTGCCAATGTGGAAAATGTAGAGTCTATTTCTTCCACATCATCAGAAGGCAGCTCTATGGTTTCCATTGAATTTAATTATGCAACCAATCTGGATACGGCCATTACAGACTTGCGGGATAAATTGAGCATGGTGGAAGCAACTTTGCCTGATGGCTGTGATTCTCCCAATATTATGAAAATGGATATGAATTCCATGCCCATTGCCACCATTGTGGTTTCCGGTGAGGATATGACATCCGATGAGCTGAAATCATTTGCAGAGGATGATATTGAACCCCGTCTGGAACGTCAGGAAGGCGTTGCTTCCGTAGACATCATGGGTGGTACAGAACAGGAAATCCTGATTGAGATTGATCCGGAACGACTGGAAGGTTTGGGATTGACCATGACTTCCATTGGGCAGATCCTTTCAGCGGAAAACAGCAACCAGTCCGGCGGCAGTATTTCCTATGGCGAAAAGAGCATGACCATCAGTACCAAGCTGCAGATGGAAAGCATTGAAGATGTCAAAAATACACCCATTCAGATTGCAAATGGTACAGTTATGCGTCTGGGGGATATTGCTACCGTCACAGAAACACAGAAGGAAGTTACATCTATCAGCCGTTACAATGGGGAATCTTGTGTCACACTTTCTGTCAAACAGTCCAGTGATGGCAATACAGTAACTGCTGTGAATAACATTTTGGATGAAGTGGAAAAACTCAATGCGGAATATCCGGATATGACCATTGAAGTGGTAAGTGAGTCCGGCAGTACCATTGAAGATTCTGTTATGAACGTTGTTTCCAATATTTTTACAGGTGCGATTCTTTCCATTCTGGTTATGTTTGTGTTCCTGAAAAATGTTGGCTTGACTGGCGTCATTGCTGTTTCTATGCCAATCTCTATTATTGGTACATTTGTATTTTTGTATTTCTCCGGCACAACACTGAATATGATCTCTCTGGGCGGTTTGTCCGTCGGTGTCGGTATGCTGGTAGATAACTCGGTTGTTATGCTGGAAAACATTTACCGTTATCGTACCAGCCTTGGCTATGGTAAGGTAAAAGGAACCTATCGTGCCGGCAGAGAAGTACGATCTTCTCTGATTGCGTCCACATTGACAACCATTGTTGTATTCATTCCCTTCGTTTTCGTATCCGGCATGATGATGCAGATGATGACAGACCTGGCGCTTGCCATTGTATTCTCTCTGGCAATGTCTTTGATTTCTGCAATGACAGTGGTACCTATGTTGGCAGGGAACTATGTAAATAATGTACATCGAAATAAAGTGCCGAAAAAACTGGATTTCATCAATAAGATGCTGAATATGTTCGATATCGGCATGAAAAAGCTGAGTAATCTGTATGGCAGATTTTTGAAATGGGCAGTTTGGCATAAGAAAAGAACACTTTCTTGTGTAATGCTGGTATTCATTGCCTCTTTGTGCATGCTTCCATCTGTTGGTATGGAATTGATGCCATCTTCTGACGAAGGTACTTTCTCTGTAACAGTGAAAGCACCGAAGGGCAGCAATCTGGATACAGTAGATGCACTGTCTTTACAGGTGGAAGAAATTCTGGAACAGATTCCGGAAATGGTATCTATCAGCGTAACTATGTCTGGTTCTTCCGGCTCTATCATGGGCAGTTCTGAAGAAAGCAGCATCAGCTGTGTATTGGTTGATAAAAATGAACGTGACCGCAGTACAGACGAGATCGTAGAAGAAGTGCGTAATTCTGTGAAGAATATCGCAGGGGCAGAAATCAGCGTTTCTTCCAGCTCCAGTATGGGCTCTATGATGGGCGGCGGTGTTTCCGTAGAAATCTATGGCGATGACATGGATAAGTTGCAGGAAATCAGCGATCAGATCGCATCTCAGATGGAACAGATCGAAGGTGTTCGTCAGGTAAGCAGCTCTCTGGAAGATCAGGATACCGAAGTAGCCCTGCAAATTGACAAAGAACGTGCAAGACAGTATGGACTGACAGATTCCGACATTGCAAGTCAGGTAAGAAACACTGTTTCTGGCTTTACAGCAACAACACTGAAAGCAAACGGAACAGAAATGGATATTCGTATTGTATTTCCTGACGAGAGCATGTCTACACTGAGCGATATCAATGACTTGTCTATTATGACAGGTGATGGCAAAGTGATTCCTTTGTCCTCCGTTGCGGAAATTACCATGGAAAATGTGCCGTCTTCCATTTCCAGAGACGACCAGAGCAGATATGTAACCATTTCCTGTGATGTATATGGCCGTGATAGCGGCAGTATCGGTAATGATATTCAGGCTATCATTGACCAGATGACCATTCCTGATGGTTACAGCGTAAAACTAGGTGGTACCAATGAAATGATGAATGATACATTCTCCTCTTTGGGTCTGGTAATCGTTCTGGCGATCGTGCTGGTTTACATGGTTATGGCAGCGCAGTTTGAATCCTTTGTAAATCCCTTTATCATTATGTTTACCATTCCTTTGGCATTTACAGGGGCAATTTTCCTGCTGTTCATTACAGGAGAACCTCTGAGCATGATGGCGTTGATTGGCTGTCTGGTGCTAGTAGGTATCGTTGTAAACAATGGTATTGTATTGATTGACTATATCGATATTTTGCGTAACAGAGATGATTATTCACTGGTAGATGCCATTTTGACTGCATGTCCTACCAGATTAAGGCCCATCCTGATGACAGCATTGACGACAATTTTGGGGCAGTTCCCTATGATTTTCTCCAATGGTACCAACAGTGAAACACTGAAAGGTATGGGGCTTGTCATTGCCGGTGGTCTGACCACATCAACATTCCTGACTCTGGTAGTCGTACCTTTGCTGTATATGATCTTAGACCGGTTTGTGCAGGCATTCCGCAATAAGATGAAATTTACTAAGAAGGCAAATCCTTATGAAATTGAACAGGAATGCTGTTAATGAGAGAAAGGAGGTTTTTTATGAAATATAAATTGGCATTGCTGCTGACGGTGACGATGCTGATACCAACTGCAACGACTGCACTGGCAGCGGAAACGAGTACGACAGCAACAGAAACCACAAAAACTGCGTCAGAAGCAAATACCGCAGAAACAACAGAAAGCGGTGTTTGGCAGCTGACATTCGAAGAGGTACTGGAACTGGCAGAAGAAAACAGTTCCGACCTGGATAACGTGGCGGAAAAAGCAGAATACCTTCAGGATTTGAAGGAAGATATCTGGGATATTACAGGTTCTTTCTCTGTGCCGACCGTTAGTTATCAGCAGTGGGTAGATGATGATGTTTACAGCATCTATTCTCAAGTCCAGTCTATCAGCAGCAGTATGACCCAGAATCGTTATACGGAAGAGATTACAAAGTTGTCACTGGAATCAACCGTAAAAAGTTACTTTACCTCTATTTTGAGTGACGAAAGTTCTCTGGAAGTGCCCCAAAAAGAGGCAGAAGTAAAGAAAACCCAGTATTTGCAGGGTCAGACCAAAAATAAAATGGGGCTGATCAGTGATTACGATCTGCGTACACTGGAAACAGAGTATAAGACTGCGGTGGACAATGTGCAAACACTGGAAAGAGCCAGTGAGGAGGAATACCGTTCCTTTAATCAGTTGTTGAGCATCAGTGATGATACAGAATATGAACTGAAATATGATGTAGAGTATACACCCTACAACATGGGACAGAGCATGACACAGTATATTCAAAATAAACTTAATACGGATTATACCATCAAATAGCTGGAACAGAATGTGGATGACGCTGAGTTCAACAAAAACTATATGTCTATGTCCAGCACAAATTCCCAGTCTGCTACCAACAAATACTCTTACGAGGAAGCCAAAAGTACCTTAAAAACAGCCAAAGAAGATAAAGAGCTGGCAATCCAGAATGCGTACAATGAGGTACAGGAATTAGAGAATCAATATGAAACAGCACAGCGAAATCTGGAAACAGCAAAATCCAATTTGGAATTGGCGGAATTGAATTATTCTTTGGGCAGAAATACGGCATTGGATGTAACGAAAGCGGAACTGGATGTAGAAGAAGCGGAAAATACATTGTCACAGATCGTATATTCCCACGATATGAAGGTTTATCAGTTGGAGAACACAGAATTATTGTAAAATCAAACATAAAAGTTGCTTTTCATGATCGTCTGATTGAGTGAGCAAATAGAAGAAACAGAGAAAGATATGTCATTTTCATTCATTTGAAAATGCATATCTTTCTTTTTTGTATTCATATAGTTGACAGTTGGAAAAGAGAGGTATACTTTAAAAGCAGGATGTGTTGTTTTTGTCAAAAATACGTTGAAAAGTTTCGGGAATGATATTCACATTGTATAATAAAATCAATAATTAATGAATTATGTAAATTACTTATATAAAAACGAACAAAAATGGAATGAGTTATAAAAAAGTTTGCGTGTGATTTTGTATGAGGCGATTTGGAGGCGATGCATTATGGCAAATATTTCAAGTGCAAGTGGAAAGATTACATTAAAAGGTGATTGGACGCAGGAAGCACTGGATGCTTTAGAACCAGTACTGGACATGTGGAATTTTTACGGTGAGTATTGAATCCAAAGTTATGATGGGTTCGATGAGGAACACCTGACATCGGACTTTTTTGGCTGCGGAAGATGGTCATTTTCAGGTACACTTGAATCATTTGAAGATTGGACAAGACAATGGTTTAAAGATAATCCCAAAAAACCAAATGGCGAACCTATTTGTGCTACGACAGAGGAACAGTACGAAAACTTCCTGAAAATTATGTGTGAAAATAATCTTGTGATCGAGATGGATTTTGAGGATGTGGAAGAAAGCTGTGGCGGACATATCCATGAGATTGGTCAGTTTACTTCTGAAGACGGAAGCTGTATCACTTATGAAACAATGGAATGCGAGGACATTGTTCTATCTTGGGATGAATATGAAAGAAGTTCTCTAGAAGCTGCAGTGGACTTCTTTGAAAACTTTTTGTCAGATGCGGACAGAAAAAAACTGCGTAAGTGGGTAAAAAATCATGTCATGCCGACAGATATATTTGAGGAATGTGATGATTATGAGGAAATTATAACGTATTTTGGTGATTACGGCGAAGACCCGTTTTATCGTTTCTGCCGTAAATTCTATCCCGATACAGAAGAATGTGACGAGTTCACTGGAGAATATGAAAATGTATATGGATGCCTTGTGGAAGAATCAGTAGACGATGAGGACTGTGATTACGACGAAGAAGATTATGACGATGTGGAACTTGAGGACGACGATGAAGATGATGAAGACAGCGAAGATGAAGACGTTAATGCTTGGGATACAGAACCTCAATATCCTCTGGATGAGATTGATTCCTTGGAAATCAGTGGCAGCGCCTTTGTTTTGACCGGTGATTTTCAGAACTGTGATGGCGACAGGAATCAGGTCAAGGAAATGATTGAAGCCAAAGGCGGGAGATGCACCGGTGCCGTCAGCGGCAAAACGAACTACCTCGTTTTGGGTGATTTTGGCTCAGCAGGTGCCAAGAAGATTGATCAAGTCATGGAACAACGGGCAAAAGGCAAGGATATCAAAATCATTGCGGAATATGACCTGTTCCGTTTTCTGTAAAAGGATAGGGGGAATCACACATGAGTAAGTGGAAGGATTTTGAATTTTGCGCAGCAGGCTGGGATAAAAAAAGATGGGATCTGCGCTATACTGGCGAGAACAAAGATCTGGTGATACCGGAAAAAATGATCGCGAAAGCAGGAGAAAAGGCAACCATTGCCATTTCTGCTGCCAATGGCAACGAATTGGAAAGCATTACTCTGCCCAAAAACATTTATGATGTTTGGCTTGGTACACTCTATGGTGCAAAAAGTTTGAAAAAAATTACTGTTGATCCGGAAAACCCATATTTGAAAGATGTTGATGGTGTGCTTTACACCAAAGACGACAAAAGACTCATAAAGATGCCTTGCCAAAAGACAGGAACCTATACTGTATCTGATGGTGTGGAAGAGATCGAAGTGACTGCTTTTCAATATTCACATTTAGATGAGGTGATATTGCCGGAGTCCTTAAAGGAAATCGGAAATTGTTGTTTTCAGTACAGTGAACTGAAAAAAGTAACGATACCGAAAAGTTTGCCAGAATTAGAGGATAATGTTTTTTCTGATTGTCGAGAATTGGAGGAATTTTCGTTTTTGGGAGATACCAGTATTCAGTATGGGTATGTGGATATGGACTCTGAAATGGAAAAGCGGATTTCCGGAGATGGTTTTACACAGACAGCGGAATGTTATCTTCTTGCCTGCTTAAAGAGTTATCCGAATATTGAAAAATGCAGAAGAAAATTCATTGCGGCGGCAAAACGCGGAAAAAGGGAAAAAATAGTGGAATATCTCTTGAGCACTTTACCGGATGCACCTGTGGAAAAAGGCACATTCGAAATCAGTGACTTAGAAGATGGAACGGCTGCAATCCAGTCATACAAAGGCGAAGAAAGCGTCATTGAGATTCCTGCCGAAATGGATGGCAAAAAAATAACAGCAATCGGAAAGGGAGCTTTTGAGGAAAATGAATCTGTGGAAAAGGTCATTGTGCCTGAGGGGGTGGAACTGATCGAAAAGAATGCCTTCAAGGGTTGCATATCCTTAGAAGAGGTAGTATTGCCGGAAAGCTGTACAGATATTGGTGCTTCCGCTTTTGAGGACTGCAAAATTTTGAAAAAATTGAATTTGCCGCAGAATATAGCTATTTTGTCCAGAGAGATGCTGAAAAACTGTACATTACTGGAAAAACTGGAGTTGCCAAAAGGACTTGTGAAGATTGATAGTGAAGCCTTGTATGATTGTGATAGCATCACAGAATTGGAACTGCCGGAAGGCTTGCGGTATTTGGGAAAAGAATGCTTGTATGCCTGCGGCTGTAACTATGGCCTGGTGCTTCCCGGAGAATGGGGATACAGCAAAAGAAAATTTGCCATTCCGGCGTCCGTGACACAGATTGATGATGGCGGAAATGGTATCTTTGCCGCTTATCCCAAGGCGCAGGAGCTGTTCGATGTGTTTGAGTATAAAGTGATTTTACAGGTGAAAAGAGGTTCTGTTGCTCATAGATATGCGGCGAAAAAGAAGATTCGGTTTGAATTAGTCTGATAGTAAAGAAGGAAAATCGTTTTCCGTGGAAAGGAGACTTATTATGCGTGAAATCAATAGAGACGCAGAAGAACTCAGAAGTAAGCTTCTGTCCGAAGTTTACGCCGGAGCAGTGCCTGGTATGCCTGCCATGATACTGGATGAAAGCAGAATCCGTAATGCTGACACAGACGAACTGGAAAAGATTGCGAAAGAATACGGATATTAAAATCAGAAAGAAAGCAATACTTTAGAGGGCTGTTTAACAGGAAAATAAAAATAGCTGGAATCTTTTCAATATAAAGGATTCCAGCTATTATATTTTTACTGATGAAGGAAGCTTGAGAAAAGGATGTTATTTTTGTTCTGTCATTGCCAAAGGATACATAGAATAACATCATGATATATTTGAAAGCAAAACAGAATTCAATGGCATTTTCGTTGTATTTTTATACCTAACATGATAAAATTAAAAGTCCGGGGAAAGAGACAGAAACGTCATATATCTTGTTCTTTTTTTCCATCTATGATACACTCTTAATATTAAGGTTAAATGGAATCTGCGTTTCCAAATCGTGGTGAAACGACAGGATTGGGTTTAGAAGATTCATATATCGTACAGATATCCAATAGAATTTACTTGATTGAACCAGTGTAAACAATGAATCCATGATGTTTTGAAAGGAGCAAATCGTATGAAGAAAAAGGTTGCAATATTATTTGGTGGTTGTTCTGAAGAACATGACGTATCCATAAAATCTGCAAGAGAAATCTGGAAATATATTGACAAAGAAAAATATGATCCCGTTTATATCGGTATTTCCAGATCCGGCGAATGGAAACTCTGTGATGAACCTACTGCTGATTGGGATGCGAAAACAACACAGCGTGTCATTTTGTCCTCCAACAAACAGGATAAAGGCATGCTGGTACTGAAAGACGGTACTTATGAATTGGTTCCTCTGGATGTTGTATTCCCCATGATCCACGGCAAAATGGGCGAAGACGGCACCATTCAGGGTCTGCTGGAAGTGACAGGTATTCCTTATGTAGGCTGCGGCATTCCTGCTTCTGTATTGTGTATGGATAAATCCATGACATACCTGACAGTAAGCAACCATGGATTCCGCGCGCCTGGATTCAAAATTCTGCATGATGGCGAAGAAGCAGACGCATCCGCTTTGAACTACCCTGTTTTTGTAAAACCTGCTCGTTCCGGTTCTTCCTTTGGTGTAACAAAGGTAAGCAAACCAGAAGATTTGCAGGCTGCTGTTGATGTGGCAAGAGAATTTGACAAAAAAGTTCTGATTGAAGAAGCTATCAAAGGTATGGAAGTTGGCTGCGCAGTTATGGGTAATGGCGACAACCTGAAAGTAGGGGAAGTAGACCAGATCACGCTGTCTCATGGTATTTTCCGTATCCATCAGGAAGACCATCCCGAAGAAGGTTCTGAAAATGCTGTATTTACAGTTCCCGCAAACCTGCCTGTTGAAAAACGGAAAGAAATCCAGGAAACAGCAAAAGCAATGTATAAAGTTCTGGGCTGCAAAGACCTTTCCCGCGTGGATATGTTCCTGCAGGAAGATGGTACCATCGTTCTGAACGAAGTAAATACAATGCCTGGTTTCACATCTTATAGCCGTTATCCTCGTATGATGCTGGCAACAGGCATGACATTCACTGAACTTATTGACCACTGTATTGAAATGGCATTGCAGGAAGAAAAATAATCATGGAAAAAGGATTTGTTTTTTTGGATGAAGTTATCCCCGGAATTCGTTGGGATGCCAAATATGCAACTTGGGACAATTTCACAGGGAAACCTGTGGATGGATATGAAGTCAATCGCATTGTCGTTGCGAAAGAAATGGCAGATGCCCTTGCAGAGGTACAAAAAGAAGCAAATCAAATGGGATATGGGCTTTTGGTCTGGGATTCCTATCGTCCGCAGCGTGCTGTAAACTGTTTTCTGAGATGGGCTGCGGAACCGGAAGACGGCAGAAGAAAAGAAATCCATTATCCAAACATCAAGCGGGAAGAATTGCTTTCTAAAGGCTATGTGGCTGCAAAATCAAGCCATAGCCGCGGAAGTGCAGTCGATTTGACGCTCTATTCCCTGAAAACAAATGAAATCCTCCAGATGGGAACATGTTTTGACTTTATGGATGTGAAATCCCATCATACCTGTAAAGATGTGTCAAAAGAAGAATATGAAAACCGCCAGCTCCTGTGCGGCCTTATGACACGTCATGGATTTGTGCCCTTTGAAAATGAATGGTGGCACTATAATTTGAAAAAAGAACCATATCCGGAAACATATTTCGATTTTCCTCTTTCCGGCAGTTCTTCTGATGAAATGGTATAAATATCATGAACAAAACCAGGACTTTCCTTATTGAATGAAGGAAGGTTCTGGTTTTTTGTTTGTGTATGAAACAGACATTTGTATATGTCATAAAGTATGGAATATAAATGTATAGAATAAAATTAGAAAAATTCTCAAAAAATCTATAAATGATAGAATTGCTTGTAAAATAGGGGGGTTCTTTGTTGTAGGGAGCAGGATAATTTTCGGATGTGATTAATAAATATGAAATGCCTTGCATGCTTTATATGTCGGATGTTTTAAAAAAATGTCAAAAAAACAGGAAAAATGCAAGGGGGATGGAACACTTGAAGCAATTATATGGGGCTGCTGCTTTAGGCGTAGCCGCTGTATTGTTTGCGGGAATTTCCGGTACGGAAGTAATGGCACAGGAGCTGGAAAATGCCGCAGATAAAGCAGCACAGGGGGCGTTCGAGTATTTGTATCTTGAAGAAAGAGGAAGTTCAGATACAAATGAAATGAAAATCGTGATTCAGTTAAGTGACAGTGAGGAAGCGCCGGCTTCTGCGCAACTGCAATTTCATTATGAAGGGGATTCGGAGTCAGAAATTGTGGATGCAAGTCAGATTGCGGAAAGAACTGTAACTTTTACACGGAAATTTGATGATTCAACAAAAACTGCCGTGTTGGATACAATTAGCTGGACAGAAAATGACACAGTATACACAGTTGATTTTGCAGAAAATCAGATAGAGATTGCCGGCAATGATGAACAGACAGAAAATGCAAATACAGCACTGCTTTATCTGGCGGATGGAACACAGAAAGAAGTTCCTGTTTCTGAAGAACCCATTCGCATAGAAGAAATGCAGGAAGCGGCAGCACAGCCCGAAGTCGATGAAGCTATCGCAAAGGAAGATGCGCGGGAAGAAACCGATCGTGATTCTTATACTGGCGGGGAACTGTTTACAGATGTCAAAAAAGAAAATTGGTTTTATCCTGCCGTTAGCTATGTAATGAATAAAGGTCTTATGACTGGTATGGTCAATGGCGGTTTCGGGCCCAATGAAGAATTGAGCAAAGTACAGTTTACGGTGGTTCTTTATCGTATGGATGGCTCTCCGGAAGTACGCCTTTCTGCAAATACACTATCCATTCCGGAAAATGCTTATTATGCACCGGCAGTTTACTGGGCAAATCAGGAAGGATTGCTGGATAGATCCCAAAGCAATTCCATAAAGCCGGAAGATCAGATTACACGGGAAGAAATGATCTCTATGCTGTTCCGTTATGCCCAGTATAAAGGATTTGATACACAGGAAAGAGCTGATCTGGCACAGTTTGCAGACGCAGAGAAGGTATCTCCTTCTGCAAAAGAAGCTATTTCCTGGGCAGTTGCAACAGGAATGATTAGCGGAGAGGGAAAAGACAGACTTTTGAATCCTCAGGGTAGCGCAAGCAGAGCAGTTTGTGCCGCTATGATCACCCATCTTTGTGAAACATATATGCCGGATGCTTTTGCGAATATTCCCATTTACGCAAAGGCGAATAACATCGCATTTACTTCTGTAAATCAGGAAACAGGAGATTTTACGGTCACTGTTTCCGGCATTACTGCCAGCGATGATGTGAGAAAGGTAGAAGTAGCTCTTTGGCGTGACAGCAATCAGGGAGACATCTGCTGGTATCCTGCCGTTGCACAAGGAAATGGAGTCTATGCAATCAAAGGAAATGTGGTAAATCATAAACTGCATTTCGGTGTTTATCAGGCACAGGCATATGTAACATTAAAAAATGGTCTGCGGATTCCTGCCGGCATACAGTCTGGCACCATTGAAGGCAGTGAGGCCCAGATTCGTATCAGCAACCATGTCAATGATGTATACGATCAGGTAGGACATGACCTCTATGCATGTTATAAATGGGTTGTGGACAATGTTTCTTATAAAAAGCTGCCTATTCCTGTGGAACCAAAGGATGGCTACACAGCGGATCAGTGGTATGCAGTATTGGCATTTGAAAATCATCAGGGTAACTGTTTCTGCTACGCTGGTGCGTTTTATCAGCTCGCCAAAGGTTTAGGATATGATGCAAAATATGTAGAAGGGAAAGTTGCCATGGCGGCTGGTGGTTATGGCCCGCATGGCTGGGTGGAAATCACCAAAGACGGCGCTACATATATTTGCGATCCAGATATGCAGGACGAAGCGCCTAGATATAATTTCTATATGCAGCCGGCAAACAGTCCTGTCATCAAATACGTGCGATAGGTAGGGCAGAAAGATATGGTATTTAGTTCACTGACATTTTTATGTATTTTTTTGCCGGTGGTACTGGCGCTTTATTATCTGCTTCCGACACTGCGTATCCGAAATGTTTTGCTTATTGCAGTGAGTCTGCTGTTTTATGCTTATGGTGAGCCGGTCTATGTATTGCTGATGATTGCCAGTATCATCATAAACTATATTTTTGGCAGACTGTTGGGAACGGAAAATAAAAAGAAACGACAATGGATTCTTGCCATTGCGGTGGTTATCAATATTGGTCTGTTGGTGGTATTTAAGTATCTGGATATGATGGTACAGACTGTCAACCAACTTTGCGGCAGTGAAATTCCCTTGGTTGGTCTGGCTTTGCCCATTGGTATTTCTTTCTTTACCTTCCAAGCGTTATCCTATGTCATTGATGTTTACCGCAGAGAAGTGGAGCCACAGAAAAATCTTTGGAATGTGATGCTTTATATCTCCTTTTTCCCGCAGCTTATTGCTGGGCCCATTGTAAAGTATCATGATATACAGGAACAGATTGATAATCGAAATACGGATGTGAAAGAAATTGCGGAAGGTCTCAGAAGATTTATTATAGGTCTTTCCAAAAAAGTCCTGATTTCTAACACCATGGCAGTTACAGCAGATGCGCTGTTTGCCGCTGGTGCAGGAGAATTGAACATTCTCTCCGCATGAATTGCCGCTATTGCTTATATGCTGCAAATTTATTTCGATTCCAGCGGTTACAGTGATATGGCAATCGGCTTGGGGCATATTTTTGGGTTCCGTTTTCTGGAAAACTTCCGTTATCCTTATATTTCAGCCAACATACAGGAATTTTGGAGAAGATGGCATATTTCCTTGTCCACATGGTTTAAGGAATATTTGTATATCCCTTTGGGTGGCAATCGGAAAGGAAAGGCACGCACTTGCCTGAATAAAATGATTGTGTTTTTCTCAACGGGTTTGTGGCATGGCGCAAACTGGACTTTTGTGCTCTGGGGTTTATGGCATGGCGTATTTCTGCTCTTTGAACAGGTGTGTCCTGTAAAAAAACTGCCTAAGGTTCTGGCACATATTTACGCATTGCTTGTTGTATGCGTGGGCTTTGTCATGTTCCGCGCGGATACTTTTGGGCAGGGCATGTTCATGATCAGCACAATGTTTGGCGGTTGGGAATTTTCCTCCGTGCAGATGGCGATAGTATGGGAGCAGCTGACACCCATATTCCTTGTGACCTTGGTGGTGGCAGTGTTTGGCAGTGCGCCATTGATTCCAAAAGCCGCAGAGGCTTGTCTGGTACGGGAAAATCTGCGGAAACCAGCTACATACTTCAGCTATATGGCAAGTTTTGTATTGCTGATATTATGTATGCTGAGTTTGTCCAGCGGAACATATAATTTATTTATTTTAGATTTTAGGGGCTTTGCAAAATGAAACATAAGAAATATTTGATATTTATCATAGCCGTTTGGGCGTTCTTGGTTTTTCCCTTTGCAGGCATGTTGTTTTGGAGAAGCGACGAAACCACCGAAAATACAGAATTGGCTTCTTTTCCAGAATTAAAAACGGATGAAGGATGGAATCAAGAGTATTTAAGCAAAATGGAAGCCTATTTTGAGGATCATTTCGCTTTGCGACAATATTGGGTTACGGCAAACGCTTTGCTGCGAAGTCATGTGACCCAAAGTAGTGCAACAGATCAGGTGGTTCTGGGAAAAAATGATTGGCTGTATTTCAGTGGAACCACAGCCGATTATCAGGGAACCAATCTCTTTTCTGAAAGAGAAATGTTTGCCATCCTCCACAATTTGAAACTCATACAGAACTATGTGCAGGAGCAAGGCAGTGCATTTTATCTCATGGTGCCGCCTAACAAAAACAGTCTGTATGATGAAAACATGCCCTATTATTATCAAAAAGGGGATGAAAGCAATCTAGAGATGCTAACAGAACGCTTTCAGCAGGAAGGGATCTCCTACATTGATCTGTATGAAGCCTTTCAGGAAAAAGAGGAAGTCTTGTATTTCCAACGGGATTCCCATTGGAATAATCAGGGGGCGTTGCTGGCATACAGAAACTTTATGGAAAAAGTGGGAAAGGATTATGAAACTTATCTGAATGCACCTTTTGATGTGGAAAAAGTCCATAGCGGTGACTTGGATGAAATGCTTTTTCCAAAAGCAGTGCAGAAAGAGGATGATTATTTCTATGATACAGCATCCAATTTTGTCTATGTAAACGAAGTAAAAGACAATATGGATTCTTGGATCGAAACGGAAAATCCCAATGCAATAGGCAGTATCCTCATGTATCGGGATTCTTTCGGGGAAAGGCTCCTTCCTTTTGTGGCAGGAGAATTTGAAAAAGGATATTTTTCCAGACTGGTGCCTTATAATTTGCTTCAGGTGGAGCAGTATCAGCCGGATGTGGTGGTCATTGAAAAAGTAGAACGAAATCTGGATGATTTCATCACAGATATGCCCATTGTGGAATGTCCTCAGGTGGAAAATATCATAGCACCGCAGGCGCAGACCAACACGGAAATAACTGCGGAAAAAGCAGGTTCTTTTCTGGAAATCAAAGGCACTGTGGATGAGAAATATATCCAACCAGATACACAGATTTATGTTTCTGTGAAGGATGAAAACACCATGGAAACCAAAACATTCGAAACCTTTTACGCCAAAACAGAAAAAGGGGACGCCAATGGTTTTCACCTTTATTTGAAAGGTGGCAGTGTGTCGGAGGGGAATATACAACTGAATGTAATTGCGGTAAATGGCAGCCTGCCCTTTATCGTTTGCAGTAAAGAAATCACATGGAATCTTTAGGGAGGTAATGAAATGAAAGCAAAAAGAGTGTGGTGACT
>ULWJ01060380.1_pt1 | contig 18985 bp, 7 predicted proteins | sample 1960221 | NCBI WGS metagenome assembly ULWJ01 (sample SAMEA4835809, study PRJEB28245) | human gut metagenome | biome: gut microbiome; material: fecal sample | place: Denmark | collected 2008 | reverse complement strand
GCCAGCCGTAAGAATCAGCATGTTTCCACTCTCCTCAACCGGCATATCGCCTCCGTAAACCTGTCCGTTGGCAAGAGGATAGGTACCCAAATCATGGGCGGCGAAGGGCTTGGTCCATTTGCCGCTTTCACTATAATGGAAGATACCGTTCATCATGCCTTTCTCCAGTTCAGGATTATAGATCAGATAGAGGGGAGCCGAGGGGTAGGTCAGGTCCACCGTATTGATACAGCCGTTACTGTTGTTTTCCTTCGACAGCCACAAAAGGTCACCGTTGGGAGCTTCCACCAGCTTGTGGGCGGCAATGGACTGACGGTAGGCCAACGCGCAGAGTTCGGCATATTCCTTGCCGCCTACGGCAGAAGCATCCTCCATTAACTTTTTATCGAAGGCATAGCAGCGTGCCAGCAACTCGTCATACTCATTGTAGGCGGCCAGCATTTCCGACTCGATGGTACGGTCGCCTCTCGAGTTCCAGTAAGAACGCAAGTTTGTACCGAAGTATTGGATGGAATAGATGTCGTCATATCCCAGCATTATCTTGTCGGTAACCTTCCTCACTTTACCATAGTCACGCACCAAGGCCATATTCCCGTTGCTGTCCTCACCCGCAAGCGAAGCTGAATTAAAGGTGCCGTTCACGAAGTTCTTGCGCAGTTCGGTACTGTTGCCGATGCTGTATGCTGTGTTTTCTTTACCGGAAACCATGTAGAAATATCCCCAGTCAATGCGAAGGTCATCGCCCTGCTTAGCCAGGATATTCTGCTCTTTGCTTCCGCTCTTCAAGTAAAGCAGCCCGTCAGCTTCATATCCCTCGCTTGCAGATTGCTGGTAAGGCTGGTCGAGCGCCCAGCGCGGCGAGGCCTCAAAGTACACCTCCACATCGTGTTCCTTGCCATCACGGGCAGCAACACTGTAAGTAAGGTAATTCACGGGGCGGCTCAACAGCTTCAGGTCTTCCATGAAAAGAGGTGCCGTGAAAGTGACTTTCAAGTCGACATCACCACAGGTAAAAGCGTAGTGTGTCTGCATGGGCTGCACGTCAGCAGAGGTCTGCACAGCTGTGTTGCCAAACACGGTTTCCTGATGTTTCGGAATCTGCAGGCCGAAGTCGAGCAGACCGTTGCCGACCGGATTGATACACTCGGCGGCAATGATGTTGTCTCCTTGTTTCAAAGCAGCCAAAGCCTCATCGGAAAGTTTCACGACCTTGTTCTTATTGCATGTGGTTCCCGTACTGTGTATCTTCACTCCGTTGATATAGAATACGGCATCATCATCATTGGAGAATTCCAGATAGACAGGTATGCCGGTCAAATCGCGGTCGATATTTACCGTACGGCGCACCCAGATATTGCGGGTTCCCCATTGGGTCTTGGCTGTAGGCTCATTTTCTTTGGTACCAAAGGCACCACGGTCCGACTTCCATCCGGAATCATTGTAATCGGCAGATGTCCAGTCGCCAGCGGGCTTGTCTGTGATATACCGTCCAGTCCACTCCCCTTGCTGAGAGGTGGGCACGATTGCATTCATCTCCAATTCTTCAGTCCCCATAAAACGGTAGGAAACACCGTCTACCTTCACCACGCCAATCAGAGGGAAATCCTTACCCGTCCAATGGCGAACGGGGCTGTCATAAAGGTTATCGCTCATGGACCATGCACTGGCATAAGGGTCGATGGTAACAAGCGGGTAGGCTGGAGCTCTCAAGTCATTCTTGACGACTTCATAAGACGTATCCTTGTCACTGCACGCAAAAAGGCATGATGCCAACAAGGGGTATAAAAGCTTTTTTCTCATATCGTTTATATAATATAATTGTTTATGTTGTTAAATGCTAAAAAATAAAAGGTCTGAGATTACCAGCAAAACTTCACCGACACTCCGTCAGGATTATTCTCAAACTCTATCAAATAGGTATGACTTGCTGCATGCCAACGCTTGGTATCGAATACTTCTTTGCCATCGACTGTCACACTCTTAGGACAACTCGGCAACAGTACCCGCGATACGTTTGAAGTCTCGGCAGGACTTTTCGCCACATAGGAATACCAGCCTTTTCCGCGTTCTTCCTGTTCTTCGCGACTTGCCGAAGCCAGCACTTGAGGCTTCTTCTTACCGGCTACACGTTCTACATTCAGCAACAAGGCTTGCTCACCCGGATTTATCCGCTTGGAAGTGTATATCGGTAATTTGGGATCAAAAAGGTCAATCAAACATCCTTCCACAGTAAACGGCTCGTCGCTCACACTCTCTTCAAGCACAGCAGCCAAGTCGTAATCTCCCCTTTGCAGATAGAAGTTGTTTTTGAACTCCAGCTTTCCCGCTTTCGCGTTCTGCTCGTACATCCGGGCCGCAAGATACAAAAAATATTTGTCACCACCCTCATGCAGGACATAATCTTTAGGATCGGTACGAATAACACATACAGTTCCCTTACCGTAACTATATTCTCCCTGATTCGGCCAGGCAGGAAGCCCCATCTGCTCAAAAAGATGTGCGGAAGGGGTAGCATAGTTATGCCCGTTGGTATTCCACCATTCCCTTACATTCTGGAAAGGGTCGTTGTCCGTTCCACTATAAATCAATACTCCCCCTTTCTTCACCCAATCGGCTATGTGGCTGTGCGCTTCAGGCTCAAGCGGTTTCATGTTCGCATAAGTCATCAACAACACTTTTGTGTCAGCCAGCGCTTCCTTATAGCCGAGGTTCTCAATGTGGACGGTCTTGACGGGTACCCCTCGTTTGAGCAAAGGCAACGCCTGACCGTAGAAATTCGCCAATTGTGGGTCTTCATATCCGTTGTGCGTAGGGAAACGCTGGAACATCAAGGAGTTTGCCATCAGTACGCTGAATCCTTTGCTTCCGGTCAGTTCTTTATCAGTCAGAGGCATACGGTTCAAGGCATTAATCATCACCTGCATCTGTGTGGAATAGAAACGGGGAATACGTTCTTTCTTGTCGCTATTGGCACTTGTCCGATATAGTCCTTCGTAGATACGTTCCGGCCAAGGCATCACTTCGTAATCGGCTATATTGGGATAGAGTAATTGTGCAGTAAAGGTAGCCTGATAGTTTTTCTTATAATCTGCCCAGTCACGCGGCCAGTCTTCGATAGGGTCGGTCAGAAAGAACATCTTGCGACCAGTAGGAGCAGTCATTGACTCCATAGAGCCATACTCCAGATAGGCAGTCTCGAACACACGCTCACGTTTGCGACCGTCAAAGAAATTCGGCTCACGCGAAGTTCCGGTCCACACCTGAGCAATGTAACCGTCCACACAAGGAAGTGAGGCAAGGCTTGCTTCTGGACTGACAATCTGCCATTGCGAATAGTTCACCAGCGAGTGGGTGGGAACGTAGCACTTCACGTCCATCCCTTTGCTTTTACCATATTCTTTGGCAAAGGTGAAAACTTCATTCAGTGCACGATAGTACAAGTAATACTTGAGTTTGCTCGACAAGTAAGTATTTTCCGGAGACTCGTGTTGCGGTCTCCACTCGAAGCCATAGTATTTTTTCCATTCCTCCTTAAAAGAATCACTGTAACCGGCTCTTGCCCAAAATTCAGGCTCTTCCATGAAGATGGCATCCACACCGGCGTCGATTACCCTCTTCACATGTCTCTCTTTCAGATAACTTAAAAAATTCTCCGACGGTACGATATAGGGCACCATGTGACCGTGCCATATCGTATCTCCAGTCTGTGTGACTTGTCCCTCATCCAAATGCCATTTCCCGTCCCATTGTCCGGTAAAATAGTCCTGATATTCACCCCAAGCAATACCGGTCATAAAGTGTATGATATATCCACGCTCTTTCCAGGACTTCACCCGTTCCTCAAAAGATAGTTTGCGTGATTTATCCGAAGGATTTCCCCCTACTCCATACACCATCACCGCATCGGCCCTATTGTCTATAGAAGGCTTCCACTCGCGTGAGGTTTGAAAAGTGGTTTTAACATTGTCCTTGGTCTGAGCATCTACAGAGATGCCTATTGCCAAGACAGTCAAACTTATCAAAAAATGTTTTTGCTTCATATTGGTTTCTTGTTTTTATGGTATTAATCATTGTCCTTACCACTATAATGGCAAAAGATTGCTCAACAGCCGAGGCTTTGGCACTATAGCAGCAAAGCCTCGGCTGTATGCCATCAAGCTACGGAATAAGTACTTCTACCGGCTCACTGTAGTTCCAACGGCGTGTGCCGCTACCTACAGGTGTGTCGTAGTTAATACGTGCGGCAGCGCGTACAAACACTTTGCGGCCCGAAGGTATACTGCCGTTAGACTGGACAATAACTTCCTTACCCAGTAAATCTTCGAAACTCTTACCTTCATAGCTGATGCTGCTCGACCAACGCTCGTCGCGTGCCCGGTAGCCTACTGTGTTTGAGTAGCTGACGAAGAACTGGATGTCAGTTACATTCAAGTATTCGTCTTTCCAATTGCCCATCGGCTGGATTTTTTCACGGAAAACTTCATCCGACACACCGCGTGTCACGCGTACTTGTGCCTTGATGACCCCATTGCTCACCTGCGGATCACCTACAAACTCAACGTTCAGAAAGGGCTGTACTTCAAATTTCACTTTCGTCGTACCACTGATTTCAGTATTGACGGAACCATCATGGAGCAAGGTACCGTCTGTATTTTCACGCACTAATGGAATGAACGGGCCGTCGATACGGACATTATACTCACCTTTGAAGAGCTTCGTGTTCTGGAATGTACCGTCCATCATACAGTAAAAATCGGGATTATGTTGCACATTGTCACCCCAACTCAATTCGGTCAGACGGACACGGATACCCTCACTGCCCTGGTCGGTCAATACACGCTTACCAGTTGCTTCATCTACCACTTCGCCCCAAATTGTTTCTGCCGGTTCCTCATAGTTGTCTATTTCGAACATGCTGCATGAGGTTAACATGAACAAGGCGCTGAATAAGCTATAAAATATTGTCTTTTTCATACGTTTTAAGTTTTTTAATTATTGAGTTTTATCGATTAGGCTGCTGGTCAATCACAGGACTCTTAGAAACCTCACCACCCGGAATCGAGAAATAATAGTCCACCGGAGTGTAACCGAAGTCCTTGTCACCGGCAGTCGTATAGTTGAAACAAACATCAAAGAACCACTTGCCGGTCGCCGTCGAATAGAACGGATAGATACCACGGAAACGATAACGAGTCGTGTTGCTGAAACGGTCCTTATTGCGTTGCTCACCCCAGAATCCATCGCGACCTTCATAGTGATTCACACGCCAGCGACGCAAGTCCCATTTGGTCTTATGTTCGAAGGCCAACTCCTTGCGACGTTCCTTGCGGACGATATCACGGCTGTCTGTTGTACCAGTCAACGAGGCAGTCAACAACCGGGCACCGGCACGCTCACGAATATCATTGATGGCTTTCGTTGCCACACTCAACATATCTGTACCATCAGGAGAAGAGACGCCCGCTAACGAAAGTTCCACAGCAGCCTCGGCTGCATTCAGCAGCACTTCGGCATAACGCATCAAAATAAAAGGTTGTGCACTATTGCCTTCCCGAGGAACAAATGCAGGATCAGGGTTCAACCATTTACGTGCCAGCAGACCGGTCATAGCACTTCCACCATCTTCATAGAAAGGACCGTTCTGGCCAGCAGCCTTCATCGTAGAGCCATCAGGCAGGGTTACAATTTCCTGCTGATCTTCAGGTTTCGGACTGAGATAAAGCGTTTTGGGCTTCTCTTTATAAGCACTCAGATGATTGTACTTGGTAGTGGCAGCACCATACGAATAGTCACTAAGAAGCGGTTTGACAGGCGCGGCCCCCGTATAAACACCGGCATAAATTTCAATTTCCTTACCCTTAAACACATCACCAGGGAAGATGACGTAAGCACGCAATCTAGGTTCAGCATTCTTGTAATAGTCCATGGGACTATCATACATAACGTAATTACCTTCGGTACAAGAATTGCCTGTCGTCACCTTCAAGGTACCGTCGGGATAACGGTCGAAACCATCAAACAACTCAACAAAGTCGGCTGTCGGGCAAACACCACAGTTCAGCGGAGCCTTAAAGGTGAGCGGTAAGTTGTAAGAATCGTAAGCATGAGTACTGGTGGGGTAAACGTACTCCTTCACATAGATGTTCTCAGGATTATTGCTAAGATCGGAGAACATATCCACCATATTTTGATATTGTGCTTCCGGATCATTAGCGGCCCATTTCTTCTTGTAAAGTGAGTATACACCGCTTTTAATCACCTCGGAAGCGGCTTTGTAGGCTTCAGTGAAATACTTCTTGGAAGCCTCTTGCCAGCGGTCCTCATCGAATCCGATCACGCGTACTCCCGTCTTGGTACCCAAACCGGTCAAACGTCCAGTTACCGTTTCATTATACTTAGCTACACTACCGGCATAGAGCATTGCTTCTGACTTGAAAGCCAATGCTACATACTTATTACTGTAACCACTCTTGGGGCTACTAGACATCATCAATTCAATGGCCTTGTCATAATCTGCCAAAACCTGGTTCCATGTTTCTTCCTCACTGGCACGGGGAACCTCCAAATTTCCGTCTCCAGGATACTGGATGACTTTTGTCACCAAAGGGATACCTCCAAAACGACGGGCCATGGCATAGAAAACTGTGGCACGCACATAATAGGCTTCGCCCAAATAGTGGTTGTAAGTAATTTCTGCATAGGAACTCTGATATTTCGGCAGGTTCTCAAGCAGGAAGTTGGCATCGCGCAACAATTCAAAAGCCTTGCCCCAGTAAGCATTGTCTTCACCGGTAAACGCACAGCAAATACCGTCCCTGTTCATGGCTTCACCAGTACCGTCAATACCCATGGCATTCAACCAACCATTAAAGTTCACCCCCCATTGTGAGAGGTATTTAAAGTCTTCCCATGGCATATTGCTATACAAACGTGCCATATAGATGTCCATACCAGACTCATTGGAAAGCAACGACTCGGAAGTCACGATATTTTTGGGAGCAATATCCATATCGACACATGAAGTGGCAAGAGTCATGCACAACATCGCGGATATCAGTTTATGTCTCATATTTATTATTTTTTAGGTTTATATCATTAATTAGAAAGAAAGGGAAACTCCCAATGTATAGGTCTTGTTCAACGGATACATGCGTCCCAAATCATCATCGGGATGCTCAGGGTCTACAAATTTCACACCCGTAAATGTCAGCAGGTTGTAAGCATTGGCATAAATACGCAGACTGGCATTGGGAATCTGTTTCAATTTCGGGAATGTATAACCCAGCTCGATACTCTTCAGACGAAGGTAAGCGGTGCTTACACGATTGAAAGCTGAATTGTTTTTCGCCCAACGACCTGTGTAGGCGTAGTGACCGGAAGTCCAGACAGTAGAAGGGTCATAGGGATCGGCCTTCGGGTCTACGGGATGCCAGCGATCAAGAAACTGTGTCAATGCACCGCCACCGTTCTTACCCCAAATTTCATGCAAAGGCTCTTTGTACTCCATAGAACCCAGCGCAGAGCCTTGCAACAGCATGTTGAAATCTAAGTTCTTCCATTGCAAGCCGGCATTTAAACTGAACTGCAACCATGGAGTCTGGTCAAAGGCAAACGGATGTTCGTCCTGACCGTTAATCTCACCGTCACCATTCCAGTCTTCATATTTGTAGTCACCCGGCAGAATGTCACGTTCCTTGTAGCCAGGATAGCTCCAAATATCATTCCAGCTGGTGTAGCGTCCGGCAGAAGTATAACCGAACTGTACTCCCTGATAACGGTTCGTCAAGTTGTCATTACGCCAACGATCGTAGGAATTGGCCCAAGGACCTTTTTCCGAAGCAGTCAGGTATTTCTGACGGGTAACGGTAGCAATACCTTTCAGATTATAGGCCACTTGTCCAATCTTGTTGCGGTGGGTCAATTCCAATTCCATACCGAATTGGCGGTCACTGTCCAAATTTTCGCGCGGAGCAGAAGCACCTACCACCGTAGGCAAATCACCGGTACGGCGAGCGAAACGGCCAGTACGCAGACGATTAAAATAGTCGAACGAAACACCCAGCAGACCGTTCCAAGCTTCAAAATCGAAACCCACGTCGAATGTCTTCGACTTGAACCAAGTGATGTTCTCATTAGGTAATGCCATCGGGCTTGCTGCACTGATGAATTTGCCACCGAAGATATAGCCCGGTGAATAACCGTTATAGTCGCCATTAGACATGTTACCGCTGGTTGCAGGATAAGTGTACCCCATAGCCCAGTCATAATTCAAGTCACCATCATCACCCAGCACACCGTAGCTGGCACGCAGCTTCAGCTGATTGACAAACTTCAAAGCATCTATGCTTTTGAAGAAAGGTTCTTCGGATACTCTCCACCCAGCCGATACTGAAGGGAAGAAACCCCATTGATGCCCCTTGGCAAACTTGCTGGAACCGTCGTAACGAAACTGTGCTTCCAGCAGGTATCGGTCGGCAAACGAATAGTTGACACGACCTATCAAAGCTTCGTTAGCTTGTTCATACAAATCATTATTACCAGTCTGCATGGCGCCGATCTGTCCTTCAGTCACACCAGCCAGCAGGTAAGGCATAGAGAATGCCAGGTCGCGGACAGCGTAGAAGTTGTCACCGTTGCGCTTCTGTACCTCCCAACCGACAACACCACCCACATGGTGGACATCGTTAAAAGTGCGGTCGTAGTTCACTGTGAATTGTCCCAACATCTGTGATTTGTCATAGAACTCGCGACGCATGTTGCTGGGCGAACTTTCGTTATAAACCTTCTGATTGTAGGTACCGGTCTGCTCGTCATAAGCATACTGGTAGTACTCTTTGCGGAAAGCCTCGTTGTTGTCAGCACGATAATCGTAACTGAACATAGCTTTGGCAGTCAATCCCTTCAATACCGGTGTGTATTCACTGAAATCTACCGTCAAAGTAGCCGAAGACTGGAAATATTTCTGCTTGTACTTCTTGTAACCGGAAATATCGGCCGTCATCATAGCCACAGTATTCTGTTCCATGTCCAAACCGTTGTAGTTCAACATCGTCCCTTCAGGATCAGCGTATGCAGGATAAAGTACACCTTGGCGCCAATAGTTACGAATGATATCCTGTGCGCTACTGTAAGGCGTATTGCGTTCGTCGGAGATGCCACTTACACCAAGTTCGAATTTTATACCTTTAGCAACTTCAGTTGAAATGTTGGAACGCAGGTTGAACTTATTATAATTCAAGTCTCCCGAACGGAAGATACCTTCCTGGTAAAAGTAGCCCATACTGATATAGAACTTCGTCTTCTCGTTGCCACCGGAAATGCTGATGTCGTGTTGTGTCTGTGGAGCCACATTAGAGATAATCAAGTCATTCCAGTCCGTCGTACGGCGCGTACCGTTACGGAATGCTTCAAAGCTCTCTTCGCTGAAGACCCATGAACCGCCATTGATGTTATTCATCGACATTTCGTTGAACAGCGTCATAGATTCATAAGGATCACACAGTTCAGGCATACGTGAAGGTTGTTGGAAAGTGTAGGAACCATTGTAAGAGAATTCCGTTTTTCCAGCTCCTCCTTTTTTGGTGGTCACCAACACTACACCATTGGCTGCACGTACACCGTAAATAGCGGCAGAAGCATCTTTCAACACAGAAATATCATCGATATCCATTGCATTCAAACGCTGGAATTCTTCCGTACTCCGAGGAATTCCATCGATGATAATCAATGGAGATCCCATACCTCGAATATCGAAACTGTTATTGAAAGTTCCGGGCTCAGAACTCTTCTGCCATACGCGCAAACCAGGAATACGTCCTGTCAGCATATTCTGCGGATTTTCGTTCTTGGTCTTTATCATATCCTGCCCTTTGACGGCAGAAACGGCACCCGTCACCGATCCGCGGCGTTGTGTTCCGTAACCTATCACCACTACTTCGTCTATCATCTTGGAGTCAGTCTGCATAATGATGTTGATAGTGGTACGTCCGTTCACTTTCTCTTCCTTGTCCTTCAATCCCACATAAGAGAAACTGAGAATACCATCTGCAGGAGTACTGATGGTGTAACGTCCGTCAATGTCGGTAATGACACCTATAGTGGTGCCCTTCACCATAACGGCAGCGCCAATGACAGGTTCATTGGTGTCATCCATAACTATTCCTGAAACGGAAATAGAGTTTTGTGCGAAAACACCTGCCGGAATCAGCATCAGAAGGAATGCCATTACCATGTAGGATAATCCTTGTCGCATCTTGCTAAAATTCTTCATAGTCCATTAATTTTAAAATTATTTCTTGCTCCATTCATAATTCGCCAACACTGCATATTCGGCGGCAAAAGCAAAAGTGAACATTCCTTCCACGTTGTTCTTGTTCTTTTCAGCTTTGTACCACCCCACCAGCAGATTGGTGGGAAGCATATGTTTGTATTGATAGTTTTCGTAGGCATAATCCAGATTATTCTGGAATGCCTCGATACAGCTTGCGGCAGCAGTGTGGGTTGAATAAGCATCCACATACCCACGCATCAGTACACCGTTGAACCAGTTGCAGAATCCGCTGACATCAAATGTATAACAGCCCGGTTTGGCAGCTTCAGGTTTGGCAAAGTAAGCAAAACTATTATCGGTCAATTCCGCCAAGTCCGTCTGATAAGTCGCATCGCTTGTAACTCTGAAAAGGTCGGCAGCACCGGAAAGCATCGTACCACTATTGTAAGTGATGGCCGGACCTACACGATCACGCAGTTTGGAACCAGTCCGGTAGTGTTCACCATCAATGGTAACATATTTTATGTCCGGTGAATCATAACCACCCATCATATCGTCGTACACCCCGTCTGGTCTCAGCAAATATTTCTTCTGCCAATCGTAAACAGCTTTGGCAAAATTCAAGTAATAGTCAGATTTCTTCTCAGTGCGTAGCTTGCGACTGTTGTCGGCAGCCACGTAGCCATAGGTCACTTCGTCAGGTTTTCCTTTGTAAATTTCGTGCAGCCACACCAGAGGACTGACAATAGGGCCATTACTGCAAGAGTGCTTGGTGATATACCCCGGTCCCCATGTGATGCCTCCCAATGGACTACCTTGCTCATCAAGGGTGCAGTCCCAACCGTCAAGCACGTATTCTGTCAGGTATTCTGCCTTTTCCAGATAGCGCTGTTCACCAGTAATATGATAGGATTCCAACAGTTCACGCACCAGCCACATCTGGTCATCGTAAACATTGAGGGTACCTTCCACTTGTGCAGCTCCCTTGCCGTTGCCGCGGTTTACGCCGTATACCGTCCACTGTTTGGTCTGCGTATAAGAGGTCAGCGTAAAAGTACCTGCATAAAACTCCAGATTGTCATAAAGTTGAGCTAAAAGTTCCTTGTAGCGGTTAAAGTGAGAGTCATAAAGAGCCGTCTCTCCCTTTGTCTTCCCGGTCTTCATGGCTTTCATCGCAGCATTCACGGCCTCAATGGAGCTAGTGTACATCCACACACTGCCCAACTCACTGGAACGGTTTCCGGTATAAGGGTTATAATAACGTGACATAGCCATGCCCGTACCCGTAAAATAGCACTCTACAGCATTGTCAATCAGCTCTATGGCACGTGCCACATTCTGCACCGGCAGATTACCTGGAACATACGTACCTCCGTTGTCCGGCTTTTCATCAACAGCAGAGTCATTACTGCAAGCCACTAACGTCAATAAGAGCAAAGTCAATAAAGTAAATAAATTTTTCATTATATTCATACAATTAGTTTCTTCAGTCCCCGTCTCTCCCCTCACAAGATGCAAAAGGAGATAAAGAGGGAAAAACAAAAAAAATTAAATATCAGCAGTTTGTCACTCCATTGTGATGTCACGCAGCACCAGTTTGTTCTCGTCGCCGTTCTCTTCTCCCTTAAAGACACCAATAGTCAACATTACATCTTCTCCGTTGAACTGAGACAAATCATAGACAAAATCGGCATATGCCTCCGGATCCCCCTTTCCTCCGGCCTGATGGATAAATTTCCAGCAACCGTCGGCAGCAGCCTCAGCAAACTGAGCTGTATGGGATGCAGGTGCCAAGTGTACGACAGTTCCGTCCATACGGATAGCTGTCACCTTGAAGAAGGTAGCATTCGTTCCACTGAAGTTGCGAGTCTTCAATGTCATCCTATCACACCCAGACGCAATGGAGAATTTGGCATAGAAATAAGATTCGGGAACGGTGGTACTTACGTTGTTTCCACTACGTGTCTTTATCAGATAGCCTTCGGAAGGGAATACCTCAGGATCTTTACTGAGCGGCATATACGACCACTCGGCACAAATATGGTCCACCTCGCGCCATGCACGATAGGCGTCCACATAGTTATCGCGATTTCCCTCAACCGGACTCAAGCCAGTGAACTTCGACTTCATTTGCGGCATGGTAGAGCGTACCATTTCCCGGGTCATCTCCCAACCATCCAACTCTTCGACCGATGTTCCGGGCAACCAGCCCCATCCTTCAACGGCTTCTTTAGCAAAAGCGATGCGGCGCAATACCAACTGCTTCCAGTAATCACCAGTCTGGGCACGGAATGTACCGATGGCAATGATTACTTCCTTACCGATGTATTTGCTCAAGTCTACTGGAACAGAAATGTAATTTTCCGAGGCATAGGTTCTGACATCACCCACCATCTCAGCCTTCGGATCGGTAGCAGTCAGGTCTACCACCTGCACGCCATAATATACCGGAGCAGCTTCGTCGGCACTGTGCGTACGGATCTGGAGGGTCATCATGTAGTTATCTTCTGTAATCAGCTTGCTTCCGAATACAAAGGAATCGAATATCTCCAAGTCAGCAGGATTCTTGCGGTCCTCTTCATTGTTACGAATGCGGAGAGTGGTTCCTTCGTTCTGCTCTTCCCAGTCGCCACGGAAGTCCATCGTACACATGTAGTTGCAAGCCCAATCCCAGTGGGGATAGCTTTCAGCGTTTCGTCCGCCACGGTATTCGTTATAATACCATTTTTCTGCAGCTTTCAAATCATCAAGAGTTAGTCCGCGCAATATTTCTGTCCCACCCATGCGAACCTCTATAGTGGCAATGCCATCCACAAAGTCAGCTATAGCTACCTTCTTCGCAATGGAAGCATAGCCTGCTTTGGTAAAAGTAACGGTGTAGTCTGCCAATGGCAAATTACCAATTTCAAATGTACCATCGCTTCCGGTGGTGGCAGTCTGTGTGGAACTGATGCTGACCGTCACTCCTTCCAACGGAGTATTTCCCTTTCCTGCATCAACTACTTTTCCTTTGATTTTTGCGGCTGCATACTCCATTTTAGGGCTAACTTCAGCCACTTGTTCTTCATTGAATTTTCCTGCCACAACGGTAACACTTACCGTCTGGTAATCGGCTTTCGTAAATGTAATTATATGTGTACCTATTGAAATATTTTCGAGTGTATATACACCCTGCGAATTTGTCGTGGTCTGAGGACCGTCCGGTGCAGCCGTTATACCGGAACCATCGACTAAAACTGTGACCCCTTCAAGAGGGGAAGATAAATCATCCGTGACGACACCCGTCACCTTTCCATAAGATAAAGCCCTTCCGCCCGTATCATCGTCCGAACAAGAGCTCGCCATGATGACCATACTTATAAGCATGGCCATCAGTCCAAAAACTTTCAGCTTTTTCAACTGTTTCATAGCTTAAATTATTAATTAGAAGTTAATATAACAAAGGAGCCGATGCCAATCGCCCACATCAGCCTCAGGGTGTTGCAAACCGCCCCCTTATTTGCAAAATTGATTCCACATGGGTTAATTTTAGGGTTAATTTGGGTATAATGGCATAAAAAAAACATTAATCCAGATCATTTTAACCCATAAAAGAAAGTACAGACTTCGCCTAACACTTTAAGCCACAAAAGTAGTGCCGCGAATAAAACAATTATCGTATAAGTCCTACTAAATCTTTATTTTCAACAGCCCATTTGTCTTCATTTACCATATTGAATTCATCGATTTTGGGAGCCTAATTATCAGAGGAGAAATAATGGGCTATCTCAGTATACGACTGAGATAGCCTACATATGTGCCTAAACTTAAAAATATTTTATAAATACTTTTCAATTGCATATAAGAACAACAACAAGAACTTCAGGAAAGCAGACAGAAAAATAAAAGAAAAAGCAAAGACAAAAAATACCGGATGCAGCATACCGGGAAAGCTAATTCCAATAAAGGCTGAAAGGAGTAGGGTAGTCTTCCCCCGTATGTTTTTTGTATTCTGCCACAAATCTTTGATAAGTACCAATAGCAGCATTTTCATGCTTAAGCATGAAAAGTGACTTGATGCAACAAGACAAGGCTGTTTCGTTCACCGGATCAATATTGAATTCCGCTTCAGCCAAACTCACAGCTTCCGAATAATCCTGAGCCTCAAAAGCCTCTTTCATCAACTGTAAAACAAGCACTTCCAGGCGGCACTCCACATCTTGCTTAAAACCGTCGAACAACGGATCGTCCATAAAGCCGACAAACTTGCCACGCCCTACAATATGCAGGAACTCTTGCCGGCAATTCTCTACCCGGTTTTCAGCAACTATCGCCATAAAACGCAGATAATCACAATAAAAGACAGAAGACAGCGTGAAACGAAAACATCCTTTCTCATAAACCAGTTCTATGCCATCCAGTTCTTTCAGAATCTTGCGCAAATGATTGATGGCTACTCCACGCGAGTTTTTCACTTTATCTTTTGGCTTGTCGGGCCATATCAAGTCACTCAGTTGTTTGGAAGAAATTCCGTCGGCATCGCTATAACGCAAAATGAGACAGAATATTTGTTTGATACGCAAGGAAAACATATAAGAGATGTTGCGACCACTCCGGTCGAAAACGGAAAAATCACCGAATAAATACATGGAGTTGGCAGTTCCCGCATCTACTGCCTGCCTCTCCATCTTAGTGGTATCAGAAGCATCAAGAAGCTGTTCCTTGTCTTGTCTCACAGCTTTGCCGGCCTCGCCCTTACCGGAGTTTCGGCGCCACTTGTACACTATCCATACGCCTCCACCAACTACAACCGCGACCGCCAGCACTAGCCATACACGTGAAACACTTCCTCCACTGTTATTCGCAATATATTTTTCAAGAGAAACCGGTGGAAAGAGTAACGAATAAACAGAAAATTTGGAAGATACGTCATCACGTGTTTCCTGCACCGTCACAAAAAGCCTGCTTAAACGCTCGTTATAATAAAGACGAGCATTTGTCGTGATTTTATCAGAGTAAATGGGAATGGAATCACCCAATATCTGACAGCTGCCATCTTTTATAAGAAAACGGTAGAGATGCAAAAACGAGTTAGACACACTCTCGGGATAACGCAAGACATAAAAACAAGAATCATTCTGTATCAGCATATCCTGCACCGGCACCACATTGGGCTGTCCTTCCGAAATATCCCAAAGTTTCTGCACATGCATCTCTTGCAAATCCACCTTATAAAGATCGTGAAAATAACGGCGGCCTATTACCTGGTCACCCGACTCATTGCCCATACCGCCAAAAATATAGACAGAATGGTTACTGTCCAAATAACCGGCCGAAGAGAAATAACGGGGACAAAGAAAATCACCGGATAGAGAACCAAGTGTATCCCAACGCGCTTCTTCCGGATCGAATATATAGAATTTATTACTGTAATACATATTGCCGAAACCACCGAAGATGGTGTAACGCTTGCGGACTGCATCATAATAGGAACAATGATGATGCAACTGCATGCTGAGCCGACTGTAACTCTCTACTCTCCAGCCCAATGTATTCAAGTCTAGACTTGCTATCATAGGCTCCGCATCCCCATTCTCTGTATATACCTCGTAGACATATAACCTTTCACTGGCACTGTCAAAGAAACTACCGGCAAGAAACAACTTCACAGGACACCGTTCGGTAAAAGCCTTGGCAGAAATATTTCCCGTCTCCATATTGTAGACAAACAACGAATCACGATTGAAATAATAAATCTCATTTCTACCAATATTATAACAAGAACCTGCTTCTGAAGCCGACGCAAAACCGCCCTCCCGCTTCCAGTGAAAGGCTATCTTCACCCTAAACCAATGGGATTTCATCGCTCCAGCCTTATTGACAGGCAAGGCTATCAACACACACTTCCCCTCTTGATTCAAACGGAACAAGATATCATCACCACGAAAATCAAAAAAAAGATTGAAAATCTGTCCTTCATCCTTCCCCTTAACACGCAAGATATAACCGACGCTCTCGGTAGAATACAAAGCTATATTGAACTCCAAGTCAAAATAGTCTCTGAAAGAAGGATAACTATGAGCAAACACATCATAGGATGTTCTTTGATCAATAGGACTGACCGCGCCACGAAATCTTAATCCGTATGCGGAAACCAGTTGGGTAGTGCAAAGGCCAATTATAAAAATGATATATCTATACAAGTGTACCATTAGGTTTCATTTAAGGTTATGCAATACCATCATCAAACACTAGCCAACATTTATTAACAAATGATGGGAAGATTGGAATGCAAATATATTAAAATATAAACGAACGAAAAATATTTTCTTTGAAAAAGTAATATATCATACAGTCACAAGACTTTCCAAACGGATGTTGACTAAATTTATACTAAATGAAAAGACAATATTCGTAAGAGAAGAGATTATGGAGGTAATGACTGCAAATACCGAAATGACGGCAGTAACCTACAGTACATAATGACAATATAAGAAACTAAAAGTCCGTATCATCTCAGTGCCCATAAAGGCTGCAGATGTACGGACTTGATGAAAAGTAGGCACAAAGGAGATTACATGAACTGCATGAAGAAAAGCTATGACGCGGGTACTCCCGTCACAATTCCCCGGCCATGTGTCCCTATATAAACCCGTCCATATTCCTGCATGTCACCGCAGATATGCAATACCAAGCCATATTGATGGGCATCATCGTTGATACGTACCCAAGAGTTAGCCGCATCGTCAGAACGGAAGAAACCATATTGCCCGTTGATTACGCCTATCAGATAGATGGCAGGATAATCATTACCCGGCTTTGCCTTGCCGAAGCCAAAAGCATAGATGGTACGTACCTTATCCAAAACACGGAAATCAAATTTTTCTGAAGTGACAGAGTGGTACAAACCATCATAAGCTGCAATCCACAAATCTTTTTCACGACCGGGAGTAGCATAGATACGGTCTTGCCCTCCACGCAGATCTCCTCTTCGTACAGCGGCACCGGCATTACCGCGTTGGGACCGTTTAACCGTTAAATTCAATGTGTCGGCATGAAAAGTCGCCCCACCATCCTCGCTGCTATACAATATTTCGGCCACAGCATCTACAGCATAAAAACGTTTGGGGTTCACCTTATCTGCTATGACGCGGATATTCTTAGGCAAACCACGGCAAACTTGCCAAGAAGCCCCCTTATCACGGGTCAGATAAGCCTTCGAGCGGTCGGGTATCCAAATCCAAGAAGAGCCATCTGCTGCCACGGCGATATGCCCATTACGAGACTTCTCTGTTGGAACGGTGGCACACATAGTCCAGTGCCTGCCCCCATCTTCTGAATATGAGATAGTCTTTGCATCCGGCTGATGGCCAAACAGTGTACCAACCCTGACTACCAAATCCTGCTTCAGCCAAGCGCCTGTCACTCCATTCGTATTTCCGAAATGAGGATTGGCATGGCTGCCCAACGAATCGGGTCGATTGAGGTCGAAATGCGTAAAGCCACCATAATCACCGATACCGGAAATCAGGCGCGCCCCTTTTTCGGGAGCATAAAGTTCGAGAGGCACGGTCTCTTCGATACCGGCAGACATGATACTCCATTTCACCGGTTCCTCGCGTTCCACGGCAGAGAGATTAAAAGTTTCCCAGCCACCGAAACCGGTGGTAAACATGGCATGTTCAGCGTCGGTAGGGTCTATCTCTATGTCGAACATCCAGTGTAGGGGCGCTACCTTTGTATAGGGAGCTTTGGAATAATCATACTCATATCCCGTCTTGAAAATCGGTTTCCAGCTCTTGCCACCGTCAGTCGTACGGAACATCTCATCACTTTTATAACCGTGCTTGCCCCCTAGACTGTGTGTACTGGCAATCAGATGCTTCGGATTACGAGAATCTACAGATACGGCTGCATAGCCAAATCCTGCCTTTTCGCCACCTGGCAGTCTGACGGGAGAAATGTCTGTCCATTTGCCTTTACGGATATCGTATTTCCACACACCTCCATCCCCCATCTGGCTTGGACCGGGAGTATCTCCATACGTCAGAACCAATTGCCCGTCACCGGTCAAGACCATATGCGTGGGGCGATACTGCATCGGCTGTCCCCCGACCGGCTGCCAACTTTCACCATAGTCGTGACTCACAAACAGATTTTCCCTGCCCATCAATGACACTGCCACATAAATGTCACGGGTGCCACGCTCGTCGCGAGTGCCTTGTGCATCATAGGCAACACAGACAATACCACTGCCGCGATTCCCCCATGCGGCACGGTCGACGGGATTAAGCTTCTCGGAGACATTCGGGAAAGACGCTACCCGTGCCCAGCTCCTCCCCTTATCCGTACTGCGCCATAAGCCATGCAAACGGGTTCCCATATAAATGATATTCCCATTCTGCGGGTCCACCATCATCCGTTCCCCATTACCACGCCCATTCTCGTTGCCACCCATCGTAAAAGGCACATCAACGCGAGCAAAGGTTCTGCCGCCATCATAAGAACAGAGTATGGCCCCATTGGAGCTACTGGTATACGTACCGCAGGCAATATACACGTTCTGTGGATTCTGCGGGTCAATGGCAATGCTCTCCACTCCCTGCAGATTGCTTTCATCCAGACTTATCCAGTCCAACAAGGGCGTCCACTGGCAGGAAGCAGCATCCCACCGATAGGCCCCTCCCATATCGGTGCGGCAATAACGGATACCGGGAGCTTCTGGGTGAAAAACAA